>WNFO01005159.1_pt1 | contig 11378 bp, 13 predicted proteins | sample 5400251 | NCBI WGS metagenome assembly WNFO01 (sample SAMN13153354, study PRJNA577476) | soil metagenome | isolation source: 100 cm saprolite under Madrone tree | place: USA:California | collected 2016-06-14 | reverse complement strand
CGCGGCAGCTGCGTGGCCTCGAGCGTTCCGCGCCAGGCAATCAGGCCGGAGAATTGCGGCTGCACTTGCGGAAACAGATGGTGCCGGACCGAAGACCAGATTCCGTCGGCGCCGACCAGGGCCACCGCCAGATCCTGCTGGCGCGCCATGCCGCTGCGCTGGACGATGGTCAGTCCCTTGGCATGGGCTGCGACGTCTTCGAACTGGCAACCCAGCCGCAGCTCGATATCGGGATTGTCATTGACCTCGGCTTGCAGCGCGCGTTGCAGATCGGCGCGATGCACCACCCAATACGGCGCGCCGGCGCGAAACGCGGCGGCCTCGCCAAGCGGCAGGCGAACGACTTCGCCGCCGCTTCGCGCGCTCATCACGCTGATGGCGTCGGGCGTGACCGCGCGATGCGCAAGCCGAGGCTGCAGACCCAGCTCGACCAGCACGCGACTGGCATTGGGCGAAAGCTGCAGGCCGGCGCCGGCTTCCTCGAGGCGCTCGGCCTTTTCGAGCACGACGACGCGAAAGCCCCGTGCCGCAAGCGCGAGCGAGGCCGTCAATCCTCCGATCCCGGCACCAGCGACGAAGATGGTGCGTGAAGTGGCCACCGCTCGATCAGGCGGCCTTGTCTTTCACCACGCATTCGGGCGGCCGGGCCTCGCCGGCGGCGAGGTCGGCGGCGTAACGGTAAAGCGTCGAGCAATAGGGACAGATGATCTCGTTGTCATTGCCCAGATCGAGGAAAACATGGGGGTGATCGAACGGCGGATTGGCGCCCACGCACATGAATTCCTTCGAGCCGATCTCGATGAGGGAGACGCCGGCATCGTTGTGGAAATGGGGAACGACATGGTCGGACATCGTATTCACCTTGGACAGCACGGACCGGGGCAAACAAACAAGGCGCCGCATGGTAGAAATGCCGCGCACCATAATGGCGGGTGCGGTTGATTCCCAGAGCCCCGGCAACTCGTCTGCCTATGCAAATTCGACACAATCTTGTCGTCCCAGAGAAGCCCTTCTTTCGTCGGGGCAGTTGTGTCTTAAAAGCGGCACACCATTTGAGCAGAGGCGAAAATATCAGGGTTTTCAGGGTGAAACGATTGCGGCTCGGTTCTGCTTTGGCTTGTATGACATTGTGCGCGGTCGCCTGCGCGCTGCTGTGGCCGCGTGCGCGCGACGCCGGCGCAATTCTGGCGGCGCAGGACGACCCGGCGCAACTCTCTGATATCCAGCTCGATTCCGCCCTGCGGAACAACCAGGCCGTGGTCGCCGAGAATATCGAGGCGGCGCTTGCCGCAGATGACGCCGATCTCGCGTTTAGCTTTGTCGATCTCGCCAGGGACAAGAACATTTCCGTCAGCGACGAATTATCGCTGCGGGTTAGCAACGCCGTCGCCGAGCAAAATTCGACCTCGCATTTTGCAAAGCGCTTCGCCACCGGCCTTGTGACCGGAGATGCCGACGATGTCGCGAGCCTGTCGGGCACGGTCGCCGGCGATCTGTTCGTGTTCGGCGACATCCGCGACGTGGTGCGCGAAGGCAAGCACCTCGCGATGGGCGAGGATACCGATCGGCTGATACTTGGTCTCGCGACCGCCGGTCTCGCGGTGACCGCGGCGACCTATGTCTCGGTCGGCGGCGTGGCGCCGCTGCGCGCCGGCCTCACGCTGGTCAAGGATGCGCGCAAGGTCGGGCGGCTGGGCGAGGGGCTCACGCAATGGGCCGGCCGCTCGGCGCGCCAGATCGTTGATGCGCCGATGCTGCAGAATGCGGTTGCGACAGGCTCGGTGTTGCGGCCGGGACAGACCGTCAGCGCGATAAAGGCCGCGTTCCGCGCCGAGAAGGCCGGCGCGCTGGTCCGTCTCGCCAAGGACGTCGGGCGTGTCGGCGAGAAGGCCGGCATGCGAAGCGCGCTGGATACGCTGAGAATAGCCGAGGGCCCGAAGGACGTTGCCCGCGCCGCACGGCTTGCGGAGTCCAAGGGCGGCCAGACCCGCGCCATCCTCAAAGTGCTGGGCCGCGGCGCCTTGCTGCTGGCGGCCGGCGCGTTCAATCTGACGCTGTGGGTGTTCGGCGCGCTGCTGGCATTGTTCGGCTTTCTGTCGTCGATCAAGGCCACCACCGAACGCCTGACCCAGTCGTGGCTGGATCGCAAGAAAGCGCGGCGGTTGCAACAGCAGATGGCGGCGGGGGTTCCGGCCTGACGCTAGATCGCTCAACCCAAACCCTCTCCAACGCGGGAGGAAGCGCTTTGCGCAAAAATTTCATCACCAAGGAAAAATGGATTGCCGATGCCGAGTTTTTATAACGGCGCTGTTGAAATTGCCTATCTCGACGAAGGCGAGGGCGATCCGATCGTTCTCGTCCACGGCTTTGCGTCGACCAAGAATGTCAACTGGGTGTATCCGACCTGGGTTTCAGAGCTCAGGAAAGACGGCCGCCGCGTGATCGCGCTAGACAATCGCGGCCATGGCGATTCCGCGAAACTCTATGACCCGGAAGCCTATCACATCGGCACTATGGCCGGGGACGTCGGCGCGCTGATGGATCATTTGAAGATCGAGCGCGCCGATATCATGGGCTATTCGCTGGGAGCGCGGATGACGGCGTGGCTCGCGCATCGCCAGCCGCAGCGGCTTCGTTCGGCGATCTTCGGCGGCATCGGGATCGGACTGATCGAGGGCGGCGGCCCCGGCGAAAACGTCGCCGAAGCGCTGGAGGCACCATCGCTCGATGAAGTCACCGATCCGGTCGGACGGACCTTTCGCGCTTTCGCCGACCAGACCCGCTCCGACCCCCGGGCGCTGGCGGCCTGCCTGCGCGGCTCGCGGCGCCTGATGACCCGAGAGGAGGCCGCCGGGATCACCGTGCCGGTATTGATCGCGGTCGGCACCAGGGACGAAATCGCCGGCTCGGCGCAAGCGCTCGGAAAAATCATCCCGGGTTCAAAGGTGCTCGACATTCCCAACCGCGATCACATGCGGGCGGTCGGCGACAAGGTCTACAAGGAGGGCGTGCTGGATTTTCTCTCGCAGCGAAAGTGAAATACCGCTCCCGGGCGGACTTGATTTGTTCAAATTCCCAACCAAGTTCATCTAACTCTTCAAGCGAAAGTGAGATTCGCCGGGGATGGGAAGCCAAGGTCCTTCAATCGTTTATCCCCGGATGCGGAAGCTTGATCGTTGCGCGTTTTTGCGGGAATAGGCACTAGGACAGCCCTCTGCCCGTCGTGCTATAAGGCATGACGGACATCAGAACTTGCGGGAGCAAGCCATGGCAATGCATCAGGTCAATCCGCAGGGTGCGAAGCTGGCGGCGCTCGATCCGGTCTGGGATCGCGTGCGGACCGAGGCGGAAGACATCGTTCGCCGCGAGCCCGAGCTGGCCTCCTTTATCTATTCGACCGTGCTGCACCACGATCGGCTGGAAGACTCCGTGGTGCATCGCCTCGCCGACCGGCTCGATCATACGGCGCTGTCGGGTGATCTCATTCGCCAGACCTATGACGAGGCGCTGCGCGAGGACCCCGATATCGGCAATGCTTTCCGCGCCGATCTGGTGGCGGTTTACGATCGCGATCCCGCGACCTCGCGCTTCATCGACCCGCTGCTCTACTTCAAGGGTTTTCATGCGCTGCAGACCCACCGTCTGGCGCATTGGCTGCATCAGAAGGGCCGCAAGGATTTTGCCTATTATCTGCAGAGCCGCTCCTCGGCGGTATTCCAGACCGACATCAATCCCGCAGCCAGGATTGGCCGCGGGATTTTCCTGGATCACGCCACCGGCTTCGTATGCGGGGAGACCGCTGTGATCGAGGACGACGTCTCGATCCTGCACGACGTCACGCTGGGCGGCACCGGCAAGGAGAACGAGGACCGCCATCCAAAAATCCGCCACGGCGTATTAATCGGGGCGGGCGCGAAGATTCTCGGCAATATCGAGGTCGGCCATTGCGCGCGCATCGCCGCGGGCTCGGTCGTGGTGAAGTCGGTGCCTCACAATGTGACGGTGGCGGGGGTTCCTGCCAAAATCGTCGGCGAGGCCGGCTGTGCCGAGCCGTCGCGCACCATGGACCAGATGATCAACGCGATCGGGCTGTGATCGGCGAAGCATTTGAATCTGGATGCCGTGTACGATTTCTGCAAAGTTAGGCTGGCGGTTCGCCTCGTCTCGTCCTAAAAACTTCCCGAAACCCAAATCGTATTGGAGACTGCCGTGGACGTTCAGGAAGTCAGGAAACTCGACGCCTATCTCAAGCGTCTGTTCGGCAATCAGAAGATTCGCGTGGTACCGCGGCCGAAAAAGGACGATTCGGCAGAAGTGTATATCGGCGAGGAATTCATCGGCGTCTTGTTTGTCGATGACGAGGATGACGACCGCTCATTTCAGTTCCAGATGGCGATCCTCGAGGACGATCTGGTCGAGCAGGGCTGAGGCGACAACCGCACCGATCCATCTCCGTCATTGCGAGCGTAGCGAAGCAATCCATGGCGCGATAAGCGTCACCAGAGTAGATTGCTTCGTCGCTTACGCTCCTCGCAATGACGGTACTTACGATGCTTCGCTACCCCTTCGGCCCATGCAATTGCACCGTCAATCGTTCCATCGCATTGGCCACCTCGCGCCATCGCGCCAGCCAGCTTCGTGGAAAACGAAAGGTCAGATCGGCACCGTCGATGCGGCGCTCGCTCAGGCACATTCCCGGCGTCGCGCCATCGCGCGTGCAGCGGGCGTTGAGGTTCGGCGTGTCGGCCAGGAACAGGTCTTCGTTGCTGTAGGGCGTACCGTCGCGAAATGCGCGCCGCGTCAACCCGTCCTGCCCGGGCACCGAGGCCTGTTCGAGATATCGGGGATAGATGGTGCGCACCCGGGTATCCGGTGCCAGCGAGTCATGGTGCGCCGCTATCGACAGAAAAATCCGGTCGATCGGCTGCATCGTTTCTTCGATCGTATCGGCGCTGACATGCCTGGGTGGCTCGGGAGGCTCGAGCGAAGGAAAGGCGAAGGCGAGATCGACGCGCTCCTGCGGCCCGGAGTGGCGCTGGATCTTCATCCGGATCGCCATGGTTGGCACGTTAAACAGAGTCGCTCCGACACTTACCGGCAACCGCGCCGGACTGCTCGAAGCGTCCGCTCCCCAGGTCGGCCACAGCAAATAGGCGACCAGAGCCATCGCGCCCGATGTGACCGCGCATCCCAGTGCGATCGGGATCATGTGGCTGCGGGAACGCTCGCGCGAACCGCGTGCGATGTGCCGCGCCGTCGAAAACAATGTCATGAACGAAGCATCGTGATGGGAGTCCCGGGTGGCGGCCGAATCACCTGCAAATATGCCATGCGCCATCGGATTTCCGCACGATTTCGCGCAAGCTGGATGTTGGCGCAAGCCGCGGGTTCCAGCCGCCGCCATTAACCTTTCCTTAATGTTGTGATGAGCCTAAGTTATTGTAATGACTAGGTTAAATGAAATGTCCTCGGGCAAAAGTTAAAGGCTCAGTTAAGGGGAAATAGGTATCATACGACTGGGACGGTACCGGTTTGTTCGGTGGATGTGCCGTCAAGTAATACTTCCCAGTACACAACCAGATAGGGCTAAAATGACCCGAATCGACCAATCGTCGGTTGCGGTCGCGTATCTATGCGACCTTGCAGAACTGGATATCGGGGCGTGTCCAAATACCCGCGTTTCGAATACAGCGGAAAGGCAGTGATCCGGGCTGGCAAGCTGATCGCTGGCGATCTGCTTTGGACCGACCAAACCGAACCCCAACTCAGAGACGCCTTCAAGATCGCAAACAGTTGGCGCAACTCACACGCCTATCCGATGCGTAGCGTCCGCAGCCAAGTTCTCTGGCACATGCGCGACAGGGACATACAAGGCACCACCAGCGCGCGACTGAAGCGTATGCCCGCGATCCGCCGGAAACTGCGCCGCGACAACATTTCCCTCCACATCAACCAGCTTCAAGACTTGGGCGGTGTGCGGGCGATCCTGCCTTCTATCAACGATGTGCGAACCTTGATCGAAACCCTCAAGGCGAGATCACACCACGAATTGCGGGAGGAAGACCCCTACATCGATTCACCAAAGGATGATGGCTACCGAAGTCACCATATGATGTTTAACTTCCGCGACCGGCGGAACAAGGGCATTCATGATGGCCGTCGAGTTGAAGTGCAAATACGGACCCGCTTGCAACACTCCTGGGCGACTGCCGTTGAGGCAGTCGGAATGGTGCGCGGCGAAGACCTAAAGGGAGGACATGGCGATCCCGATTGGTTGCGCTTCTTTATGCTCATCTCTGCTGAGTTTGCGGAAGCGGAGCGCTGCCCGGTGCCATCTATCGCACCAGTGCGTCATACGCGGGTAGATGAAATAAAGGAGTTGAACAAAAAACTATCCGCCGCCCAGATGCTGGACAACCTCGCCTATGTGGTGGATTGGACTGATGGCATCTCCCAATCGCGGCAAGGAGAGAAGCCAAGCTGGACTCACTATCTAATCGAGTACGATCACGTCGATAAGCAGGTGACCATCACCACCTACAAAGTACCGATTGATGCCGTTGCGTCTTATGACGCTGCTGAGTTCATCGAATTTCGAAGCGGCTCGGATAGAAAAAACAAGGTGCTCGTTGAGGTGGACAAGATCGAGAATTTGAGAGAGGCCTATCCAAACTACTTTGGCGATGTGAAGCTCTTTAGGAAACAGCTTTTGGATATCACCAAGGGCAAGTCAGCATCCGAGTATATTTTGCCACCTCGTGAAACTGTTCCACCTCGCTCTAGCAAAGAGAATCCGGACTTAGCTTGGATTAGGCGGCGTAGGCACATCCGTTGGAAATGACTACTTCCCTTGGTTCTTTTTTCCCCGCAAGGCTCGAAGCATCGGACGGATTATTCTTTCACTATCGGGATCGATCTGACGCTCATGTTTGACCGCGGCTTCTGCGGCGCAGACGCGCGCCTTTTCGCGTAAAACGCAATGTTCCGTTGAGCAACGTTTATCAGTGCAGGGCGCTTCCAAAGTCGGACAATCGAAATTACGCGGTTCCTGTGCGGTCATCCTCTCGCGGTCCTTTCAAGAGCGAAATTTCAAACTGAGACACTATCCTCCATTGGTGAGCGTGTCTGGATCGCGCGCGGCAGTCGGTGACTGAAGGTCGCCATCGTCGGGCACACCGTTCTGATCTTGGACAGTGCCGGGTGGGAGGACGTGGGCAACCATCGCCACCCTTCTGCAGACGGCAAAAATGAATAACGTCGATCCGCTCGCCTGGCTGACGCAGACGCTCGAGCGCATCGCCAACAGGTGGCCCATCTCCCAGATCGATGAACTCATGCCTTGGAACTACAAGGCCTAAACGGCATCGGCTTGGCGCTTACTATCGAGATGCATGTGCAGCAGCAGAAAAGCTGCAACATCCAGTCGGCAAACCCAAAAGAGCGGGCGCGGTCCGCGTTTAGACGGGAGCTAAAATCAGCCGAGAATGGTCGGATTGTAAGGGTGGAAAAGGGAGTCGTTTGGGTGCTGGAAAATGACTGAAAACACGGCAAATAGGGTTGGTCGCCTGAATGGTTTTTTGGTTCAGGCGACCAGGCTGGTTGCTGGCGACCGGGGGCCACCGGGCGAAGCTGCAAGGGCTTGGTTTTGTTGGTTGGTTGGGCTGGTCGCCTGAAACCAAAAGCAACCACACGGCTACTGGTTGGTCGCCCCCGCACACCTAGGGGTGCGGGGCAACCAAGCCCAACCACGGTCGCTTTTTTGCAGGAGGGTTTTCACGTGAAATCATCAGCATACAAACGGGATATTTGGGAATATCGGGGGTCGCGGACCGCTCGCCAAGCGACCAAATTCCGCACCGAACCGAAATGACGCGATGTGCCATGTGTGACCTGCTAAATAGCCGACAGTAGCCCAACGCTCGATTTGGTCGGGATGGCTTAAAGAACCTTGCGGAGCGCTGCCCCTAAATTCTTCCGCCGCTCGGCGATGAAGTCCCGAAATCGCGAGAATGCGAGCAGAGCCGTATCTTCTGGCAACTCGCGATTGATGCAGAATTCTTTTTCTGAAACGTGGAGTCGAGTTGCTTCCAATGTGAAACCATCGCGAGACCCGTTTGTATTGATAGACAAACTTGAATGCGCGGTATCCGGTCGGCTGAATTTGGAGGCAAAGGCCACGTTCGAGGCTGTCCCAAACCTGAAAGGTCTTGGCCTTGGGGCGGAGTCGGGTGGCGTCGAGTGGTGAGAGTTTGCGTTTAATGGGAGGGTTTTTCATGCGTGGTGCCACGTAAGTTTGACGCAAGGGATTTGACCAAATTGGGCCAAACACAGCCAAACACCGTTTTGCGAATAACGCCACTAAGATGTTGCAATCATTGGTGTTTTGAACAGGGATAAACGCGGATGAAAGAGGGTCTACGTTAACCTTTCCTTAAGGATGATGTGGCGGCGGGCGGCCAATTTTGCCAAGCAGGGGAGGTTTCAGTGGTGTAGCGGAAAGAGCTTTGCGATGTCGCCCGATGCGTTGAATTCCTTGCTCTCCCTTTGCATCGGCTTCGCATTGGCTGGCGCGTTGACCAGCGGATATCAGGCGCTGCTGCAACGCCCGGCCGGGTTCGGATTGCTGGAGCAGGGCGCGGCGCCAAAAACCTTTGCCGCCGTGCCCTTCCTGGTTTTTGCGGCGCCCTTCATCATCATGCGCAATACGTTGCGCGGAGCGCGGATCGAACGCCGGCGCTTCGAATTCGTGATGCTGGCGACCATCCTGGCAGGATTTTGGAGCCTGATGTCCGGCACGTTTTTCCTGATGACGCTGCGCGCCGCCGGACTGCTGGCCTGAACGATACGGCTATGCCAAAATCTCCGCCACCAGGAGATTAGAGAAGCATGGCAATCTATCAACTTGACGGGCAGGCGCCCGAACTCCCCGCCGACGGTAACTACTTCATCGCCGATACCGCGACCGTGATCGGCAAGGTCCGCTTGCTGAGCTCGGCAAGCGTGTGGTTCGGCGCGGTGCTGCGCGGCGACAACGAGTGGATCGAAATCGGCGAAAACTCCAATGTGCAGGACAACTCAACCTGCCACACCGACATGGGTTTTCCGCTAACGATCGGAAAGAATTGCACCGTCGGTCACAACGTCATCCTGCACGGCTGCACGCTGGAGGACGGCGCGCTGGTCGGGATGGGATCGATCGTCATGAATGGCGCGAGGATCGGCCGCGGCAGTATCGTCGGCGCGGGATCGGTGATCACGGAAGGCAAGCAACTTCCCGAGCATTCGCTGATCATCGGCGCGCCGGCGCGGGTGATCCGCACGCTTGAGCCCGCGCAGGTCGCGGCGATGGGGAGCGCTGCGAAATTCTATGTCGGCAACGGGCCGCGCTTCAAAAAAGGCCTGAAGAAGATCGGTTGAGCGAGGCGCCTCAGTTGTCCTCGGATTTCGTTGGCCTCCGCCGCGCCGGCGATGCTTTCATGTCCGGCAGCCCACAGCGAATGTTCCTCGCTGCCGTCGCGATACGGATTGGCTTCGGCCGGAATGCTCTTTCGCGCGACTGCGGGCCTTCCTCGAACAGATCTGGGTCGGATGTCATGATTTCTTTGTCCGTGCCGGGCTTGCGTTGTCTTGCGCCGGTGTCTTTGAGAGCGATGCGCTCTTGCGAAGCGCGTCCTTCAGGTCGACGGGAATGCCGTGCTTCCTGAGCAAATCGGCGAACGCTTCGTCCGCCAGTTCCTGGATGGTGCCCATCCGGTCGCGCGCCAACTGCTTCAGCTTGTCGAAAGTCTCATCGTCGAAGGCGATCAACTTGCGCACGCGCTGCCTGCTCCCACGAGATGCGGATTCAATAATGGTCAACGAAAATTGTTCCGGCTCAGAAGTAGTATCGCCTTGTTATTGAATCTCAAAGGGAGATTCGGAAATGACCAGGACATCTGCAATGAGAGCCATCGTCGCGATTGCGCTGCTTGTTTCGCCAGTCGCCTCGTTGGCTCAAAATGGCAAGCGGCGGCAGCGGTGCGGCGAGCGGGCGTTTGGCAGGCACCGGCAGCGCCGTGGCGACGGTTGAAGGTCCGGTCGGTTGAAGTTGAGGACCAGCATCTTCTCAACGTGGCTTTTACGGGGAACGCCGCCGCTGATGAGCCATGCGCAAAAAAACAAGGCCGCTAGCGCAGTATAACGCCAAGCGACCTTGCCAGCCCGGACATTGAAATCGGCTCGCGCCATCCGGTGAACCTCACCATGCCCCACTAATCCGCTGGGGAATGTGATCCAGTTCACAATCGGTGCAAAAAACTAGCGGCCGGCTATTGGCAGAGGATGGCCGCAACCTTGGAAATCATCTGATTTTGGCCGGCAGTGCTTACCGATTTCGCAGTCAGGGCAACAAGTTCATGGCGTACGCTGCGCTAGTGCGACAACTATTTAACCGCTTCCCCCGGACCTCTGTCGAGCGGGGGATGTGGACGAGCCAGCCCTGTCGTTCCCGGTGGCACATCGCTGCTGGTCAGTCTCGTATCGACGCGATGGATCGTGGTCGCGAACGCCGCGATTATCGCGACCGCAAGGACAGCTGCGAAGATCGCCAAAGTCATATGCGTATGCCGACGGTTGCGCCAGTTGAGATCGTTGTTCATGGGCAACACCTTCTCGAACATGAATCAACGCAGCCCCCCGGAGGCGGTTCCTCCAGCGCGGAATTGGGAACCGGCCGTCTCCCCGGCATAGGCGGCCGCAGGCGGCTCGAATCCCGTTCAACTCCGCGATTTGGCACGCTTGCGATGGGCGTTCCGGGTCGCATAGGATCTGGTTCGGATCGATTTGTTGCGAACTGACGGCGACCCCCCTTCGCTAGCCTGGGCGCTTGCGAAAGACTGCCGCAAACCGTCGATCGCCTCAGTGAGACCAGCAACCTGCTCGGAGAGCCGCTTGGCGTCAGCCTGCTGCGCAGAGAGAAGACGCTTCACGGTTTGCAACTGATCCTGAACGACCTGCAACTGGTCGATCGATTCCTGCTGGGTAGCTTCCAAACCCTTGGTCTTCTCCACCAGCTGCTCGGAGGCCTGCGCGGTCCGAACCTGCAATTGGCGGGCAGCAACGACACGCTCCTGTTCGGGGGAAACGCCGGTGTAAGCGCGCCATAGCGCGATGGCGCTGATGCCCAGCACAATGACGACAAGCACCCCGGCAGCGAGCGCGATCGGCTGCGAGCCGATACGGGCCACAGCGCCTGTCTTCGCATCCTGAGATGTGACCTCGATCATGGGACTTCAAAACCCGCCGGAATGTGAAGCTTCCCGGGCTTACCACAAGGGCGGGCGTCGGGCCCAGACAAAACAGCGCTTACGGCAATGCAAAAAGGGGTGCGGCCAGCCCTT
>WNFO01005158.1_pt1 | contig 11378 bp, 9 predicted proteins | sample 5400251 | NCBI WGS metagenome assembly WNFO01 (sample SAMN13153354, study PRJNA577476) | soil metagenome | isolation source: 100 cm saprolite under Madrone tree | place: USA:California | collected 2016-06-14 | reverse complement strand
CGTTCCTAGCGGCACAGTCCTCGGTGAGCGACCAGCGACCAGCTCAACTGGCTCCTCCGTGGCTCCTCAAAGTGCTCGTCCAGTCAGCGGTGGATCAACGAGGGTGATAGCGACCGACACATTCCAGGTGCTGCTTTGGATCTTACGGATGCTCTTCGCGCTGCTTTAGGTTGGGCGACCCAGACGATCGAACGACCGCATCGGAGACAGGGATGCCCTCCAGAAGCGTTCAATCGTCCGGGGGTCATGAAGCCACAGGAGACGCTTCGGTCCTCGACTTGAACCAGTCGATCGTGCGCTGAAGACCCACTCGGAAAGGCACCTCCGAGACAAAACCGAATTCCTTTCGGGCGCGCTCCACGTTCAACTTTCGTCGAGGCTGGCCATCGGGCTTCGTCGCGTCGAATACGATCTCGCCCTCAAAGCCGACTAGCTCCGCGATCAGCTTGGCCAGGTCTTTGATCGAAATCTCTTCCGAGCTGCCGAGGTTGACCGGCCCCGGCTTGTCGTAAAACTCTGTCGCGAGCTTGATCCCCCGAGCGGCGTCGTCGACGTACAGGAACTCGCGCGTCGGAGTGCCCGTCCCCCAAACCTCCACGGACGGTGCGCCCGCCCGCATCGCCAGCACGCACTTTCGGATTAGTGCCGGGATCACGTGTGAGCTGTTGGGGTCGAAGTTGTCTCCAGGTCCGTAGAGGTTGACGGGGATGACGTAGATGGCGTTGAGGCCGTACTGCTCTCGGTAGGCTTGAGCCTGCACCAGCAACATCTTCTTGGCGAGGCCATAGGGAGCGTTGGTCTCCTCGGGGTATCCGTCCCAGAGGTCGTCTTCCGAGAATGGGATCGGCGTGAATTTCGGGTACGAGCAGACCGTGCCCACCTGAACGAACTTGTGCAAATCGTTCTTGCGGGCTTGCTCGATGAGCTCGATGCCCATGATCGCGTTCGCGTAGAAAAAGCTGCCGGGGTTGTCGCGGTTGGCGCCGATTCCACCCACGCGAGCTGCGAGGTGGATGACGATCTCCGGCTTCAGGCTCTTGTACATCTGCGCGACGTCGGCCTGCCGGGTCAGGTCGTATTCCTGGCTCGAGAACGTCGACACCTCGGCGCCGGCCGCGGTGATCATGCGCACGAGGACCTGGCCCAGAAAGCCTCGACCACCAGTGACGGTGATTCTCCGTCCCGTCCAGAAGCTGCGATCGACGGCGTCTTGCAAGCTCATCAGCGCCACGGCGGGCCTAATCTTACGTTCGGTTCGAGCCTCGCCGACCGGGGCGGGAAAGTAGCGCTGCTCGCCGCTCGGTCGATCGCTGTGCACCGTCCTCTAGCACCTCAGGTGGGCGAATGGACAGCCTTTATGGATTCCGTTAGATTGGCGACTCTATGGAGTTCGAGCATTCCCTTTCAGTAATGATGCCGGCATTCAATGAGGAATCTACCGTTGAGCTGATCCTCGAGCACGTTCTTCAAAGGCCCGAGGTTGGCGAAGTCATCGTGGTCGACGATGGATCCACAGATAAGACGTGGGAGATCATGAGCCGAATCGCCGCACAGGACAAACGTGTCCAGGCGTTTCGGCAGAACGTGAACGAGGGCAAAGGAGCCGCACTCCGGCTTGCGATCTCGCACCTCACACTGCCTTTCGCTCTGGTGCAGGACGCCGATCTCGAATACGACCCACGTGACTACCCAGCCCTCCTCCAGCCTCTGATTGAATCACGCTCCGACATCGTATATGGCGTCAGAGGATTCGCAGGGCAAACCGCGTTCAGCTTCTGGTTCGTCATCGGCAACATGGCTGTAACGCTGGCGACAAACCTGCTGTTCGATTGCTACATATCGGACATGGAAACCGGCTACAAGGTCCTGCGGTCGGACCTCTGGCGACGACTCAACCTGAACGGTAGTCGATTCGATATCGAGCCAGACATTACGGCCAGGGTGCTGCGCCTGGGCTATCGAATTCACGAGGTGCCGATCAGTTATTACGCTCGCAGCCGAGAAGAAGGTAAGAAGCTCACATGGGTGGACGGAATCCGCGCCCTGGGCACTCTCTTGCGACTTCGGTTCGCGTCATACGAGCGGCTTTTCGGTCACGCTGCCGATGCCGACCACCACACTCGGCGACAGCGTGAGCTGGCGCAACGGCATCCGCTCATCAGTCCTTCCCGTCGCAACTCGACGCGATCTGGATAACTCGGGCCCTAGGTCCAGTAGCTAATGTCGAAGCCGTCGCAAACGTAGACGCGTTAGGTGACTGAACCTGTCTAACGTATCGATTATCGCGCTGGGTGACCTAACGCAAACTGGAGGCGCTGCGCCGCAGGCCCACGGTCGGGTTAAGACGATGTTCGCCGTCTTTCCAGCCTGCCTTGGAACCATCCTTGGGGCTGCAACTGTCTATTTAGACCGAAACCAGGTTCTTGAAAACGACGTATTGAATTTCCAAATTTTGGCACGAGAGTTGACTCTGTCCAACGTGTTCGGTGGCGGGCGCGAGCCGCTCTGGCCCCTCTTGCTCGCGGCTCCTGTCCATTTGCTTGGCAATGACAGCGCCATCGCGATTCGCCTTATTGGAGTGCTCGGATTCGTGTGGCTGGTCGTGGCGTCCCAACTGCTGATTCGCGAATTGTTCGGATCAGTCTGGAGCCTGGTGGGTGCGACAGTACTCGCGGTTGATCCCTGGCTCGTCTTCGAATCTGCACGGGGGCTTCGAGAAGAGGCGACCGCCGGGATGATCTTGTTCGTCTGTTTCTTGCTGGCTCGGCGCCAGCCTACGAACCGCAGCTTCCTTGTTTTGTTCGGTCTAGCCGGGATCACGGGACTGTTGCGATGGGACGCAATGGTAGTTCTGTTGCCGGTGCTCGGCCTTGCTCTTGTGCGGGACAGGCCGTCGGCACGAACGTGGGTGTTGGGACCAGCGTTGGTTGCCGTGTTGGTTGGTCCGCTTCTGATTGCCAATTACATTGAATATGGCGACCCTCTTTATCACAGCAACATTCACGCGAAATTTTTCCGAAACATCGAATTCCACGGTCAGCCGGGATTCATTACTTCAGCCGAGGCGGCCAGGAACGGCTTTGCCGGTCCGCCGATCACCTGGACGCAGTACGTGTTCGGACTCCATTCCAAGCCAACGCTGGTCCAACGAGCAGTGAAGTCATTTGAAACGATCCCCTTCGCGGTGGTCAACCTCGCGGTCTTCACACCGAATCCGCCGACTGGTGACTCGCTATGGTCTTTCGGAGCCAAGCATCTGTCGGGATTAGGGCCGCGGCCGATAAGAGTCGTCGAACTAGGTGTCCTCTCGCTCATTTGGGTTCTGAGTGCCTTCGGAGGTTTACTTCTGTTGCGAACGCGCGCCTGGGCCGTGCCAGCAACCTTGGTGGAAATCATTCTTCTCTACTCGCCGATTGCATCGGTGATCGACTATCGGCTCGTCCTGACGGTCTTTCCGCTACTGCTCGTCTCCGCGATCGCCGCCCTCCACTTCAGCGTCCCGAGGCTTGCCGCCAGCAACTGGGTTCCGCGCCCGCTCAGGTCTGCAAGGAAGCAGTTGAATGGTTGATGCAACGGAGCAACGCCTTCTTGAGGCCTGTGCGCGGCGCGGGGTTGATTTCACCCGAACGGTGATGGTCGGCCGCCAGCAGCTCGCCGACTTAACTTACTCCGAACCGTTCTTTCGCCGCCTCGGCGCCACGTCGGTGGACTCGATCGACGCGTCGGATTTCGAAGGCGCCACCATCATCGCCGACCTCAACCGGCCTCTCCCACAAGATTTGCGACGGCGTTTCAGCGTGGTTTTCGATGGCGGGACGCTCGAGCACGTATTCGACATCGCTACGGCGCTGAGGTCCTGCCTCGACCTGGTCGAGCTGGGTGGTCATTACATCGCCAGCTCGCCAGCCAACAACTGGCCCGGGCATGCCTTCTATCAATTCTCGCCAGAGCTGGTCTTCCGGACGCTTTCGCCCGAGACGGGGTTCCGAGTGCGGGCGGCATTCGTGGTCGAGCTGCGCAGGAGTCAGCGATGGTATTCGATTCCTGATCCTCAGGCAGTTGGTGCCCGCGTCCACTGGACGAATCGGTTCAAGACCGAATTGGTTGTTGTGGCGCGGCGCGTCGAGCTGCTCGACCTCTCGCAGTTTGTTCCGCAGCAGAGTGACTACGTCCGACGCTGGGCAGCCCATGAACTTTCCGTGGACATCGCCACCTCCTATGGACCAAAGGGTCGCGTCAAGAGCCTGTTCTGGAGAGTCACGCCTCCGACCGCACAGCGGGCTTACGAATTGGCCAAGGTCCGGTTGAGGGGAACTTTCGATTCCGCGATCTTCAAGCCGGTCGACAGCTCAGCCCTCGCGGAGCACATCGCTTAGTGCTATTGACGGCGCTTACCAACGCTGCTTCGTGACTCGGCCAAGGCCCGTTAAGGTCGTGGCCGGTCTACGGTCCCAAGGGCGAAGGGATGGGACGGATAGACTGAGGATCGATGCCAGGCGCTGATGCAATCCCTTTCGCTTGCCCTGTTTGCACTTCGACAGAAGGGCGCTGGGCGGCCGAGCACCGAGACATTCGCGTCGCCCGCTGCAAGGAATGTGGCCATGGCTATGTCTGGCCCGTCCCCAACGCCGACTTCCTGAATGGGATTTATCGGAACCTCGCGTACTACCAGGGCAGCGAAGGCAGCATCGGCTTTCGTGACTACGCATCGCTCGAGCCGGCGCGGAAGCGAATGTTCACCCGGCATCTGATGAAGATCGAAGTCGAGGTCGGCCCCGGCCGCATCCTTGACGTTGGATGCGCCACCGGCGACTTCTTGAAGGTCGCTCGTGGCCGCGGATGGCAGGTGTTTGGAGCCGACCCGTCGGTCGCTCGGGCGCAAGTGGAAGCTGACGGAATCGCGCTGGTCGGGACGACGGTGCACGACGCCAAAGTCGACCCGGGCAGTCTCGATGCGATCACCTTTTGGGACGTCCTCGAGCATGTGACCGATCCCGTCGCCGACCTGACCCGTGCCTACACCCTGCTGCGGCCGGGCGGCGTGCTTGCGCTCACCGTGCCCGACTCGGCGAACCTGGTGGCCCGCGCGAGCGGCCGGCGCTGGTTCGGCTATAAGACGTCGGGCGAACACCTCCAGTTCTTCACCGCCGCGAGCCTTTCCGTGGCGTTGCGGAGCGCCGGCCTGAGTATTCGCACCCGCCGGCCGACGACCTGGGCGTGCACCGTCGGCTTCCTGGCCGATCGGGCCGGCCTGTACCTGGGACCGCCAGGCCGCCTGCTTCGCGGGGGCCTGTCCCGATTGAAACTCACGGCTGTGGTGGTGGACGTGCCCCAGATCAACCAGTTCGCCCTCGCCTTGGCGGTCCCAGTAGGCTCCAGGGTGAACCAGGAGGCGCGCCCCTGAAGGTCGACATTCTGCCCCCAGCGGTCCTCGACTCGCAAAGGAATCGCGTACGCGACCACTATGACCGCCTCGCACCCGAGCGGGACCGGTGGTACCAAAAGAACTCCTACTACCACGGCGCGGTGGAACGGCGGCTTGCCGCTTTGATTCCTCCAGGCAGCTCGGTGCTCGAGCTGGGCTGCGGCACCGGCAATCTGCTCAGCGCGCTCAGACCATCGCGGGGCCTGGGTCTCGACATCAGTTCCGAGATGGTGCGTTTGGCCTGTACGAAGTTCCCGAATCTGCAGTTCGAGGTCGCGGACGCCGAGGCCTTCAACATCGACGAGAAGTTCGACTTCGTAGTGGCATCCGATCTCATCGGCGAGCTGGGCGACATCACGGCGATGCTGGAGTGCTTCCACCAGGTAAGTCACAAATCGACCCGTCTCATCCTTACGTTCCACAGTCCCACGCTCGAGGTGGTGCTGCGAGCGGCCCAGCGGACCAAGCTCGCCATGGCGCCGCTACGCCAGAACTGGGTCGGTCTCGACACGGCCAAGAGCATGCTGGCGCTGTCCGATCTCCGGGTCATCAGCGAGGAACATGCCCTGCTCGTCCCGGTCCCGATCCCATTGGTGGCCTCGGTCGCAAATCGCCTTCTGAGCGGGCGCCGGGCATTCAAGTACTTCGACCTTCTTAATGTGCTCGTGGCCGAAGCGGTGCCAGAGCGACCAAAGCCGCAAGCACTCAAGTGCTCGGTGATCATCCCGTGCAGGAACGAGATCGGCAACATCGACGCCGCGGTCGAGCGCATGCCGGACCTTGGCCCTGAGACCGAGATCATTTTCGTCGACGGCGCTTCGACTGACGGGACCAAGGAACGTATCGAGGAAGTCATCCATCGTTATCGAGGCCAGAAGGACATCAAGCTCGTCCTGCAGATGCCTGAAGCTGACTACGCCGGACCTAAGGACCACCCAGATGCGCCGACCGTCATGTTGAAACTGGGCAAGGGGGATGCGGTCCGAAAGGGTTTCGAAGCAGCGAGTGGCGAAGTCCTGATGATCATGGACGCGGACCTGACGGTCCCACCGGAAGACCTGCCGCGGTTTCTGTATCCCCTCGCCACGGGCAAAGGCAGTTTTGTCAATGGGACCCGCCTTGTCTATCCAATGGAAGACCGGGCGATGAAGTTCGTGAACTACGTCGGCAACTGGTTCTTCAGCTTGCTGTTCACATGGCTGCTCGAGCAACCGATTCGAGACACGTTGTGCGGGACCAAGGTCATCCTCAAGACGGACTACGAGAGGATCAAAGCGGGTCGGAAGTACTTCGGTGAGTTCGATCCTTTTGGCGATTTCGACCTGCTCTTCGGGGCAGCCCGGCTGCGCCTTCCGATCGTCGAGGTTCCAGTCCGTTACAAGCGCCGGCTCGCCGGAGTCTCGAAGGTTCGCGTCAGCCAGCATGGATGGCTGCTCGTGGGGATGTCGATGATCGCCTTCCGGCGGCTCAAGCTCGCGAAGTGGACCGGGAAGCTGCCCCCGCCGTAAGGCACAGTCCGACCACCACCCACGTCGCAGCCGCGCCCGCGGGATCGAGCAGAAGGGACTCGCCCACCATCGTCACGGTGGTCAGCATCAGCAGGGCGATGGCCAGGCTGTCCCGCGACCTCCAGGCAAACCAGGCCGCCCCCCCGAGCAAGGTCAGCAGGCCGGCGAGGCCTGCCCACCCCCACTCCGTCGCCGCCTGTAAGTACTCGTCACGGGCACTGAGGCCCGGGGCGATGCTTCCGTCGCTCTGATTGAGGGCATCGCCCAGCCCCGACAGGCCGGTTCCGAGCGGACTTCGCGCCGTGATCCGGAGGGCCGCCCCCCAGATCCGCCATGTGACCGTCTGCTCACGCGCCGTGACCGGAGCTCCGAGCTCCCCTGGCAGCCCCTCTCCCATCGGCAGCTCCCACCGGCCTCGGACCATCGGCTCCGGCAGGCCGCCAGGCGCGAGCGGCAGGGAGTCGTCACCGAGGACGATGAGGTATGTGCCGGCCTGCGCGTCGGGACTGGACACGCCAGCAACATGCGAGTACACGCCTCCGACATCGATGTAGCGGTCGACCGCATTGGGGTTGCCGGTCGCAATGAGTCGCACATCGACCTGGTCGCCCTGACGGAGAGTGGTCCCAAGCGGCACACTGACCCATGCCAGCCCGCTGGTAGGCAAGTACGAATTGAGGTCATCGGTGATTGCAACGCCATTGACGAGCAGACGAACCGGGTAGTCGCTGAAATCCGAGGCGCGGCTCCCATAGATCCAGATCGCGTCGTCGCCGGCCCTGTCAACTGTTATCTGCTGCTGGATCGATGAATTTGTGTTCGCCAGCTGGGTTTGCCAGCCCACGTCGGCGGTAGGCGACGTGGCTGAAAGCGATGCCCCTCCCGCCAGCAAGCCCAACCCGACGACCGCAGCCCCTACGGCGGCCAGCCGAGGTCGAGCTCCGCGGAACCGCTCTGAGGCCATAAGCAGCCAGCCCAGAGCAACCGCGACGCCCAACCAAGCGAAGAAGGGCTCGACGAGAATCACGATGGTTAGATCCACCAGGCCGAGCTGCAGCGCCCACCGCTCCCCGCGCTGGTAGAGCCATGCGGCTGCAAGAACCCCGACCGGGGCGAGCGCTGCGGCCGAGGCTGGGGCCGGTCCGAGTAGGAACGCGGTCCCGGCAATTGGCCCGATCGCAGCCAGCCACCAGATGAGCTGCGTGCGATCTGCCGGCCGGTGGGCGACCACGGCGACGGTCGCAACGACGCAAACCATGGCCGCAGCGAACAGCAAGGCAGCCGAGCTCAGTCGTCCTCCAGCGATCGAAATCGCTATGGCCAAAGGTGCGACAACAAGCACTGGCAACAAGCTGCGCACTGCCGGTTGCCCTCGAGCGAGGACCGTTACCAGCGCCACCGCCGCTGCCGCTGCTGCCGATTGAGGACTCGCGACCGAAACCACAAGCAATAGAGCGATGGTTCCAACCGCGGGCCGGCGATATGCCAGGAAGCCGATCGCGATCGCGAGCAGCCAACGTCGAGAAGCAGGAATCGGGACGACAGAGCCGCTTGCACCAGCGCGAGCCCGACAGCGATGGGAAGAAGAGAGAGGTCGACATTCGAGATAGCGATTCGGTACCAGCGAGCGTAGTCACGGTTCAGGTGGAACCGCCACATCACGACGCGGACGATCGACTCCATGAGCCAGGCCGCGGACATGAGGGCAAGAGGGAACGTCTGCCATGTGTTCCGAAAGCGCTCGAGGAGACCATGGTCGAAGAGAAAGGCAGTCGAGCCCACCGAGGTCAACACCATGGCCGGGATAATGGCCAGGCGTGGATTTCGCCACGCTCGGAGCAGCATCCCCATCAACCCAAGCAGGACGAGCCAGCGGACTGCCAGGTCGACCTGCGGTGCCACGGGCCCCAGTCGCTCGCGCACCCCGACAGCACCGACCGTTTCGAAGATTTCCCTGGACCCCGCGAGCGAATCACGCACGAACTCCTGAGGTGCGTGGATCTCAAACAAGTACTGGGCGGTGGAGATTTTGGGACCGAAATAGAGACCAAACTTTTGATATTCCGCGAGTGTAGGAAACAGCTCCCGGTGAGCCAGTGGACGGTTAAAGCGGAAGTGCTCATCGTTGGCGTACCAGCGGCTGTAGACAGCGGTGTCGTAAAACACGTCGTGCGTGTGCACGTAAAGTCCGATGCGGTGCGCTGCCTCCGCACTGAGCATGATGAGCGCGGCCAGCACCACAAGCCCGACAGCTCGTCGAAGCGGTCGGTAACGCCCAAGGTAGGAGATCGCCATGGCCACGCCAAACACCGGAAAGTAGTAAGTGCGGGTGAGAACCATCACTGCTCCGAGGATCCCGATCAGGACCGCCTCGAGGAGCGGGCGCTTCGCCGGGCCTCGATCCAGCGCAATGTAGAGGAGGAGCAGCTCCAGCATCTCGAGTTCGAGACGAAGCCCACGGACGCTTTCGCGAATGAGGGGTGGACTTACTGCAACGAGAAGGCCGACAGCAAGCGCCGGCCACCATGACAACCGACGTCGCGCCGCGAGCACAGAAAGGATGACGACGCCGATCGAAAGGGTCACCGACACGACGCGCAAATGAAAATCCGACGAGCCCAGCACCTGGAAATAGGCATTGACGACCATTGGAAAGAGAGGCTCGCGCTCGCTGAAGTTGCCGCTGAAAATGCCGTGGTCGAAGAGCGGCCACCATTGGAACGTATCGGCATAGGCGCGATACGCAACCGCATCCGGATCGAGCGGACCGCGTGTGGCCATCAGGACCGTGATCCGGGCGAAGGTGGCGGTCGCCACCACGAGTCCCAAACCCAATGCGAAGGCCGCCGAATGACGACGTCCTCGGAGCATCGCGAGCGTTATCAGGGCCGCAAGGCCACCAAACGCCGGGTACGAGTAGGAAGGTGGGGCAAGCGGCTCGGAAAGCGCTGCAAACAAGGGGAACGACGCCAGTAGAAAAGCCAGCGTCGCTAGGACCCAGAGGCCGACGGCGACACGCCTGGAACGGGGCCGGAGGAGGACCCGCCGAAGTCGCCCTACTGGGCGATCGGAGCGACTAACGGGTGGCGTAGATCTGCAGGGAGCCCGCGATTTCGCGGATCACGGGCGTGCGCTCGAGGAGCCACTCCAGCCTGGCGAATCCAGGGATCAGCGCAGCCCGAATTCCTGGATGCATAAAATCGAATGGGATCACCGATACATCCCGAAAGGCTGCACTTCGAAGCCTTGCAGCGAGCCGCCCTCGAAGAAACGCAGTCTCATCAGGGGAGTTTTGTAACCTCCGGCCGATTGGCTTGATTCTTTTCTCGATCGCGATCTGAGGATTCAAGATATTTGGTTCGAAGAAGAAGAACCGACCGCCGGGTTTGAGCACGCGGTAGAGCTCCGGAAGCGCCCTATCGAGGTCGAAGTGGTGCAGTACCGAGTTGCCAACGACTGCATCGAAGTGGTGGTCGGGGTACTGGAGCGAATCGACGTTTCCTGACTCCATCCTGACGTTGGGCCGGCCCGCAAACCGCTTGTTGCCGAGCTCGACCTGGCGTTCAGAGATCTCGATCCCGACGATCGTCGCGCCGGACGGAGCCAGCCGCGCGGTGAACTCTCCATTCCCGGCCCCCGGCTCGAGCACAATCGACCCGGGCTCCAAGCGTGCCCGTCGTATCGCTATCGCCCCGCGCCGTTCCAATCGGACACGTCCAGCAGGTGTGATGGAGCCCCACCAGACGCTTCCCATTTCGTCGGCAAGCCGGTCGAAATGTTCGCGCTCGCGAGCCGTCCTGTCCACGGCGCACCAGTCTACCCGAGGGACGATTGGTCGACGGAACGCGCGCCTGCGTGCGCCTCGATAGCGCCGAAGCAGAATCCGAGCGCCAACCAGAGGGTCGCGGCACTGGCCGGCTCGACCAGGATGGACTCGCCGATCATGGTGCTGGCCCCGACAACCAACAACGCCGCAGCAAGCCGGTCGCCAGTGCGACGCGCAAGCCACGACGCCACCGACATAACCAGAAGCAGCCCGACGAGGCCGAGAAAACCCCACTCTGCGAGGGCCTGTAGCGGCTCGCTTCGGGCGGTGAGGCCAGGGCCGATGCCGGCGCCGGCGCCGAAAAGGGAAGCCGTGAGGTTTCCGGTTCCGATGCCCAGCGGATTGTGCACCGCGACATCGAGCGTCTGTCGCCAGATCTGAAGCACGCCCGCCTCCTGGCGGGATTCGGGCGGCGCTGCGATCTCGCCCGGCATCCAAGCCCCCATAGGCGGCTGCAGGCGATTCCGCACCATGGGCTCGGGCAGGCCGCCAGGGGCGAGCGGCAGCGAGTCGTCGCCCAACACGACCAGATACGTCCCGTTCGCCCCCGGGCTGCTGATGCCTTCGGCGGTCGCGTAAACGCCTCCGATGTCGATGTATCGATCGACCGGGTTCGGCT
>WNFO01018979.1_pt1 | contig 11380 bp, 10 predicted proteins | sample 5400251 | NCBI WGS metagenome assembly WNFO01 (sample SAMN13153354, study PRJNA577476) | soil metagenome | isolation source: 100 cm saprolite under Madrone tree | place: USA:California | collected 2016-06-14 | reverse complement strand
TTTGCCGGCGAATGGGTTGTCCGCAACTGGCAGAATCGTCTGGAACGAAGCGCCGGTCCTTCGCTTGGCGATTATCTGGGGATGCCCCTCAATGCTGCCGGCCGGATGAGGGCTGAGACGTTTGATGCCGGGGAGTGGAGCGTGCGCGACTTGCAGTGCCGGCCGCATCCCGTGCCATATCAGTGGCGCGCTCAGGGTGCCATGCGGATCGTGAAAGAAGTCGATCCCGTCTCCCGCGAACTTGTCGCCTACCACACTCAGTATGTACGGTCTTTGGATCGTGCCATCTACATGGACGGACGTCCGCATCCTCCGGATTATGCGCCCCACACCTGGGAGGGCTTCTCTACCGCGCACTTCGAGGGAAACGACCTCGTAATCACGACCACTCACCTGAAAGAATCGTATATCCGGCGCAATGGGCCTACGATGAGCGACCAGGTCAAAGTGACGGAATGGCTCACGCGGCATGGCGATTACCTGACAATCGTCACGTATATTGACGATCCCGTTTATCTCGAAGAGCCCTTCATCCAGTCGGTGACTTACCAGCGGGAAGCGCATACGGAGTTGGAGTATTTTCCCTGCACCATCGTCAACGAGAATATCTCGGATAAGATTCCCCACTTTTTGCCCGGAAAGAATCCCTGGCTCAAGGAATTCTCCGAGCAGGAAGGGGTGCCTTACGAAGCAACTCGAGGCGGTGCCGAAACCATGTATCCCGAGTATCGAGCGAAAATGAAGGGCATGAAGGTGGCACCGCTCAAGCCTACGCCGTCGGCATTCTAGTCGGAGTAACATGATGCAAAGAAAAGTATTGCGACTGACGATGGCGCTGGGCGTGGTTTTGATCCTTGCGATGGCGGTCTTCCCTGGAGCGGCCGGTCTGGCGGAGGCTGGCCAGAATCCGAATCGCACTGACGGTGAAATCCAAATCCTGCCGGTGCAGGGCAATATCTACATGCTCGTTGGCGCCGGCGCCAACATCACCGTGTCCGTGGGCTTCGACGGCACGTTGCTTGTGGATACGGGCTCCGCACAGATGACCGATAAGGTCATGGCAACCATAAAGCAGCTTGCCGTCATGGTCACGGGTTCGACGTATCCTCCGAGCCCCTGCGTCGGTCTGCGCTGCCCCGGCGGAGCAGGTTCCGGGGCTTTTAATCAGTGGGGATGGTCGAGTCCGGCAATCAATACCATCATCGCGTCACGGGGTCCGGTAAAGCCCATTCGCAACATTATTAATACCAGCGTCGATCCGGATCACACGGGCGGTAACGCAAAGATTGCCAAAGCGGGTGTCACATTCACCGGCGGGAATGTTGCGAGAGGCCCCGGAGGCTCAGGCGAGAGTGCGGAAGTATGGGCGTTTGAAACAGTTCTGAATCGGATGACGGATACCAAGGCGCCGGAGGCTGGCTGGCCGACGGATACCTACTACACCGGTTCGTACAAGTGGAATGGATTTTTCAACGGTGAAGGGATTGAATTGTTTCACGTCCCGGGAGCGCATACGGACGGCGATACGATGGTCTATTTCCGTTACTCCGACGTCATCAGCGCCGGTGATGTGTTATCGATGGTGGGGTATCCGGTAATCGATGTGGCCAAAGGCGGCAGCATTCAAGGGACGATCGACGGACTAAACAAGATTCTCGAAATAGCTATTCCCCAATTCAGGTCGCAGGGCGGAACATACATTATTCCGGGTCATGGACGGCTTTGCGACGAAGGCGACGTCGCCAACTATCGGAATATGGTCGTGAAGATCCGCGACCGCATCGACGATATGATTAAGAGCGACATGACGCTGCAACAAATCAAGGCAGCCAAACCCACCCTCGACTACGACGGGCGGTACGGTTCACCGGATGCATTTATCGAGGCGGTCCATCGAGGCCTCACTCAAAAACGATAGTTATGCAATTAAGGCAATCACTTTCTTTTTCAGGAGGAACCATCGTGAAAAGCAAAATGGTCGTTCTGGTTCTTGCCGGCGCGTTTCTTTTCGGCATGACCGCATACGCCCACCACTCCTTCGCGAGCACGTACGATTTAAGCAAACAAGTGAAGGTCGAAGGAAAACTGGTCCAGTTCCTGTTCCGTAACCCACATTCGTTCGTTCACGTCGAAGCCCCTGACGCAAATGGACAGGTGCAACGGTGGGCCGTCGAGTGGGCTGGTGGCGCACAGTTGACTGGGAGCAGCATCGACAGAAACACGCTTAAGGTCGGCGATCCCGTCATCATTTCCGGGAATCCCACGCGCACCACTGGAGAACACAGGCTCCGAATGGTGAGCTTTAAGCGCACATCCGATGGACTCTCGTGGGGCAACCGTCAGGGTGAGGTTGTAGACTAACTCGGATTTCAGCCGCGGAGCGGCGTGAGAATGTAGCCCACGGCGAAGCCGTGGGTTCCAGGTCGACCAAAAAACATCAGCCCCGTAGGGGCGAAAGATTCCATGCACTCTGTCGCCCCGCTGGGGCTCATACCCGCTAAATCGATTCCCCCACGCTCACGCGTGGGGCTACATTCTGACGCCGCTCCGCGGCTCCACCTGGTGAGAAATGCGAACTAGTTTTTTCTTGGCCATCACGTCGGTCCTTTGCCTTATGTTACCCGCTGGTATCTATGCTCAACGCGGCCAGCGCGGTCCACAGACTGCCCCGACAGCAAAAGCGAGTGCCGCGATCGATATCACCGGCACCTGGGTTTCCGTCATCACTGAAGATTGGAAATACCGCATGGTCACGCCGCGCAAAGGGGACTATGACGGTGTGCCCGGCAGCGTTGAGGCTTTCCGACTGGCCAATGCGTGGGATCCCGCAAAGGACGAAGCCGCCGGCGAACAATGCAAGGGTTACGGTGCAATCGGCGGCATGCGGCTGCCTGGACGTCTGCGTCTTTCCTGGCAGGACGACAATACCCTGAAAATGGAATTAACGGCCGGAACCCAGACCCGCATCTTCCATTTTGGCGCGGCCGAACCAGCAACCGTGGAACCTTCATGGCAGGGCTATTCCTCAGCTCAGTGGGATTATGCAATCACGGGACGAGGAGAACCCCGAAAAGGTGATTTGAAGGTTGTTACGACTCACTTGCGGCCGGGATACTCGCGCAAGAACGGCGTTCCGTACAGTGCGAACGCGAACCTGACCGAGTACTATCACCGGATGACGGCGCCAAATGGCGATCAGTGGCTCACGGTGATATCCGAAGTCCGGGATCCGCAGTATCTCAGCGAGACCTGGGTCATAAGCTCGCACTTCAAGAAAGTTCCCGATAATGCCGGTTGGAGTCCGGAGCCCTGCTCCGCAAAATGAAGGCGCCGCTCCGTCTACTTGACGGAGTCGGCGCCTGCCTTGGCAACCCGGCCATCCTGATCGCCTGCACCTCCCGAGCATCCGACTGCTCCAACAATTTTGCCGTCCACAATGATCGGAAAGCCGCCATCGATCGGCATGGCGCCTGTCAGGCGCAAGAAGCGCAGGCCTTCCCCGCCCCCCGCCACAGCGTCTTGAAAAACCTTGCTGGGACGTTTGAATAGCGCTGCGGTGCGCGCCTTCTCGATCGACACTTCGACGCTGCCGTTCTGAGTCCCATCCATTTTTTCGAAATACACCAGCAAGCCTGCGGGATCGACGATCGCCACCGCCATTGTCCAATTATTCCTGCGTGCTTCTGCGACTGCCGCTGCCGCCGCCTTGCGGGCGAGATCGACGCCGATCGGCATGCCATACGGAATCGATGGCGGCGGTTGAAAGTTCGCCTGAGCTAATGCGCTCGATGCAAACAGCAAAAACGCGACAAATGACATAGGGGCCTCCTCGGAGATCTCTTTTTTGATGAACACGGAAGACGCGCGAAGGCGCATCCGAACAGCGTACTCCCCTCCTGAAACGAGGGTGTTGCAAAACCCGGCTCTTGCTGTAGCGGCGGTCTATGACCGCCGGTATTTCGTTGAATCCGGGAAAAACCGGCGCTCATAGAGCGCCGCTACAGTAAGAGCCGAACTCTCGATTCGCGGCTGGCATTATAATCCCGACTTTAACCATGCGATTGACCGGAAACATTTTTGCGCGTGCGATCTTCCTGGCCGCGCTTCCTGTAGCCGCTATCGCCCAGGATGCCGGAACGGTCCTCAGCGACACCGCGAAGGCGATGGGCGCGGAAGATCTCAGAACGATCCAGTATTCCGGTAGTGGCTCCGTCTTCGAGTTTGGACAGAGCCGGAAACCGAACGCTCCCTGGCCCCAGCTTACGGTAACACCGTATACGCGCGAGATTGATTTCGAAGCGCCCGCTTCAATCAGCCCGTGGGCACAGCAGGTGGACATCTGGACGACGCCGTATGGATTTCTCAAGCGCGCTATGACAGCGAAAGACACGACGGTAAATCGCCGGAACATCGACGGCAAAAAGTACAACGTTGTGACGTACACGGTCGAGGACAAGTACCCGCTGAACGAATCTCGTGAGAATCCAGACGGTGACTTCTGGGATGTGACATACCTGGTAGCGACCAGGGGCAGACTGAGAGGCTACATCAACGACCGGAATATGATCGAAAAAGTGGAGACGTGGGTCGACGATCCCGTTCTGGGCGACATGCTGATGGAATGCACGTACACGGCGTACAGGGATTTTGCCGGCATCCAATTCCCCACCAGGATTGTCCAAAAACGGGGTGGCTTCCCTGTTCTCGATCTGACCGTGAGCGATGTGAAGCCGAATGCGGCGGTCCACATTCAACCTCCACAGGAGAGCGCTGGCGCCGCTGCATCTGAATCACCGGTTGACCCGGAGAAAGTTGCCGACGGCGTGTTTTACCTCAAGGGCCGGCAACATAGCGTGGCCGTAGAGTTCAAGGATTACGTCGCCGTGATTGAAGCGCCTGTGAACGAAGCGCGGTCCCTGGCGGTTATCGCGGAAATCAGGAAGCTAATCCCGAACAAACCGATCAAGTATTTGAAAGGGGCAACCATTGTCACGCAAGAGACGAACAAGGCATTTTACGAAAAGATCTTTGCGATGCCTCATACGCTTGTCCCCGACAAACTGTCCCGGTCCAGGAAGAAAGCGAAGTTCGAAACCTTCACTGACAAGAAAGTCCTGACGGATGGCAGGCGCATGGCGGAGTTGTATTTGCAGAGAGGAAATCCGCACGCCGACGGTCTGATCTTCATTTATCTGCCGAAGGAAAAGATCCTGATTGAAGCAGATTCTGTTGTTACCGGGAACCTGATCGAGAATGTTGGAAGGCTGAAACTCAATGTCGGGCAGATTCTCCCCATCCACGGCAGCGGTCCGATTCGGCTGAGAACTGAAAATTGAACGCGGGCTAAAGCCCGCGACTACATTTAGACCGGAATCTGGTTCCCAAATGTAGTCGCGGGCTTTAGCCCGCGTTCAATTTTCAGTTCTCAGCCGGACTACACTACCGCTTTGGTTGAGGCTTGCCGCTTTGCAACCCGGGATCCACCCCTTCAATTTGGATGTTTGCGTAGTGCTCCAGGTACCGGTTGTTCTCCTGGCAAACGTATTCTTCGATCTCGCCGCCGGCAACCCAGCGGATGTCCCAACCAATCGTGAAAGGCTTTGTGTAAGCTCCGGGGTCATCGACGGTGGCTTCGTAATGCATATTGTTGTACGCCGTACGCGTGAAGCGTTCGACCAGGTGCATTTTAGAGGTATGGACATCACCGTTGCGCGAGAGCCAGTGTCCTTCATTGAAGCCGACCGTATCGACGACCAGCGTATCCCCCTCCCAGTGGCCGACCGAATGGCCTAACCAGGTTGGCAGGTCTTCGACTTCCCTGGGATGAGGACGCCCATCCATGTAAATGATCTGGTACATGTGGGCGATCTCCTGGAAGATTCTGATAATTCGTTTTTGCTGGGGCAGTTGAATAAACTCCCATGGACCCATCGTCGATGTGGCTCGTGGTCCGCCGGCCGGAAGGCAAAACACTTCGGGATCATCCTTGGATTCTGTTTTGAGACGATACTCGCGCAGAGCCTTGGCCCATGGTTGATAGGGCAGCCCTTCTTCTCTCGCTTTCGGATCTATTTGATCCTTGCCATAGTCCCAATGCTGTCCTGAACGCCAATATCCTTTTTGAGCCGGATCGACCCACGACAAGTTCGGGGTGCCGTCCGGCATGCGCGGAATCGGTATCGTTGAGGCCGCGGCCTGTCCGGCGTCGCCACGACCGCCACGGCCCTCGCCACGCTGGCCTCCCCGCTGACCAGCCTGCGCGGACATTGAAGGAGCTGTGAGGAACAACAACAGCACCAGGATCGTCGCCGTACTCACGAACCTCGCAATCCAATGATCTCGCACTTTACAATTCCTCCCTTTCAGGTTTGGTCATATTAAAACACGAACTTCAACAGCTGAGAGTGGCACACTGTAGCGGCGGTCTATGACCGCCGACGATCCCCAGGCCTGGAGACTGTCGGCGGTCACAGACCGCCGCTACAGTAAAATCCACCTGCCCCTAGAACACGAACTTCAACGCGATCTGCATGATTCGCGGATCCGCGGCACTCAAGATCTTGCCGAAGGTCGGGCTGTTCAGGTTCACATCCGGACATGCGATTGCCGGCGCGATACCCTGAAAGGCGGGGGCACAGTAGTTCGCGTGGTTCGGCACGTTAAAAACTTCCGCTCGAAGCTGCAGCGATTGCTTCTCGCGAATGGCGAAGCTTCGTGTCAGGCCCATATCGATCCGGACGCTTGCCGGACCTGCAATACTCCTTGAACCGAGATTTCCGTACGTACCCGGCGCCGGCGCCAGGAAAGCGGCAGGGTTGAGCCATCCATTCACGCCTTTATCGGAAAGGTAAGGCGAAGCGAGAATCTGATTCGGCCTCTGGTCGGTTCCAGTGTTGCCACCGGTGCTCGTCCCGCTGAGTGCGGTATCGAGTCCCGTCGAGACACTGAAGTACGCACCCGATAGAGCCCGAACTATTCCCGAGACCTGCCAGCCGCTGCCCAGAAGACGCAGAGCCCGGTTGGCAAACTGCGGCGTCTCATACACCGTCGACATGTTGAGGTTATGACGGCGGTCCAATTCACAGTTTCCGCGGTTGTCTCGCCGGCGCGATGGAATCCAGCCGCCATTGGTCTGAATGACATCGACGTAGCCATCATCGATGCAATGCGACCACGTATAATTCCCCTGGACGGTCACGCCTTTGGCCCGCCTGCGCTGGATCTGAATCACCATTGCGTTATACGTGCGAGTTGCGCCGTCGTCGCCAACAACGATGTTGGAGTAGTACTGCCCGATATCCGGATTCTGGAGGTACAGCGCACGCCGCTGGTTGGTATTGCCGACCGTGGAACAGGGACTAAAGGTTCGCCCCGCAATCACACAACTGGCGCCGGGCAGGTAGACGGCTGGATTGCCTTCATTACGAAGCAACATGTGAATGATGTTGCTACCGATGTAATTTCCAGCAAGGAGCCAATTCTGTCCGAATTGCTTTTGCACACTCAGATTCCACTGATTGATGTAGGGCTGTTTTAAATTAAACGGAAAGACAGTGTAAACGCCGTTCAATGGAAAGGGGCTGTTCTTGTCCAGGGCAATCGGGTAAGGATTTCCGCCTGGAAAACTCGCCCACGGGTCATCGAGGGACGGACTGTTTACGACGATGCTTGCGCCTTTGGGCGCCGTGTCTCGTTTCCCGCCATACTGGTGCAGGTGCGGGGCATCGTAGTAGATGCCGTAGGCCGCCCGGATCGTCATGAGACCATCACCTTTTGGATCCCAGGCGAGTCCAAGGCGCGGCGCGAAATGCTTCCAGTGGTTCGCCTGCCATGAATTGGTGTCTGGAATCCCACCCTCACCTTGAAAATAGATTCCCGCCGGGGCTTTGGGGTATACGGTGCTTACAATGCCTTGATCGAAGCGCGCCTTATCGAAGAACGCCCCTTTTCCGGCCGCATCGTACGGGCCCCTGTAGGGCTCCCATCGCAAGCCGCCATTTAGCGTCAGATGTGTATTCGCTTTCCAGGTGTCTTGCAGGTACAGGCCAATATAGTTCTGCCTGAAGTACTCGTTCGTAATTCGGCTCTGAGTGTAGCTGTTCGCTTTTCCCGTCATCAGGTCAGCGAGCGCGAGCAGCGTGTTTACGCCAGTAAATGAAAACGAGCCTGGCGCTGACGTACTCGATGTGTAGTTCATCATCTCGTGGATAAAGTTCGCGCCGAATCCGATCTGGTGTGCGCCCCGCGCGTTGGTAAAATCCTCGCTGAACTGATAAACAGTGGAGTTCGTGATCCCGGGAGTCGACTGCCCGGTGAACAGATTGAGCGAGCCCGTGACACTGAGGAGCAGCATTTTCGGATAATTTGACGGGTAGTACAGATTCTTTACGCCCAGGTCGCCCCACGTGAAAAAGTCCGGGAAGGTTTTCTGGTTGCTCGTGCGAAGAATCGTCCCACGGAACGAACTGACCATCGTCGGACTAATCGAGTAGGTGTCGCCCAGAACGAACGACTTCACGCGGCGATAAAAGTTCGGGTTCGCGATGGAGATGATGGTCTTGCCGTCATAATCGCTTGGAGTGTCCAGGTGCCCCATTTCAAACCGGCCGAACAAGGACTGTTTTTCACTCAGCTGATAGTCCACCTTCGCCACGGGGAACCACTCATCAGCGTTGGTTTTTCGGCCGAACAAGACTTTTCCGCATTGATCGATCGGCGTGACATTCATACGTTTGATGAGTTCCACTGCCGGCCTGGAAAACTGGGCGGGATCGATTCGATTGCCGACGAATGGAGCTCTCAGCGTGAGTGCTCCCCCACTCTGGCACGCGGCGGATGTGTAGGTCGTCCAATCGCCGGCGAGCATCTGCGGCGTTGGCATGAACGTCGTGTTGCCCTTCGGGTCCGAGCGCTGAAGTGTGGTCTGGAGACCGCCGAAGAAGAAGAGTTTGTTCTTCAGGATCGGGCCGCCGATCACTCCACCAAACTGGTTGCGCTTCAGTCCGTCGCGTTCCGTCGCAAATGTATTGCGGGCGTTGAAAATTCTGTTCCGCACAAATTCAAACAGGCTGCCGTGAAATTCGTTGGAGCCCGATTTCGTCACCACGTTCACCGCGCCCGCCGCGTGGAATCCGTACTGAGCGGGTACCGCGCTGGTTTCCACTTTGAACTCCTGCAACGCGTCCGGAAATGGCAGCGGCAAAGCCTGGTTGCCATATGGATCGTTGTGGATTCCTCCATCCAATAAGAATGTGAGGCCGTCGTTCGATCCGCCGCCGACCGAAATGATATCCGTGGGGTAATTACGAGGAGTGTTTTGCGCTCCTCCGCCAACCGCGGCCCCCGAAAGAATGATCAATTCGGTCACCTGGCGGCCATTGAGCGGCAGTTCCATGACTCGCACGTTGTCGATCACCTGCCCGACACCGGTGTTCCGTGTTTCTACCAGCGCCGCGTCCGCTTGAACCTCGACGGTCTCGGCAACCTGACCCACTGCCATTACAACGTTGATTTCGGGATTACCGTTGACCTGCAGCACGATTCCCGTCTGCACAAATGTACGGAAACCGGGCAGGCTTGCTTCTAATCGATAGGGACCAATCGGCAGGTTCGGAAGTACGTATGACCCCGTTTCATTGGTTACAACACTGCGCGCGATACCGGTGGCTGTTTGGGTCGCAGTCAGCTCAACTCCAGGCAGTACGGCGCCGCTTTGATCCTTCGCTGTTCCGCTGATTTGAGCCGTTGACTGTCCCCAGACAACTGTGCAGGTCAGACAGGAAAGCAGAATTCCAGACAGTACTCTTCTCCACATATATCCCCCTTCCAAAAAAGAAAAAGACGAGCGAGCGGTTCTTCCAAAACCACTTTCACTCGTTATAGTTGGTCACCCCGCATAATCGTTCGTCGGATCGTAGCTTTCAAACTTCTTCTCTCCCCATTTCGGTGAAAAGAAGCTTCGGCTCGTCCAGCGACGCCGGCCCTTTGAGATCGTATTTCTTTCCCTCAAGGAAGCCACGGTCAGATGGCTGCTGAGAAAATGCGTGGAGCGCCGAACACAAAATCAAGAGCATAGCTGTTATCGCAAATGCAACCGGACGAATCGTCATCATGAGTCTCCTTTCTCGGTTTACGAGCGGAGCCGCATTGTTATCAGTTTTGTTTGGCTGCTACGATATTCCTATGGCTTCAGTTGTGTCAAGGAAGGCGGGGTTGCAGAAGCTGTAGCGGCGGTCTATGACCGCCGGTATTTCGTTGATTCCAGGAAAAACCGGCGCTCATAGAGCGCCGCTACAGTACTAGTGCCTGGTGATTTTGAAATCACCTTTCTGGTTTCCCTGGATCCAGGTGCCGACTATGGAGCGGTTGACTGAACCCAGGTTTTGAATCTTTCCGTCGATGACGTAGTGGACTCCCTTTGAGTCCGCTTCCAGGTGTACGGTCCAGTTATTGTGATTGAGTTCCGCTTTTGTAAACGGAACACCCTCGGGACCGGGATTGAGGGTGCCCGTGACTGCCTTGCCGTCCCAGTCCATTTCAATCACCACCTGATTCCGATTGGTTCTGCTCGTACCCCAGTCACCAAGCCACACTCCCTTCAGTGGATGACCTTGCCCGTCATAGAGTGCTACTTGAGCCGGCGCCGGAAGCGCGACGGCAAAACATGCCAACAGGGAAACAAGAAGAACCAATTTCGATGTCACCATAACCTCCTGGCCGACGCTATCAGCGAGTGGGGTTTGCGGCGGGGGCGGCCGGGTTCGAAGTGCCCGTCAAGATCTCCCGCCCGTCAGCAAACTTCACCGCCCGGCCGTTCATGGTGTTCGAACCGTCCCTGGCAAGCCAGCCTTCCACGATGAGTTCAGTCCCGATCGCCAGCGTCTTCTTGTCCCCGCCTCGTCGAACCAGATTTGCCGGAGCGCCGGTTTCAACCGCCCAATTCTGGATCTTTCCGTTCTTGTCCTTCACATTGAGGTACAGCCATCCATGAGGATTCGTCATTTCGACTTTCGTAAGCGTCCCCTTGATGGTAATCGGCTTCTTGTCGTCAAACTCGGCGGTAAAAGAATGGTGCGCAAACAACAGTGCCGTGTTGAACAATACCGCGACGGCAAGAGCTAAACCGGCCAGCTTTTTTCTCATGGGACTTGCCCCCAGTCTAAGTAAGAAATTTGGGTCACAGAATATCATTCTGCGACTTGATGTCAAGTTACAGGCCTTTAACGGACGAACGCGGGCTAAAGCCCGCGACTGGAGATTGGCCATTTGTGCGCGGCTTGGAGAACTCCCCTCCTAGATTAGGAGGGGTGCCGCGAGCGATTAATAGTTCGTTAGAAGCGAGCGGCGGGGTGGTCGATCAACGTCGCGAAGCTACCTTATA
>WNFO01005156.1_pt1 | contig 11380 bp, 7 predicted proteins | sample 5400251 | NCBI WGS metagenome assembly WNFO01 (sample SAMN13153354, study PRJNA577476) | soil metagenome | isolation source: 100 cm saprolite under Madrone tree | place: USA:California | collected 2016-06-14 | reverse complement strand
GGGAAATCAAGGGCGAATATCATCTCGCCGATATCACCCGCGACCCGCTGCCGCGATGCGACGCGGTCCTGTGCCGCGACGCGCTCGTGCATCTGTCGTTTGAAAATATCGAACGCGCGGTTGCGAATTTCAAGGCGTCCGGCGCGGTGTGGCTGATCCGCCTGGTGCTTGCTTGCGTTGTCGGCCTCGATGCTGCGCGTGGTCGTCGTCAAGGTTGCCGCCAGCGCGTTGCTGGCAGCGATTTTTGCCGCTTGCGTTTCGATCTGGCCGCTGTCGCTGATGCGCAAAGCGGTGGACGATCTGGAGGCCGCACGGCTGGAGAAATACGACGCGGATCTCGCCCGGGTGCCGGCGAATGCTCCGTTGTGGGAATGGACGCCATTCCTCGAGACCCAAGACGGTACCAAGCAGGCGAAGGCGCTCGACAGCATTCGCAGTATCGACCAGCGCCAGGCTCAAGCCGAAGCCATGCTCGACCGCGGCGACTTCCCCATTGGCTATCTCGGGTCTTTCGATCTCGATCCAACGCCTGCGCTTTGCGAGAAGGCGCGCAGCCTGCTTCGCAGGCGCGTCGAACCGCTTGTGCTCAAAACCCCCGATCCCAAACCGTATTCCGATATCGCGCTGCCCTTGGCAGATGCCATCTCAGGCATGAACTGGCTGGTCGGCTATGACTGCGCGTGCGACGCCGAAGCGGCGGCATGGGAAGCCATGGCCAAGGGATATAGTAACACCAGCCTGGACGTCCATCATCTGGCTGAGCTTCGCGATCCCAAGGAGTTGGGGCGAACGCTGCGCGAGCGCCCCGAGCGCTTTTCAATGTTGAACGCGAAGTCGCACCTGAAGGGGTGGCTGAGATTTGCCGACGACGATAGCTTGCATGATCGGGCCCTGACCGGCGCTCGCGCGCTCGACCACCGCACCACCGACGCTGTCGAGATATTGATCGATAAATATGACGAGGAAAGCCGATGGAAGCTGTTGCGGTATCTTACCGCGCTCGACCTCGATGCGACGATGCCCTTGTGCGCGAACCTGCTCAGCGAGTTGCATGGTCAGTTCACGAAGGTTTACCGGCCGGGCGCGAATGATGAGCCACGGCCTTATTCCGAATTGCTCGAGCGGTTGGGAAACGGCGAGCAACTGCCAGACCTGATATGGCTGGCCGGACACGGCTGCGCGGCTGAGCCGGAATTGAGCGAGGCGGTGGCGCTGGTGAATGCCTATCGGGATTCGCCCGGCAGAGCAGAGATGCTGACGACGCTGACGCGGCTGCGCGGGCGGCGGTGACGAAAGATCACACCGGCAGCGCGATCGAGTATTTCACCTGGCTCAACGCAAAGCTCGACTCGATCGAGGCGATGCCGTCGAGCCGGGTCAGCTTGTTCTTCAAGAACGCTTCATACGACGAGAGATCGGCAGCGACGACGCGCAACAGATAATCGCGGTTGCCGGTCATCAGGTAGCACTCCAAAACCTCGTCCCATTTCGAGATCGCTTTCGCGAACCGGTTGAGGTCTTCCTCCTTCTGCCGCGCCAGCTTGATCGAGATGAACACGCTGACATGCAGGCCGAGCGATTTCTGGTCGACGGTTGCGATGTAGCGGGTGATCACGCCGCGCGCTTCCAGAAGTTTCACCCGGCGATGGCAGGGCGAGACCGACAGGCCGACCTTGTCGGCGAGTTCCTGCATGGTGGTGCGGCTGTCGGATTGCAACTGGCTGAGGATTTTGCGGTCGATGGCGTCAAGCGTATGCATTGGGATAAACTCGGGCTGGCGGGCTTCGAAGTGGGATTTTATCCCAATTTAGGTCGGGATGTCGCGAGAATTTGAGATTTCTGGCGAAGACCGACGCGCTACCATTGGCGGATAATCATTGTGCCGGGGAATACCGCCATGTCGATCGAGCCCGCACGCCTCGAATTGTTGTCTGCGCTCGCCCGCAAAGTCTTGTGGCTGTCGTCGTGGACCATCCATCACGCCAATCACGTCAGGCCCAATGTCGACGGCCTGAAAGTCGGCGGCCACCAGGCCTCGTCGGCCTCGCTCGCCACCATCATGTCGGCGCTGTATTTCGCAGCTCTGCGGCCGGAGGACCGCGTCGCGGTGAAGCCGCATGCGAGCCCGGTATTCCACGCCATCCAGTATTTGTTCGGGCACCAGACCCGCGACAAGCTGGAAAACTTTCGCGGTTTCAAGGGCGCGCAGTCCTATCCTTCGCGCACCAAGGACACCGACGACGTCGATTTCTCCACGGGATCGGTGGGGCTGGGCGTTGCGCAGACGCTGTTCTCCTCGCTGGTGCAGGACTACGTCAAGGCGCATGGCTGGATGAAGCGGCGGCCCGAGGGACGGATGATCGCGCTGGTCGGCGACGCCGAGATGGACGAGGGCAACATCTTCGAGGCGCTGCTGGAGGGCTGGAAGCACGGGTTGCGCAACACCTGGTGGGTGGTCGACTACAACCGCCAGAGTCTCGATGCCGTGGTGCGCGAGGGACTGTGGGAAAAATTCGAATCCATGTTCCGCAACTTTGGTTGGGACGTGGTCATCGTGAAGTACGGCAAGCTGATGCAGGCGGCTTTCGCCGAGCCCGGCGGTGAGGCCCTAAAACGCTGGATCGACGATTGCCCGAACGCGATGTATGCCGCGCTGTGCTTTCAGGGCGGCGCCGCGTTCCGCAAGCATCTCACGGACGAGATCGGCGATCAGGGCGCGGTGTCGCAGCTGATCGACAGGCGCAGCGACGACGAATTGCTGGCGCTGATGTCGAATCTCGGCGGTCATGACATGGCCAGCATGGTCGAGGCCTTCGAGGCCATCGATCACGACCGGCCGGTCTGCTTTATCGCCTACACCATCAAGGGCGTCGGCCTGCCGTTCCAGGGCCACAAGGACAATCATGCCGGCTTGATGACCGTCGCCCAGATGGAAAAATGGCGCGGCGCGCAGAACATCCGGCCGGGTCACGAATGGGAAAAATTCGAGGGCCTGTCTCAGGATCCGGCGGCGCTGGAGGCGTTTCTTGGCCAGGCGCCGTTCAATCGCGACGGCCGGCGCCGCCTGACCGCTGATGTGATCGAGGTGCCCGAGCAGCTTTCGTTCAAGCCGTCGCGGCAAATGTCGACCCAGCAAGGTTTTGGGCTGGTGCTCAACGAGCTCGCGCGCGGCGACAGCGAGCTGGCGTCACGCATCGTGACCGCGTCGCCCGATGTCACGGTGTCGACCAATCTGGGCGCCTGGGTCAACCGGCGCGGGCTGTTCGCGCGCGCCGAAAAGGCCGATTTGTTCCGCAGCGAGAAGATACCGTCAACCTTCAACTGGGACTTTTCGCCCAAGGGACAGCATATCGAGCTCGGCATCGCCGAGATGAACCTGTTCATCCTGATGGCGGCGCTGGGGCTGTCGCATGCCATCAACGGCGAGCGGCTGCTGCCGATCGCGACGCTCTATGATCCCTTCATCCAGCGCGGCCTCGATGCCCTGAACTACGCCTGCTATCAGGACGCGCGCTTCATGGTGGCGGCGACGCCGTCGGGCATTACGCTTTCGCCGGAAGGCGGTGCGCATCAGTCGATCGCGACGCCGCTGATCGGCATAGCGCAGGATGGCCTCGCCTCGTTCGAGCCGGCCTTTGTCGACGAACTCGCGGCGATCATGGGCTGGGGCTTCCAGCACATGCAGCGCGAGGGAGCCGGCGAGGGCGGCTCGGTCTATTTGAGGCTTTCGACCCGAACGCTCGAGCAGCCGCAGCGGATCATGACGCCCGACTTGCAGAAAGCCATCACCGACGGCGCCTATTGGCTGCGCAAGCCGGGGCCGAATGCCGAAGTCGTGATCGCCTATACCGGCGCGGTCGCGCCCGAGGCGATCGAGTCGATCGGCCTCTTAGGCGAAAGCCGCCGGGATGTCGGCCTGCTGGCGATCACGTCCGCCGACCGGCTGCATGCGGGATGGACCGCGGCGCGAAAACTGCGCCGCGACCGGCGCGGGATGCAGTATCTCAGCCATGTCGAACAACTGCTGGCGCCGCTGCCGCGCGACTGCGGTATCGTCACCGTGATCGACGGCCATCCCGCCACATTGGGCTGGCTCGGCAGCGTACGCGGCCACCGGGTCGAGGCGCTCGGCGTCGAGCATTTCGGCCAGACCGGCACCATCGACGACCTCTATCGCCACCACGGCATGGACGCCAACGCCATCATCGACGCGGCGGAAGCCTTGACCGCGGGTGCCCCGGTGCGGCACCGCAAAATGGCGGTGTGATTTTCAGCCGGTCGTCCCGGCGAACGCCGGGATCCATAACCCCTGGCGCTGATTGTTGTTGATGGTATCTGCCACCGTGCCAAAACGAGAATCCTCAGCGTATGGATCCCGGCGTTCGCCGGGATGACGATGTAAATGCCGGCGCCCGCCTTGCTTCCTTCACACCGCCGACTTTATATGTGCGTCCGCTGCAGTGCGGCGTCTCGCATATGGCGGGTTCATTTTCCGATGCTTTCGTGCGAGGATGCTTGCCGGACGCTCCGTTCCCCCTTCAATTGCCCCCGAAACAAGAGGTTTACGATGGTCAACCGCATGCAATTCTACATCGACGGCGCCTGGGTCGATCCGGCCGTCAAAAAGTCCACGCCCGTCGTCAACCCGGCGACCGAAGAGGCGATGTATGAGGTTGCGCTCGGCTCCAAGGCCGACGTCGACAAGGCGGTGGCGGCAGCCAGGCGCGCCTTCGATACCTTTTCGCGGACCAGCCGCGAGGAGCGGGTCGCGCTGCTCTCGAAAATCATCGAGGTCTACAGGACCCGCATGAAGGATATCGGCGCCGCCGTCTCCGACGAGATGGGCGCGCCGCTGCCGATGGCGGAGAAGTTGCAGGCCGGCGCCGGCCTCGGTCACCTCGCATCCACGCTGGATGTTCTGAAAAACTATCATTTCGAAGAGCCGGTCGGCTCGGCGATGGTGGTGCGCGAACCCGTCGGCGTCATCGGCATGATCACGCCGTGGAACTGGCCCTTGAACCAGATCGCCTGCAAGGTCGCGCCCGCGCTCGCCGCCGGCTGCACCATGATCCTGAAGCCGAGCGAATTCACGCCGTCATCGGCGCTGATTTTCGCGGAAATCCTGCATGAGGCCGGCGTGCCGAAGGGCGTCTTCAACCTGATCAACGGCCTCGGCCCTGAAGTCGGCGCCGCCATGAGCGAGCACCCGGACATCGACATGATCTCGTTCACCGGCTCGACCCGCGCCGGCGTCGATGTCGCGAAGCGCGCAGCCCCGACCGTCAAGCGCGTCAGTCAGGAACTCGGCGGCAAGTCGCCGAACGTCATCCTGGAAGGCGCCGATCTCGCCAAGGCCGTCACCGGTGGCGTGATGCACATGTTCAACAACTCCGGCCAGTCCTGCAACGCGCCGTCGCGGATGATCGTGCCGCTGTCGAAGATGAAGGAAGTCGCCGCCATCGCCAAGGGCGTCGCCGACAACACCAAGGCCGGCGATCCCCGCGGCGAAGGCACCACCATCGGTCCCGTGGTGTCCCGCATCCAGTGGGACAAGATCCAGACCCTGATCCAGAAGGGCATCGAGGAAGGCGCCACCCTGGTTGCTGGCGGTCCCGGTCTGCCGGACGGTGTCAACAAGGGATTTTACGTGCGCCCCACCATCTTCGCCGACGTCACCAACGACATGACCATCGCGCGCGAAGAGATTTTTGGCCCCGTGCTCACCATCCTGGGCGCCAAGGACGAAGAGGATGCGGTGAAGATCGCCAACGACACGCCTTACGGTCTCGCCGGTTACGTCACCGCCGACAGCGTGGAAACCGCGCGCCGGGTCGGCCGCCGGATCCGCGCCGGCAACGTCAACCTGCAGGGCGTGCCGAATGAGCGCACCGCGCCGTTCGGTGGCTACAAGCAGTCCGGCAACGGCCGCGAATGGGGCAAATACGGCCTGGAGGAATATCTCGAGGTCAAGGCGGTCGCCGGCTACAACGCGGCGTAAGGCTTGCGAAAATTGCAGCGCCGGGGCGGGTAATTCCGCTCCGGCGTTTTGCGTTGATAGCGGCGAACAAGAACTCAGCGTCGTCCCGGCGAACGCCGGGACCCATAACCCCTAACGTCCATTTTAGCAGAAGGGCATTTGCTCCAATGCCTAAAACGAGAATCCTCGGCGTATGGGTCCCCGCCTGCGCGGGGACGACCCGTGGAGATGTGCCGTGCCTTATCCTCCCAGCGCGCCCTGCGTGTTCACGTACAGCGCGTAGATCGACTGGCTGGCGGCCATGAACAGCCGGTTGCGCTTCAACCCGCCGAAACACAGATTGGCGCAGCGCTCGGGCAGCGCGATGCGGCCGATCAACGCGCCGTCGGGCGCGTAGACCACCACGCCGTCGAGTTCCGGATCGCCCATGCCCCAGCCGCACCACAGATTGCCGTCGATGTCGGCCCGCATGCCGTCGGGCGTGCCGGGGCCGGCATCGACGAACACGCGCTTGTTGGAAACCTTGTCGCCGCTGGCTGTGACGTCATAGGCAAGGATCTTGCGGGTCGGCACCCCGCGCGATTCGATGACGTAGAGAATTTTTTCGTCCGGCGAAAAGCACAGCCCGTTCGGACCGAGCACGCCTTCGGCGACAATGCTGGCCTTTCCGGTCGCACCATCGATCCGATAGACGTTCATGTCGAGCTCCGGCTCGGCCTTGTAGCCTTCGTAATTGCCGAGCAGGCCGAACACCGGATCGGTAAACCAGATCGAGCCGTCGGATTTGACCACAACGTCGTTCGGCGAGTTCAGCCGCTTGCCGTCGAACGAGTCCATCAGTACCGTGATCGAGCCGTCATATTCGGTTCTGAGGACGCGGCGGCCGCCATGCTCGCAGGTGATGAGGCGGCCCTGGCGGTCGCGGGTATGGCCGTTGGCGAAATTCGACGGTTTGCGAAAAATGCTGACGGAGCCTGTTTCCTCTTCCCACTTGATGATGCGGTTGTTGGGAATATCGCTGCACAACAAATAGCGCCCGTCGCCGAACCAGACCGGTCCCTCGGCCCAGCGCAATCCCGTCGTCAGCCGTTCCACCGCCGAGAGCTTGAGCCAGTATTTCTCGAACCGTGGATCGAGCGCGTGTATGGCCGGATCGGGATAATACGTCGCCGGCCGCCAGCCGGGGGAATGGGGTACGGTTTCGGACATTTGCTGTTCTCGTTGCTGTCTTGAATTCCTCACAAGTCTTGGTCTGCTATCATTGCCTTTCTGTAACAGCAAGCGGGTCGGCTCTTACGGATGTCATCATCCGCCACGGGTCGGCGCAGCGCTCGCCCGATGACAGGCTCCATCGGATGATCCAGTAAACATTGACGTTGGCGATTACTGGATACCCCGCTTTCGCGGGGTATGACGGCTATATTTGTGTCGCGCGCCATCGCTTGCCGCGCTGCCGCCGTCGCGCCATACTCGCTTCAAGCCACAAACGAGGGGATGAAATGCCACGCATATTGATGACCGGCGCATCGGGGGGAATAGGCACGAGTTTGCGCAAATTGCTGCCGCCGATCTATCCGGATTTGCTGCTGAGCGACCTGAAGGCGCCCGCCGATCTCGGCGCTCACGAAAAATTCAGGGCAGCCGAGCTATCCGATCCCGCGCAGGTCGAGGCGATCTGCGACGGCGTCGACGGCATCCTGCATTTCGGCGGCTACTCGGTCGAAGGCCCCTGGGATGACATCCTGCAGTCCAATATCATCGGCGGCTACAACCTGTTCGAGGCCGCGCGGAAAAAGGGCGTCAAGCGCGTCGTGTTCGCGTCATCGAACCATGCGGTGGGCTTTTATCCGCGCCATCACCACATCGGAACCGATGTAACCCCGCGCCCCGACAGCCGCTACGGCGTCAGCAAGGTGTTTGGCGAGGCGGTGGGGGCGCTTTATGCCGACAAGTACGGGCTCGGCGTCACCTGCATCCGGATTGGCAATTTCGGCAACAAGCCGCTGGATCATCGCCGGCTGTCGATCTGGCTCAAGCCCGAGGACCTGGTGCAGCTCTGCCGGATCGGGCTCGATCATCCCGACATCCATTTCGAAATTTTCTACGGCGCGTCGTACAACGAGCGCGCCTGGTGGGACAACCACCGCGCCTACGACCTCGGTTACCGCCCGACCGGCCGGGCCGAGGATTTTCGCGAACATGCTTTTGCCGAGCAGGCGAAACTGCCGCCGGATCCGGTCGGCGATTTCTACCAGGGCGGCGCATTTTGCGGCATGGAGTTCGACGGCGACATGAGCAGGATTATCGACTTGAAGTAGCGCCTTTGATGTCATTCCGGGGCGCGCGCCAGCGCGAACCCGGAATCTCGAGATTCCGGGTTCGCTCGCTTCGCTCCCGCCCCGGAATGACGCCTTCAAGTTACGCGTGCCCCGACGTAAGGTGGGGCAAAGAGGAAATTCAGATGGCTGATGGACTTCGCAAGGGACTGACGAGTTATGGCGACGCCGGATTTTCGTTGTTCCTGCGCAAGGCCTTCATCAAGGCCATGGGCTATTCCGATGATGCGCTCAATCGCCCGATCGTCGGTATCACCAACACCCACAGTGACTACAATCCCTGCCACGGCAACGTGCCGGAGATCATCGAGGCGGTGAAGCGCGGCGTGATGCTGGCCGGCGCCATGCCGATGGTGTTTCCGACCATCTCGATAGCCGAAAGTTTTGCGTTCCCGACCTCGATGTATCTGCGCAATCTGATGGCGATGGATACCGAGGAGATGATCCGCGCCCAGCCGATGGATTCGGTCGTCGTGATCGGCGGTTGCGACAAGACCTTGCCGGCGCAGATCATGGCCGCGGTCTCAGCCGATCTGCCGACCGTCGTGATTCCGGTGGGGCCGATGGTGGTCGGGCATCACAAGGGCGAAGTGCTGGGGGCCTGCACCGATTGCCGCCGTCTGTGGGCGAAATTCCGCGCCGGCGAAATCGACGAGGCGGAGATCGAGGCGGTCAATGGCCGGCTGGCGCCCTCGGTCGGCACCTGCATGGTGATGGGCACCGCCTCTACCATGGCCTGCATCACCGAGTCGCTGGGCCTGTCGCTGCCGATGAGTGCGACGATTCCGGCGCCGCATGCCGAGCGCTTTCGTTCCGCGGAAGCCAGCGGCAAGGTGGCCGCCGAGATGGCCAAGGCAAAGGGGCCGAAGCCGAGCGAGCTGCTCACCCCGGCCGCGTTCCGCAACGCCCAGGTGGTGCTGCAGGCGATCGGCGGCTCGACCAACGGCCTCATTCACCTCACCGCGATTGCCAACCGCACCGAGCACCGCATCGATCTCGAAGCCTTTGACAGGCTCGGGCGCGAGGTGCCGGTCCTGATCGACTTGAAGCCGTCGGGCGCGCACTACATGGAGCATTTCCATCATGCCGGGGGGGTGCCGAAATTGATGGCGCAGCTTGGCGACCTGATCGATCTCGACGCCAAGACCATCACCGGCGCGAGCCTGCGCAATGTCGTTGCCGCCGCCGAGGAGGTGCCGGGACAAGACGTCATCCGCGCGCGAAAGAGTCCGATCAAGCCGGAAGGCGCGATGGCGGTGCTGCATGGCAATCTCGCGCCACGCGGCGCGGTGATCAAACATTCGGCGGCGAGCCCCAAACTGCTGCAGCATACCGGCCGCGCCGTGGTGTTCGATTCGGTGGAAGACATGACGCTGCGGGTCGACGATCCCGCGCTCGATGTCACGGCCGACGATGTGCTGGTGCTGCGCAACGCCGGTCCGAAGGGCGCGCCGGGCATGCCGGAGGCGGGCTATCTGCCGATTCCGATGAAGCTCGCGCGGACCGGCGTCAAGGACATGGTGCGGATATCGGACGCGCGGATGAGCGGCACCGCATTCGGCACCATCGTACTGCACATCACACCGGAATCCGCGGCCGGCGGTCCGCTGGCGCTGGTGAAGAACGGCGACATGATCCGGCTCGATGTCGCCAAGCGAAGCATCGATCTGTTGGTCGACGCCGCCGAGCTCGAAAAACGCCGCGCTGCGCTGGCGCCGATCGCGACGCCGGAATGGGCCAGGCGCGGCTACGCGCATCTGCTTAACGAGACCATTTTGCAGGCCGACGAAGGCTGCGATTTCGATTTCATGCGGGCTAAGGGCAAGGGGTGACGGCTTTTTCAGCCGTCATGCCCCGCCAACGGGTCGGCCGAATGGCCGCCCGATGACAGGCTCCTGCGGGGCATCCAGTAATCGTTGCCGCTTGAGATAGAACCGAAGCGCCGCGGAGTACTGGATCATCCGCTTTCGCGGATGATGACGACGGTGGGTGGGGAGCCGCGATTATTACTCTCGACGATCTTCACCATCTCGCACCTGCATTTTGCGCCCTTTGTTTGATTGACATTCAAACAACCCCGATGGGATGATGAAAGAAAACATCCAAAGGGGGAGACAATGGTAAACCTGAGAACCATTTTCGGCGCGGTCGTGGCCGCATCCGCGATCGCAATGGCCGCCAGCGCCGGCGCGCAGGAAGTAAAGCACTATCGCTTCGCCTACGATCAGCCGAAGACGACCGGCTATGGAATCCTCGGCGATATCTTCAGCGACAAGCTGAAGGCGCTGAGCAAGGGCACCATGCTGATCGAGCAATATCCGGGCGCGCAGCTCGGGCAGGAGCCGCAGGTTCTGCAGCTGGTGAAATCGGGCGACGTGGAATTCTGCATTTCGTCATCGGCGAATGCCGCGACGCTGTCGCCGCAGGCCGGCGTGATGTCGATGCACTTCCTGTTCCGCTCCGAAGCGCATCTCATCAAGGCGATCGCCGACCCTGAGGTGTCCAAGGCGGTCAAGGCGATGATCGCGGAGACCGTGCAGGGCGCCCATGTCATCGCGCTGTCGACGCTCGGACTTCGCAACATGTATTCCAAGCGCGAGATCAAGAACGTCGCTGACATGAAGGGCCTCAAGGTCCGGGTGCAGGCGACGCCCACCGAGGACACCATGTTTCCGGCCTATGGCGCCCAGATCGTGCATATGCCGTTCGGCAGCGTCTATACTTCGCTGCAGACCGGCGTGGTGGATGTCGCGGAAAACGGCGTCAACGTCTATCTCGCCAACAAGCACTATGAAGTGGCGCCCGTGCTGTCGATGACCGAGCACGAGGCCAACAACAGCCTGGTCTGGGTCAGCGACAAAGTGTGGAACAGCCTGACGCCGGAGCAGCAGGGATGGGTGCAGGCAGCCGCCGATGAGGTCAACCAGAAGCAGCCGGCGAAGGCGATCGAGCTTGAGCATCAATCGCAGGAGAAGCTGAAAGCGATCGGGGTGAAGGTCGTTACCGACGTCGACAAATCCGGCTTCACCGCGATCTCCGATCCCTATCTCGACAAGCTCGCCAAGGA
>WNFO01005153.1_pt1 | contig 11382 bp, 10 predicted proteins | sample 5400251 | NCBI WGS metagenome assembly WNFO01 (sample SAMN13153354, study PRJNA577476) | soil metagenome | isolation source: 100 cm saprolite under Madrone tree | place: USA:California | collected 2016-06-14 | reverse complement strand
GCGCGGGAGCGTCATCGGCTGGAAGACAAACTGGCGAAGCTGAAAGAAAAGATCGCGGCACGCAACGAGGAGACCAAGAGCAAGCGACGCTGCCAACCGGAAGCCGGAAAACGAAAGCTGGAAGCGTGGATAGCACAGCGCGATGGCCCGCCGTCGGTGTGCTTCAAAGGGGTCGGAAACATGTTTTTCGACGTATTTCCTGGATTGTTGGGTGTTTTCGATGAACGGTAGTTGATTTTCGACGTTTTACCGTGCTATATTGTTTTCGACGATTGGTAGAGATAAGTGGTTATTTTCGACAGACGATAGGTGTATTTCGACGATGCGTATTGAAAACAAAGGCGTAAATATCTTTCAGGGTTTAGTGGTTCCGGAGGAAAGTCGCCTCGCGGGCTGGGCGGCGTTGACCCAAGCCCTCGCGGTCAAAGGGCCGGTGCGCAAACCGGCGTGCGTATCGGACAAGCACGTCAGCGGGAGCATCCGCGAGGAAGGGACCTGGCGCGTTTTCGATAGAAGATATTGGCCTGGGGAAAGCTTCGGAGATCACCTGAGCTTTGCTCTTCGTAACGAAAATCTCGACATGCTTCTGCTGAAGCGGATTTTCGATGCGGTGGACTCGAGGGTCTTGGAGGCGTTTGTCAAGGCGACCCCGACCGGAATCCCCGCGCGGCGCGCCTGGTTTCTGTATGAGCTGATGACAGGACGCAAACTGGATGTACCGGACGATCCGGGGGTTCCGGCTGTGGATGTCCTTGATCCGGCGGCGTACTTCACGGGCAAGCCGCGTCTTTCGCGGCGGCACCGCGTGCGGGACAACCTTCTCGGCAGCGGCGGATTTTGTCCGATCATACGACGGACGGAATCGCTCACAGAGTTCACGCAAAGCGGACTTGCGGGGAAGGCGGCCGAAACGCTGGGGCGCACGGGCGGGCATCTGGTTTCCCGTGCGGCAAGTTTCCTGCTTCTGGCCGACAGCCTTGCGAGTTTTGAAATCGAGGGCGAACGGCCTCCGCGCAATCGGCTGGAGCGGTGGGGCCGGGCCGTTCTGCAGGCGGGTAAAAACAAGCTGACTCTTGACGAGATCGTTCGGCTTCAAGGGGTTCTGATAGAGGACCAACGGTTTGTGCGCGTCGGCCTGCGGCCGGATGGCGTATTTCTGGGCGAGCGCGATCACAACGGTGACCCGTTGCCGGAGTTTATCGGCGCGAGGCCTTCAGACCTGCAGGATCTGATGGCGGGAATGCTGGAAACGAACGACCGGATGAGCGCAGACGGTGTAGACGTCGTTCTGCAAGCGGCGGCCACGGCGTTCGGATTTGTCTATGTCCATCCTTTTCAGGATGGAAACGGGAGGCTGCATCGCTGCCTGGTCCATCATGTGCTTGCGGAGCGGAAATTCACGCCGGCAGGCATGGTGTTTCCTGTGTCCTCGGTCATGTATGACCGGATCGATGAATACCGCAAGACACTTCAGAGTCATTCGGGACCGTTAATGAGTTTCATCGAGTGGCGACCGACGCCGGAGCGGAATGTGGAGGTGCTGAACGATACTGCCGATCTGTATCGGTATTTTGACGCCACGGAGGCGGCAGAATTTCTCTATGCTTGCGTGAAGCGGACAGTGGAGCAGGATTTGCCGCGCGAAATTGACTACCTTCGCCGTCATGACGAGGCGCTGCGGCGCATCATGAATACGGTCGAAATGCCGGACGGGAAGGCTGAAAATCTTCTGATGTTCATACGGCAGAACAAAGGGAAGTTGCCGAAGAGGCGGCGTCAGGGCGAATTCGAGAAACTGACGGACGCCGAGGTCGCGTCTCTTGAAGCGGTTGTGAGCGAGGCGTTCGAGGGATTTGCTGATGCCCGCACGGGGGCGAGTGATATTCACGTCGGTGAAGAAGGCGCCGGCGGACGCGCACTGGAATTTCCGGCGCCGGAGGAGAGATATGTCTTTGACCGCGAAGTCGTCGTTTTCTGGGGGCAGGACGGAGAAACCCGTGTCCGTTGCGAAATCAGCCAAGAGGCCCTGGACGACCACTTCGGCGGGGATACCAAAGACAAGCTGGATGTATTCAAAGCCAACCGGCGGGCCATCGAAGAAATCGCGCGCCGCAAATATCTTGCCGGTCGCAGAGAAGCTGACGGGTCGGTTTTGATCCGTTCCGAAGATGTGTAAAGAAGCAGGATTTATTGAAATAAGTCGGGAAAGAAAACGTTATGGCGTTCAAAGGTCTCTTCATCGGGATTGACCGGTATGCGTCACCTGAAATCAATTGGCTCAGTTGCGCAAACCGTGACGCGAAAGCGCTGCATGCGCTTTTCACCGACACACTTGGCGGCGAAACGGTGTTGCTGACGGATGAGCAAGCGACCGTCGCTGCAATCCGAGAGCGCTTTGAGAAACTCGCCACCTGCGACCCTGACGATGTTGTGGTCGTCGCCTTTTCGGGACACGGTACAGAGACGCATGAATTGGTCGGACATGATACCGACCCTTACGACCTCGCAAGAACAACGATTCCGCTGACGACGCTCGGCGAATGGTGTTCGTGCATCCCGTCACGGCGACTTTTGATCGTGCTGGATTGTTGCTTTTCCGGTGGCATGGGCGCCAAGGCTCTGCAGGTTGAAGGTGTTGCGCGGGACATCCAGTCCGTCGAAGGCAAGCTGAACCAGATCAGCGGCGAGGGTCGCGTGGTTCTGACCGCATCGGGCCCGACGCAGAAAGCATGGGAGAGCTCTCGGCTGGGGCATGGCTTCCTGACTCTGCATTTACTCGAAGCCTTGCAGGGGCCGGAGGAAATCCGTGAAGGTGATCGGATTGGTGTCCTGCGCGTGCTTGACTATGTCGTGCGACGTGTTGTCGATGCCGCGCTGCAAATCCACCGGGAACAACATCCCGCAGTTCGGGGAACCTTTGACGGCGAGTTTACTTGGCCAGTGTTGTCGCCGGGGGCCGTCTATCGCGCCGCGTTTCCCGACCGGGGCAGGCCGATCGCTGTCGCTGAAATTGGAAGCCTTGCCGCCTTTGGATTCCCGCAAGCGGTGATTGACGCATGGGCTGGGGACATTCCGCGGCTCAATCAGTTGCAGCTGGACGCCATCAACGACTTTGGGATTCTTCGGGGCGAGCATGTGGTGGCGTCTGCGCCGACTTCGTCGGGAAAGACGATGCTCGGCGAGCTTGCCGCGGTGCGCGGCGCCCTCGACAGGCGCCGAACACTTTTCCTGCTGCCCCTCAAGGCGCTGGTCAGCGACAAGCTTCGGCAGTTTCGGCGCGTCTACGGGCCGTTTGGCATCCGGACCATCGAGGCAACAGGCGAGACCGACGATATCAGTCCGTTGCTGCGCGGGCGATATGACATTGCGCTTCTTACTTACGAAAAATTCAGTGCCATCGCGCTGACAAATCCGCACGTGCTCGAACAGGTCGGAACCATCGTTATCGATGAAGTCCAGATGATTGCGGATCAAAGCCGCGGAGCGAATTTGGAGTTCATTTTGACTCTGCTGCGGATGCGACGACGGGAGGGCTTGGAACCGCAGCTCATCGCTCTGTCTGCGGACATTGGAAATACAAACGGGCTCGAACGTTGGCTCGGCGGTCGCCTATTGCGCTGCGTGGAAAGGCCCGTCCCCCTTGATGAAGGAGTGCTCTGTTCAAACGGGACGTTTCGATACTTTGACGGTGACGGAGGTCAGGAGCGAACGGCCGAGAGATACATCCGACCTCTTTACGCAGAGGGCAAGCACCGCGACTGGGTGATTCCGCTCGTGCAAAAGCTAATTCAGGAGGGCAAGCAGGTAATTGTTTTCCCGAGTCAACCGCGGAGACGCGCCATGGCGCTAACTACCTGGCTGACGCACTGGGGCTTCCATCGGCCGCTGAGGCACTGGCAGATCTGCCTGAAGGAGACCCATCGCAGGCCTCGGGATATTTGCGCCAGGCTCTGGCGCGCGGTGTCGCGTTTCACAATTCTCACCTTAGTCCCGAAGAGCGTAGGGTTATCGAGGAACACTTCAGACGCCGCGACACGCGACTGCGTGTAATCGTCGCGACGACGACGCTCGCAATGGGCGTTAACACCCCGGCATCGGCTGTCGTGATTCCCGCTTTCTCAATGCTGATCCCCGGACCCTGATTATCAGAGTGCTGGTGGCCGCGGGACGCACTGGAGCCGGAGTCTCGGGAGACGAGATCATAGAATTTCTTGAGTTCAGTTTTGGCGTATTCCAGATGAAACAGGCAGGCGGCGGAGGGTGGGACCGGCGCGGGCTGGAACGTGCACTCGACGATCTGGCACGGCATGGTCTGGTCGAGCGTCGGGAAGATGGATGTTTTCATCTGACCGCTCTCGGCCGGCTCGCAGGTGAGAGCGCGGTTGAGGTCGAGACGCTGATCCGTGCAGTCGATTGTCTTCGCGCGTTGCGCGCAGAGGAAGTGACCGACCCGGGATTGATCGCGGTCGCCCAAGCAAGCGTCGAGCTGGATGCAGTGTATTTTCCGTTCAACAAGAAGAGCACGCAAAAAGAACCGCAGCATTGGGTGGGGGAGTTGCAGCGGCAAGGAATTTGTCACGCTATCCTCGCTAATCTGAGACGCAACGTGACAGTGCAGATGCAGGGTACGGCCCGTGCAAAAAAAGCAGTCGTCTGCCTCTACTACGTCTCGGGGATGAGCATGGACGAGATTGAACGTGCGATGGGACAGTTCGGCGGAGCCTTTGATGGAACGGCGGGACCAATCCGTTCGGTGACGGCGCGCACCTGTGACGTGCCGAAAACCCGCTTGAGACGTGCAGCGGTCTCGCCAAGATAGCTGCCAATCATCGATTCGTAGCGCACAAGGAATAGAGGCACGGCGGCAGCCTCGGCTAGAGCCTCGGCAAGTGATGTCTTGCCGGTACCCGGAGGACCGACAAACAAAACGGCTCTACGCCATGCGCGCGCAACAGGTCAGCGCGCTGCTGCTCCTCAACAAGCTCTTTTACTGCACGCCTGACCGTATCAGGCAAGATGAGGTCCTCAAGGCGGCGCTTCGGAATGATTTCTGCGATGAAGTCCTTGCCTCGGCTCGATGACTCCGACGCTGCTGAGATCGACTGGCTGTTGGCGGCGCCACTCCCGTTTGACTGAATAACATGCGTCAGGCGATCTGCGAGCACGTCGTGATGCTTTGCGCGTTCCTCCGCAATGATGGCCTCGGTGACAATTCGGAAAGCCCGCTTGTCGCCAATGTTGGCGGCCTTCACGAGAGAAATGAGAAGGTCACTTCGTGCCATGCGAACCTCGGGAGCCGTTTCGGCGAAGCTTTTCAATTGCCGCTTCAAGGAGCCAATTATTTCTGGAAAGAGGTATGTCTCTGTGCCCCAATTCCTGATCGATTTGCTCGACTATGTCTTCGGGCAGGCGGAGCGTTACCGGGACTCGTGTCAACGGAGGGCGGCGCTTGAGCGCCGCATTGCTGGCTTTGCGATTCATAGTGACGTCATAGTGATTTCATGATGAATCGCAAGAGGCAGTGAACCGCGCCTTGATAGGCTCTAAGACTTGATTGGTGGGAGAAAATTGGTGCGGGCGGTGGGAGTCGAACCCACATGAGGAAAAATCCCCGGAGGATTTTCATGCCGTCTACGGCTTTCGCCGCCCGGACGCGGCGCTTCGAGAGCGCTTGTGTCCGGTTTGCGGTCTGGACTATCCCTTCACCGTCTCCCGGAAAGTCCGGGGCTTAGGTGCTGCCCGTCTAGTCTCTACACCTTCCCGGCTGGATTCTTTCGCCGGGCTTGGCTCGGGATTGCCATTGCAGGTTTCCCCGAATTTGAGCAGTTCTGCATCGCCGGTTTCCCGGCGAGCACTCAAGTTTTGCGTTTAAGTCCTCAGCGTCTGCCATTCCGCCACGCCCGCACGGGTGGCTACTGCACCTTATCATACAAGCGGCGAAACGGAATTTACACGTCAGTTTCCGGGGGCGATGGTTTCGGCCGGTTTTGCGTTCTTGTTCGTGGCCTGGGCTGGTCTTTGATAATTTTCTTCAGCTTTGGCCGCATGATATTGATCGCGGCGGCGTCAAGGTTCGTCTTGATGTGCGCCGCGTAATAATTCTCGATCATCTCGACGCTGGTGCGGCAGTTTTTGGCGATCTGACAGATGTCGGCGCCTTCCATCAAGCGGAAACATATATACGTGTGCCGCAGGCTGTAGGCTGTTCGGGGGCGGCCTTCACGATCAAACTTGAGATTTTCCTCGTCCAGGATGGTCCTGAACAGCTCGCGCTGCCACTTCGGGAAAATCAGGTCTGTCGGTCCCGGAAGGCGCCATTCTTCTGACCCGTTCTTCACGGGTTGTGATCCGTGGTCATCCTTGCTTGCCTCGTCCGCGCGTGGAGGACGGAGCCTCGCCTTCAATCTCTCGAACGGCGCACCCTGCCGCTCACGAGGTGCGCGGCAAGCGCGGCGTCGGCTATTGCAAGAGCATGCGAGAGCCGATGGCTCAAACTGCAAATTTATGGCGAACAAAAAACGAATATGGTAATTTTGACCCATGCCAGTTCGATCCTGTCGCGTAACGATTCGAGATATGGAAGGTGTGACGCACACTGTCGAAGTGACAGCAGCGACGTTGTACGAAGCGGTCGCGCAGGGACTGGCGGCAATTCGCGGAAACGATTGGGTCGCGGGGGTGGCGCAGGGATTGAATGTGGTGAAAGTTTCGGTCGCGGACGTGCGAGTGGAGCACGAAGTGCGCCTGATGGAGTTTACGAAGTGGCTAGAAAAGGATGGAGGATCGCCGCGCGAGACGAGCGATCGTCACCGGATTCGTTCGATCCTGGGGATGCCGACGTCGCAAGCGAAGCGGGCTGCGAGATAGAAGAAAGCGGATGCAGGCCCTGCGAACGGGCGTCTCACGCCTCAGGGTCAATTCTGACCGCAACGGTCTGATACCAAACAGGAAACGCTAGGACTGCCGTGCCCTTGCGCTTTGCGAAGTGAACCTGTATATAACCTCTACTCTTAAATCTTTGTTTAGAGCCGAAAGTTAGTGCCGCGGCTCATCCCGCACGGCCAGCGCGGCTGGAGACAGATGGATAAGATTGTCATAAGCCCCAGTGAAATCACGGAGATAAAGGAAGGTCCGGACCTTCCGGCGCGGATTGAGCCGAAGCTGCCGCCGGCAATTCCGTGGTGGGCGCGGCTGTCGGTGGGAATATTGGTTTTGTTCCTGCCATTACTGTGCCTGGTGACGATTATCATGCGGGTGGCGTTTCGCGGACAGGCGCCCCGGATTCGCTATGCGTGGACGGCTTTTCTTTCGACACTTTTGATTATCAGCGGATTTTTGACCTCTTCGGCCACAGTACTGCTGTTTTCGTTCGGATCGGTCCCGGCGATCGTGGCCAGCGGGCTTTCCGAGCTGGACGAGCGGACCGCGTTCCCTACCCTACCGGCGAGCAAAGATTTGAACGGCGCGGATGCATCGTCGGAATTGAAACCGCTGGTGGCGGTGATCGCGCCGACAGCGCAATCGTTTTTCAGCAAGCGCGAAGTGCTTTCGAACAGTTACGGAGCAGGGCTTCTGCTCGATGCAAATGACAAAGGATATTTGTTTGCGACGGCGCGGCACGTGATTGGCCTGGGCACCTGGACAATTAAGGATAAGCACCGCGCGATGATTTCGCTTTCTTCGGGAGTCTGGGCGGGAGCGGAAGTGGTTGCGCGGCACACGAATCTGGATTTGGTGCTGGTGTGGATGCCGCGACATTCCGGAGCCGGGGAGTTTGTGCAGCCCATTGCCACTCCCAAAGAGGGCGAATCCATTTTTGTGATCGGGCATCCGGAAGGATTGAAGTACACGCTGAGCACGGGAATTATTTCGCGGATGGAAAACAGCACGCTGCAGATTTCCGCTCCAGTGAGTCCGGGAAACAGCGGAGGACCGGTGTATGACCAGCAAGGAAATTTGCTGGGAGTGGTGAGTTCGACGATGGACAAAAGTTATCAGCCCAATGCGGAGAATTTGAACTTCGCTGTGACCGCGCAGGCGCTCTTGAAGGAAAGCGGCTGGGAGTTCGCCAAGGATGGGCGGGAGCGCTTGGAAGCGTATTTGAAGGCGTTGACGGCGCATGAGGAGAAAGCAAAGAAGTAATTTCCAGCCGGCAGTTGACATGAAAGGCTGGCCAGGATTTCAAGAGAGGCATGAAAAAACCGCGGAACCAGGCGAAGAAGAAGCGGCGTTAAAGTAAACGTCCGGGCAAGCTGAGGCGCAGCAATGCAGACCCTTCGGCGCGAGTTCAATTTACAGGACCGGTAAACGATGGCCACGATCAATGTGACGGTGTATGACTCGACGGAAAACAAAAGAGTGCCGGTGGAATTGCCGGATGACGCTCCGTGCAACAAAATCATCGTGGTGCTGATTCAGAAATTGCGGCTGCCAACGAACGGGCCGGACGGCGCGCCGCTGAGCTACAAATTCCATCACAAGAATTCCGGGCGGCAGATTCAAGATTCGCAGACGCTTGGGGATGCGGGAGTGAAGGATGGAGACATCTTGCGACTGCAGCCAGAAATCACGGCGGGCTGAGGATGACGCCGCCGAGTCCGGTACGCATCGGCGAAGAGGAAGTGCATGAGGACCGGTACAGCCGGTTCCGGCTGATTCCGTGGTGGGACCAGAAGAAATTGCGGTCAGCGCGAGTGCTGGTGGTGGGCGCGGGAGCGCTGGGCAACGAAATCCTGAAAAATCTGGTGCTGCTGGGATTCGAACGAATCGTAGTGGTGGATCAGGACAAGATCGAGGAATCGAATCTATCGCGCACGATCTTGTACCGCAGCAGTGATGTGGGTTCGTACAAAGCGGAGGCCGCAGCGAGAAGCGTTTTGGCGCTGGCACCGAATGTGAAGGTGCAGCCGCTGGTGGCAAATGTGGTGCAGGATTGCGGCTTGGGAATATTTGCGTGGAGCGACGTGATTATCGCGGGACTGGACAATCGCGAAGCGCGGCTGTGGATCAATCGTTGTGCCTGGAAGATGAACCGGCCCTGGATCGATGGCGCGATTGAAGGAATCAATGGCGTGGCGAGAGTATTCGTTGCCGGAGTGGCGCCTTGCTACGAATGCACGCTGGGCGAGACGGACTGGAAATTATTGGAGCAGCGGATGTCCTGCAATCTGCTGCTGCGCGAGGCGAACACGGAGGGAAAGATTGCCACGACGCCGACGATTTCTTCGGTGATTGCGGGAATCGAAGTGCAGGAAGCGGTGAAACTGCTGCACGGGATGCCGACGTTGGCAGGAAGCGGTTTTGTGTTTGAAGGGCTGAACCACACTTCCTACAAAGTGGAGTACACGGCGAATCCAGATTGCATGAGCCATTTTACGTATGAAAGTGTGACCGAGCTGCCGCGGAAATCGAGTGAATGCACGCTGGAGGATTTGCGGCGACGTGGTGTGGAGGATTTGGGCGCTGCGGATGTGGTGGTGGAATTTAGCCGGGACGTCGTGCATGAGCTGGAATGTCCACGGTGCGGAACGAAGGAAGAAATTTTTGCAGCAGTGGGCAGCATCAAGTATGAACAAGGACGCTGCCCGCGCGACGGGCAAATGCGGGTGGTGCAGACGATTCACGGTTATGAGGGCAGTGAAGCCTTCGGCAAACGCACTTTGGACAAGCTGGGATTGCCATTGTTTGATGTGTTCACGGTTCGAGCGGCGGAGCGGGAAAAGGCTTATTTGATGGCGGGCGATAAGAGTGCTGTGTTGGGAGAGGAAGTCTAGTTCGAATCACGCGCGAGAAGCAGTCAGCGATACAAAATGACTTGGTGGCAATAATGGGAAACGTGCGTAAGACCAAGTGCAGAAAAGACAGCATGAAGTGTGCGCCCGGGCAAGCTGCGCCCCTACTAGGCAGCCGATGGCTGGTGAGAAATTCGGGCTAGGCGAGAGTGATGGGTAAACGGAAACCGGATCAGCGGCAGCCGCGAGTGGCGATTGCAGGTGAAGTGCTTCGCCAGATCCGGCAGCACGCGCGTTCGAACAGCAAGACGGAAGTTTGCGGAGTGCTGATCGGAGAAGAAAACGGCAACGGCCTGAGTATTACCGCGCGTATTCCGGGACTGAATGCGGCGCAGGCGGGGACGTATGTGACGTTCACGCAGGATACCTGGGAACATATTTATAAGATCAAGGACAAGGAATATCCGGAGGAGCGGATTGTGGGGTGGTATCACTCGCATCCGGGATTCGGCGTGTTTCTATCGGACCACGATACGTTTATTCACAAGAATTTTTTCTCCTCGGCGCTGCAGGTGGCGTGGGTGTACGACCCGCACAGCGATGAAGAGGGCTGCTTTGGCTGGTCGGGCGAGCGACTGGAGCGCGTTTCTGAAATTCACGTGAAGGACGACAAAGGCGGCGAAGAAGCGGGAGAAACGGGCAAGCCGGAACCGGTGGGCGGAATCGAAAACGATGAGGAAATGACTGCAGTAGACGAAGGTACGGAAGTCGGGCCGCCGATTTGGCTGAAGTGGATGCTGAGGGTGACCTCGCATCTGCTGCTGCTGGCCATGGGATTTGTTGTTGCGTGGCTATTTTTTCCACGTCCCATTTTCTTTCTTATTGATGTCTACCGCGGCGTAGTCAGTCCGGCGCCGGCCGGCACGCATTTCAATTCGGACGGAACGGTAAGCTTACCCGGCATTACGGACGCGCCCGGACCGCCACGACCCGAGAAAAGTGTTCAGCCGCCAGCGCAATCGCCGGGCCCGACAAAGCAGGAACAGACAACGCCCAAAGGCGATGGCGGGAAGGTTCAAAATGCCCCCAGAAAATAAGGACAAGTCGATCAGGATCACGCTGGACGACCTGGCGAATGTGTCGCTGCCAAACGCGGGCGCGCTGGTTCCAGCGGTGCAAACAGCGGGCGGAGCAAAGGTGTACGGGTCGATCAGTGAAGCGTCCGACCCGCAAACGCAGGTGGCTGAAGAAAAAGGCAGCTTCCTGTTGCAAGGCTGGTTCTACCTGGGTGCCGCGGGATTGCTTGGCGCGATCATCGGTTGGGGCATCTGCGAGCCTCGCTTTGTGGACAGCGGGCAGCAAGGAACAAGCCGGTGGGGTAACTGGTTACTCCTTCCAGCCATCGTGGCGCTACTCTGTGTGGGATTCGGAATCGCGGAAAGCATCGTCGAAAGATCGCCGAAAAAAGCACTGATCCGCGGCGCGATCAGCCTGCCGCTGGGAATTGTCCTCGGCTTTATGTTCGACTTCGTTGCAGAAATCGTCTACGCAATTGGAATGTCGATTTGCGCAGAGCTCGGCGCCCAGACCGTGCGAAATCCTTCGTTTTGGATTGCTCGCGGAATCGCGTGGATGGTCTTTGGACTTGCCG
>WNFO01005151.1_pt1 | contig 11383 bp, 13 predicted proteins | sample 5400251 | NCBI WGS metagenome assembly WNFO01 (sample SAMN13153354, study PRJNA577476) | soil metagenome | isolation source: 100 cm saprolite under Madrone tree | place: USA:California | collected 2016-06-14 | reverse complement strand
GCACCCCTCGATCCATTTCGTACCGGGAACTGCCCCTGTCATGAGGAAAATGTGCCTTATGTCGTGGGTCTCAATGTCGCCGGTCTGAGCACCACGCCAACTCACCTTTTCGAGATGATTACTCCCTTCGAGGGCCACGATTTCGGTGTTGATTCTGAGGACGATGGCCGGATTCTGTTCGATGCGACGAATCAGATAGCGCGACATAGTTTCGGCGAGGCCTTTCGCCCGCACGAGCATGTGCACGCGCTTGGCGCTCTGTGCCAAAAACACCGCGGCCTGGCCGGCTGAGTTACCACCCCCCACCACAACAACCTCTTCGCCGCGGCACAACTGCGCTTCCATAAATGTCGCGCCGTAGTACACACCCGCGTTCTCGAACTGCGCCAAGTTCTCGATGGACGGTTTCCGGTAAGCGGCCCCTGTTGCGATGATGACGGTGCGCGCCGGCACGCGCAGACTTTCGTCGATCTCAATGGCGTACGGCATGCGCTCGCAGGCGAGCTGCTTGGCGCCTTTCGCGATCATCACTTGGGCACCGAACTTCTGCGCCTGCGTATACGCCCTTCCCGCAAGAGCTTGACCCGAAATGCCGGTCGGGAAGCCAAGGTAGTTCTCGATCTTCGAGCTGGAACCGGCCTGCCCTCCCGGCGAGTTCGTCTCCAAAACGAGAACGTCCAGGCCTTCCGATGCGGCGTACACTGCCGCCGCAAGCCCCGCGGGTCCGGCGCCAATGATGACGACATCGCGCATCTGGGTCTGGTCGATGCCCTCGTTGTAGCCAAGGCAATCGGCAATCTGCTGATTGGTCGGACTTCGCAGCACCACTTCGCCACGGCAGATCACAACCGGCACATCCGCGGCGGTCACGTGAAACCGGTCCAGCAAAACCTGGACGTCGGCATCACGGTCGAGATCAATGTACGAGTATGGATGGCCGTTGCGCGTCAGAAACTCTTTGACGCGGAGCGTTGCCGCGCAATGATTCGACCCAAGGAGCACGACATCGCCGAGCCCGTGTGCAATCAACTCCACCCGGCGCACGATGAAGGCCCGCATGATGATTTCGCTGAGCTGGCTATCGGTCTGGACCAGCGCTAACAAGCGTTCGCGATCTACTTCGATCACTTCACCCGCCTCGCTGGCGCGCACTTGGAGGAGCGCGGGACGGCCTGAGAGCATGTTGACCTCGCCGGTGAACTGCCCCGGTCCATAGAGCGCGACGAGCGTCTCGTTGGTGCCGGATGGCCGGACAATCTCGACTCCACCTGTCTTAACGACGAAGAACGGGACGATCTGATCCCCCTGCTGAACAAGCACCTCTCCAGGTCGGATTTGACGCACGTGCCCATGCGCAGCAATCCGTTCAACCTGCGCCGGCGTCAAGGTCGGAAACATACGCTCAATCCCCGAGGTCAGCAACGGGACCCGGAGAGTTGCATGGGATATTGGCGATGCATCTTTTACTGTCATAGGTTGGTCACCTCACGTTCAGTCTTGCAATCCATTCAAGAACTAATTAGTAAGCTTCTCAAGTCGATGCTGAAAATAACTCTTCCAGCTTTCGGGTAGAGCCTCGACCTCAATTGCGCGGCGGAGCAATTCGACGTTGTGCTTCTCGCGCGTATAGAGTTGAGTGATATCGCTTACTCTTACACTGCGTTCGCTTTTTTCCATCAGTTCGATCGGATCACCAGCTCCAACTTCGCCCTCTTGCAGCACGGCAAAATAGAAACCCGTGCGCTCGCTCGCGAGGAACCTCTTGACGATGTCGGAGCGGCCGAACTTGATGCCGAGCTTGTAACAGGGCATCCGCGGCTCGGTCACCATCACGACGGCTGAGCCGACGCGAAACTTGTCACCGATGTTTAGCTCGGATTCAAAAAGTCCCGCGCTCGTGAAGTTCTCACCGAACATGCCCCAGGATAGTGCCATCCCAGGCAATTCGCGCTTCCAGTAGTCGTAGTGCTCGGACGGATAGGCGTAGACCGCTTTGCTTGGTCCACCATGAACGGAGAGATCAGCTTGGCGGTCACCGTCGAGGTTGAGCGTTCTGAGCATCACACCGCCTGCCACAGGTTCTTTGAAAATTCCTGTCGATACTGGATCGCCGTTGCTCATAACGACCCGCGGAAGACCAACATTGACGGAGATGAGCTTCATGTCAGCTTTCATAATATACCCCTGTCTCGACCGCCGGATTGATTGCGACTTTACCTATCCAAATGATTTTCATCGGATTCAATGTATCAAAACGAATTAGAACGTTGAACCTCGAACGTTGAACGATGAACCCATTGCGTTATCCTTCCCTAACGGCGGTCCACTGCATCGATGATTCCGGCGATCTCATGTCCAGGCACCCGCGGGTACTGGATGCCCGGCGAGGTGCCTTCCTTTGTAATGGAATCGCCGTGGCAAACGCCGCATGCTTCAACCTTGATGCACACTGATCCAACGCCGGGCTCCGGAATTTCGCGCTCAACGAGCTCCAATGCGCCCTTGGGATGAGTGACTTGCACAACACGCATCTTCGACATCATTCCTCCGATGGTTTGTTCTACCTTCAGTTGCTATCCACGATCACTTAGCAACCGCCGTTAATAGGCCCTCCACCTTAGCGTCTAGTTCCCGCGCCACCTTCAAAGCTTCCGCGCTTCCGTAGGAACCGAGGAAACTCGCCATCCGATCGTAAGAAACGTGCACGCCGTCCGCACGCTCGTCGATCAGAATCGTCACCGGCGCATACGAACCCGCATCCGGCACATGCTCGACCATTTGCTTCATGATGAGCGGATTGCCTGCGAGTAGACGCAAACTCTTGGGTGCTTCGTTCCCGCGTTCCTTGCGTAGGATTTCGGCGAAATCAAAACGGACGAACTCCATCAAGCCTGAAGGTCCAATCGCTTTGTCAATTAGCTTTTCTAGCTCAGCGTATGTTTTTGCTGCAGTCACATCTCTCCGAAACACGTCCATATCGGGATGTCCAATGCCTGCTTCAAGTCCCGCCATGACTTCCTCGAATGATTTGGCAGAAGTCACGCTGAATCGCTGCACGTCAATTTGCTTCATTGCCATTTGTACCTCCCTCTGCCAGGCTTGACTGTCAGCTTACACGACTCGTACAGAGGCCAAATCCAGCAACTCGGATTTTCCTCTTGTGTCTCCCTTTCGGGGTCTCTAGCGTGCTGGTCGTTCGCGCTTCGAGAGAGCCGCGTCAATTTCTTTTTGCCATTCGATCACCACGGGAGTCGCCTCTTTCGAGCTCGGCCGGCGTCAGGCTGGCGGAGCGAGCCAGAAAGCAAGATTGCGCACGTATTGCTTGATGTCCGAGAGGGCTCGGGGCTCGGTCTTCATGCCCTGCCCTTCCGGTTCCGTCACGAAGGAGGGCGCGCCGTGGCTGGTGTCCCAGTTGTAATCGGCGAAGTGGTGAAAGCTCGATTCAGCGACACCGCGCCCAAGAAGGTTGCCACCGGAGCTGCGCGAGCGCTCGAAGGCGACGATCAGATTAAATGGCCGGTGGGTCGTCAGGCTCGTTCCACGCGCTACGATCCGCGCACTTTGGTCGCCGGGCGGCACGCCGACCGCTCCCTCATGTGGGTGGGCGGGGAAGAGCTCGATCAGCTCGGACGAAGTGGGTTTTCGCAGCAACTCATGTGCCGGCGCAACGGGGACGATCGTCTGGAAGTCCCCGTTGCGCCCCGAGTGATAGTTGGGCCACGTGATGGAAGGGGTCCCAACGTCATCTGGCCGGTGCCGTTCGACATCCGGTTCCGGGTTTCGGTCGTGAAAGTAGTGAGCGGCGCCGATTCCCCCCAATGTACAGAGCGAGGAGCCCATGTCCTGGTGGTCGCGCGTGGTGAGGATGCCACCGCCGCGCTGGCGAAATCTCGTGATTCCCTGGCATTCGGCAACGGTGATCCCATTGCCTGTGTCCAGCGCAAAAAGCCAGAGCTCGTCGAATTGCGAGCGATCGAGCGAAGCGAGCAACGGATCGTCTCCGTTCGGCCCGGATTCGCGGTTCCGCGCTGTCACGTCGAAACGGGTGCCGTCTTCCCGGAGCGAGGCGAGGTGCTCCGTGAGAAGCGAGAGCCGCTCGATCGACCAATCGTCCGGTCCGCCGGGCGTGGTCGTCTTAACGAGAATGCGAACTGTCCTTTCCATTTTAGACCTCTGCTTCGTCTATGTAGCACCCGCGCCAGTCGTCTTCCGGTTCGAAGGACTGAAGGCTCGGATGCCTAAAGCCATATTACGCTCCCCTAAGGAGTGGTTTCCGGTTTCGGTTGCGCCACGGGCCGCGCGCATTCACGACTTCGCCTTCTTCCCAGTGTCGTCCGGGCAGGGCGCTCCGGCGGCCTGCCATTGTTTCACTTTGGCAACAAACTCATCGTGCGGCATCGGAATAGGATTTCGGCCTTCACCTGGATTCCAGCCCCACGCCACCAGTTCATCTTTCGCAAGATGCTCGACGAGCTGATCGAGATTGCGATTTTTATTTTCCTTCGGATTTTTCAACGAACGGCAAATTTGCGCGTCGGTGAGGCCCTGCCAAATCATCGGTATATTCGGCGGCGGGAGTCCCCAATTTGGCGCTCCCGGCGGCATATGCGCACCCGCGAGATTATGGTCCTGATGGCACGTGCTGCACTTTTCAGCGGTCACACCGTGGCCGTCAGGGCCGCGGCGCACGTTCATCGCGTGCTGATGGCCGTCGTCTCCCTGCCGCGGGAAGTCACCTTTTGAATGACAATTCATGCACCGCGGATGCCGCAAGACGGAGACGAAGGCGATAAACGGAGCTCCATCTCCAGTGGCTGGGGCTGCAGAAGCGGTCGTCGTTGCAGCCGGGTCCTCGGCCGTGCTAATCCAGCGTGAGACTGACATCGTCCCTGTCAAGATCAGAACCACCGTACCGATAGCGAAGATTGGGAACCTAAATGAGTGCTTCATACAGCCTTCGTCATCCGGATCGGTAGTTTGCGGATCCGCTTCCCGGTCGCGGCGAACACCGCATTCGCGATCGCCGGGGCGGTGCATGGCACACCCGGCTCTCCAATGCCGCCCGACTTCTCATTGCTCTCCACAAGGTGGGTCTCGATCACCGGACACTCATTCATGCGCAGCGCTGGAAACGTGTGAAAATTCGTCTGCTGCAACCGCCCATTCTCGAATGTGAGCTCTTGAAAAAGCGCCGCCGACGCGCCGAAGATTGCGCCGCCTTCCATCTGTGCGGCGATAATGCCTGGGTTCACGTATCGGCCGCAATCCATCGCGCTCACGATCCGATGCACCTGGACCTTGCCGTCCTGGACCGAAACTTCAGCCACTTGCGCGTTATAGCTCTCGAACGCGAAGTGCACGGCGATTCCCCGGGCGCGTCCCTTAGGCAGCGGCTTACCCCATCCACCTTTTTGAGCGGCGAGGTCGAGCACCCGAAGATGTCGAGGATGCTTCAGCAGTAAAGCACGCCTGAACTGGTAAGGATCCTTGCGCGCGAGGCCGGCGAGCTCGTCAACGAAACACTCGGTAACGAAACCGGTGTGAGAGTGTCCCACGGATCGCCACCACTGAACCGGAACATTGACTTGAGTCTGGTAATACTCGATCGCCAAGTTCGGAATCGCATACGGAAGATCGTCAGCGCCCTCGACGGATGCGGGGTCGTAGCCCTTTTTCGCCATCATGCTCTCGAACTGTGATCCGGCAAATATCGATTGACCCACCAGCCGCGATCTCCAACTCACCGGGTTGCCACTAGCATCGACACTACCGGCAACGGCATGGACAAAGGCCGGGCGATACCAACCGCCTTGCATATCGTCTTCGCGCGTCCAGACCACCTTCACCGGAACGCCTGCTGCCTTTGCCACATGGACGGCTTCGACAACGAAATCCGACTGCGGGGTAGCACGACGGCCGAACCCACCACCCAAAAAGGTGGTATGGATCTGGACCTTCTCATTCGGAAGTCCGGCAATCTTGGCCGCGCTCGCGCGATCGACCGTCTGGAACTGTGTTCCCGTCCAGATCTCGCAAGAGTCCGCCCGCAAATCCACTGCGCAATTCAGGGGCTCCATCATGGCGTGTGAGAGATAAGGAACCTCGTAAACGGCTTCGATCTTTTGTGCAGCCTTTGCGAATGCTGCATCGGGGTCGCCTTCGCGACGCACGCTCTTGCCGGGCGACTTTGTCTGTTCGCGAAATTGCTGCATCATCTGACTGGTGCTGAAGGTATGCATCGGGCCTTCGTCCCAATCGACGCGAAGCGCGTCACGCGCCATCTTCGCCTGCCAGAAGGAGTCTGCAATGACTGCAACGCCGGAGGGTACCGTGACGATCTTACGCACACCGGGCATACTACGCGCGCGGGAATCATCGAAGCTCTTCATCGTGGCGCCGAAGATCGGCGCGCGGGCAACGACTGCTGTCAGCATCTGAGGCAACTTGACGTCTATCCCAAAGATAGCTTTGCCGTTCACCTTCTCTCCGGTATCAAGCCGTTTCACCGGCTTGCCGATTAACTTAAAGGTCTTTGGGTCTTTCAACGCCACCTCAGCGGGCGGTGTCATCTTCGCCGCGGCTTCGGCGAGCTGGCCGTAGGTTAGCTTTCGATTTTTCTGGTCGAGCACCGCGCCAGACTCCGTCCGAAGCGTGGCGGGATCCACGCCCCAGCGCTGCGCCGCCGCCGCGACCAGCATAGCGCGCGCTGCGGCACCCGCTTTGCGGAATTGCTCAAACGCGGACCACACGCTCGTGCTTCCTCCGGTAACTTGCATGCCGAAGACCGGATGGTTGTACTTCGGATCGACGGGCGCCGGTTCGAAGCCGACCTTGTTCCAATCCGCATCGAGTTCCTCCGCAAGCAACATCGGCAACGCCGTATAGACGCCTTGACCCATCTCCGAGTGGTTCACGATAACTGTGACTCGCTCATCGGTGCCGATCCGTACAAACGCGTTCGGCATGAAGACACTAGCGGATCTCTCTGCCGCAATCGCCAGCTGGCTCTTGCCGGGAAGATAAAAGCCGATCAGCAAACCGCCGCCGGCCGCGAGCGAGAACTTCAGGAATTTGCGACGTTCCATCTGAAGAGTGCTCATTTTGCTCCTCCCTTCGCCATCATGCCGGCAGCCCGGTGAATCGCCTTGCGGATGCGCGGATAGGTACCGCAGCGGCAGATGTTTCCCGTCATCGCTTGGTCGATATCTTCATCGGTCGGCCGTGGTTTTTCGCGCAGCAGCACAGCCGCGCTCATCAGTTGTCCCGATTGGCAGTAGCCGCACTGCGGCACGTCTTCAGCGATCCAGGCTCGCTGCAATGGATGACTCAGGTCGGACGACAGGCCCTCGATGGTTGTCACTTCTTTGCCGGTTGCCCGCGACAACGGTGCGACGCAGGACCGCACCGCCTCGCCATCGAGATGTATGGTGCACGCGCCGCACTGCGCCATGCCACACCCATATTTCGTTCCCGTGAGCCCGAGGTTATCCCGCAGGACCCAAAGCAAAGGAGTGGAAGGATCCACGTCTAGATTTACTTTCTGTTTGTTGACACTCAAGGAGATCATGGAGGCACCTCCGTTAATGAATTATGCGCCAAGCATCCTGTATGTAGGGCGCTGCTCCCTAAGCTCATTCGAACACCTCGCCTACGCCTCGAAGAACGCGAGTAGATCTTACGCGGTCTGCGCTGCGGACATCTGCTCGTAGTCTGTAGACTCCGCGATTTCGAGGCCGAAGCCACGTGATGCCCCGGTAATGAACCAAACAAGTGATTTCATAACGACCTCCAGAGAATTGATCATTGATAAGCGACGGCCAGTTTCTTTTGGTCACCCTTTTTGCCGATCCAAGGCGGGCATTAGGCCAAGTTGCTGCGCGAGAGACAAAAGATTCGCGACCCCCCAGTGGTCGGTGATCTTGCCATTGCGCACGCGCATGACGTCTACAGTCTCGAATTGGACCTTGCGCCCGGTCGGCGCCAATCCCCAGAATGGCCCTTCGTGTGTGCCATGGTATGTTTTATACGTTGTCACACGATCGCCGTCGGAAATTTGCCAATGGATCTCCGCGTGGAAATCAGGAAATGCCGCGCGCAGCGCGCGGTATAGATTTCGCGCGCCGTCGCGATCCGGGGTGAAGCCACCCGGCTGGGGCGTATGATCGACGAAATCGGCGGCGAAGAGCTCTTCGAACACTTCAAAGTTCCCACGACCCTGAACCTCTTCGGTATTCCGACGAACCACAGCGATTCCTTCTTCCGATGACATAGCAGCTTCTCCTTATTCTCGTTTTCGGTCATGCACGCTCGGTGGCATTTTTCACAATAGCCCCGAGCATAGCAGCCATCGCACCGACGGCTTTATCTGTTTCGGGGCCCGCGCCGTGCCGCTTCGCGAACCACCTCGGTTCGTTAAAGTCTTCATGGCCTTTCTCCTTTTTGCAAAAGTTAATTTAGGTCCATCTTGCTGGTGGCCATCGCAGCAAGGCGCACAACCAACGCGCGAGGAAGTAGTCGAGGCAGCCAGGTTGCCATGCGCACACTGACCCTCCCTGGGTACACCACAGACTTTCTTTTTTCGAAGGCTTTTAGTGTACTTTGGACAACGGATTCCGAGCTATCCATGTCTTTCGCCGATAATTTGGTCGGTGTTCCTTCGAAAAAATTTGTCGCCGTCGGTCCTGGACATGCCGCCATTACATGCACACCTCTATCAGCAAGCTCGTACTGGAGAGCTTCACTGAAGTGGAGAACAAAGGCTTTTGTTGCGGCATAAGTGGCCATGTGGGGAAGGGGTTGAAAGCTCGCATTCGAAGCAATGTTGATGATACCTCCTTTTTGTCGTTCAGCCATCGCGTTGCCAAATATGTGAGAGAGAGCGACGAGGGCCTGTACGTTGACTTGGATTTCAGCCTCCTCTTTCTCAAGGTCGTGGGTTAGAAACGGGCCGCTTAAACCTAAGCCTGCATTGTTGACAACCAGATCGACTTCGATATGTTTGCTATCTAGCTCCTCCTTAAGTTTTTTGGGAGCATCAGGGTTGGTGAGGTCAGCGCTAATTGCAACGGCTCGAACTCTATATTTGCTTTCAATTCGCTCTGCCAGGGCTTTCAGTGCGTCGTAAGACCGTGCAACTAGAACGACATTGTTTCCCCGAGCAGCAAGCGACTCCGCGAACGCCACCCCAAGTCCTTTTGAGGCTCCAGTAACGAGGGCATAAGATGTCGTAAGTTGGTTTGTCATGTTGATTGCTCATCGCTCCGTGATCCCGCATACCCTGGCCACAACTCTACGAGCGGAATTGCAACGCGATAATGACCGACGGGATAGCGAACAGAAATCCTGACGTTGTCGCCCGCCTTGAATAGCGGTTCTTCTCCCCCGCTACCCCATAGCTTTCACGACTTCGTCCGTCGACAGCACCGCGTGTGCGAGAAACGCGAAGTTGATGAGCGCCGCGGTGTAGCCGTAGCCCCACTCGGGGTGTCGGGGGCCAGCCGTCGCGTCCTTCGCGACGACGACCTCGAAACCCTGCTCCAGCAAATCGCGCAGGTGAGATTCGACACACATGTTCGCCAACATCCCGCCGAGGATGACCTTGCTGATGTGGCGCTTGCGCAGTTGCAGGACGAGGTCGTTGGTCTGCGGACCCCACACCCTGTGGGGACTGACAACGACAGTCTTGCCGTCCTCGATGTAGGGCTTGAAGCGCGCGAGCCAGTCGGCACCCGACCCTAAGAAGCCGTCGAGGCTCAATCTTCCACTGCGCGCGAACATCTGGGTCTCCGCTTCATCGGTCTCGAGGGGTCCGTTGAATTTCCATCCGCTGTCTGTGGGGAAAAAATAGTGTGGCGAGATGAAGACTTCGAATCCGTTCTCCTTCGCGGCCTTGAAGATGCGCTCCATGTTCTCGACGGTCTTATTCTCCCTAACGCTGTCGCCGACCGCCCCCCACGCGCGGCCTTTATCACTCAAGACTTCATTCTGCGGGTCGATGAAGACCACTGCAGTGTCGTTCTTGTGTATGTTCATCGTTCTTCTCCAATCGATTTCTCAGTCGCCGCCACGCCCATTTCGCTCACTCCTTGAAGAACGCGAGCAGATCCGCGTTGACTCGGTCTTTGTGGGTCGAGCACATGCCGTGCGGCAGGCCCGGATAGACTTTCAACGTGGCGCCTTTGACGATCTTGGACGAGAGCAGGGCCGAGGCGCCGATCGGTACGATCTGATCGTCATCGCCATGCACGATGAGCGTCGGCACGTCGAATTTCTTGAGATCCTCGGTGAGATCCGTCTCGGAAAACGCCTTGATGCAAAAATAGGAACCTGGAAAACCGCACATCATCCCTTGGAGCCAGAAAGATTCGCGCACGCCTTCCGAGATCTTTGCGCCCGACCTGTTATAGCCGTAGAACGGCAGGCTGAGATCCTTCCAGAACTTCGAGCGGTCGGCTACGACGCTGCCGCGGATCTGGTCGAACACCTCCATCGGCGTGCCGGCTGGATTCGCAGGTGTCTTGAGCATGAGCGGCGGCACCGCGCCGATCAGCACCGCCTTGGCTACACGTTTCGTCCCGTTCGCCCAATTATCGCCACGCGACGAAATCTCGGCTGAGTTCACACCAACAACTCCTAGCGTTTGACCAAGAGTGCAAGAGTTTTATGCAAGTTGAGAATCTTCTCCTACCGAAGATCGTAAGACATATAAATAACCAATCAAGATTGTAATGCTGGGCGTGAACTTCGGCTCGGCATCCCTTGCATCCATATCAAGCGAGATCGAACATCAGAAACTCAGCATCATCGATAGCCTTGATCTCCAGGATCTCTTCTTGGCTGGCAGCAGCGCCATCGCCCGCGCGCAAGAGCGTGCCGTTGAGCATTGCGGCGCCGCGCGCCATTTGTATCCAGGCACGGCGATTCGGCTTCAGGCGAAAAATTGCCTGCTCTTCCGCCGACAAACGAGCCGCCCAGACATCGACATTCTGATGCACCGTGATGGAACCATCGCGTCCATCTTTTGAAGCAACGAGAGTCCCTGTGCCGCGATGCTTATCGAGCGAGAAAGCCTTCTGTTCATAACCCGGCACTAGACCCATTTCGTCCGGCACGATCCAAATTTGCAAAAAGTGCACGGGCTCGTCTTGCGAGGCATTGTACTCGCTGTGGCTGATTCCCATTCCGGCGCTCATCCGTTGCACGTCCCCCGGTCGTATCAACGTGCTTGTTCCTGTGCTGTCTTTATGCGCCACAGCGCCTTCCAACACGTAGGTGATGATTTCCATGTCGCGGTGCGAATGAGTCGGGAATCCGCCGCCCGGATTAACTCGATCTTCGTTAATGACTCGTAGACTACCGAAGCCCATGTGTTGTTGATCATAAT
>WNFO01005150.1_pt1 | contig 11383 bp, 9 predicted proteins | sample 5400251 | NCBI WGS metagenome assembly WNFO01 (sample SAMN13153354, study PRJNA577476) | soil metagenome | isolation source: 100 cm saprolite under Madrone tree | place: USA:California | collected 2016-06-14 | reverse complement strand
TTTTCAGAGCCCAAAGCTGTGATGTAGACTCTCACAACGCTTGGTACAAAAACTCGGTCCGGTCAGAGAGAACTGTACGCTCAGTTCTCGAACCGTGGAGACTTCGAACCTCTCGGAGAGGGTTCGACGAATGCGTTGCTCGTCAGATTGCGAATCGGATTTCGCCTGCAACAAAGCAATGAAATAGGGCGACAGACCTTCAACGATTTCTCGCTTCAGTACTGGGTTTGGCACCGCCTCCCCATCATGTTGAAGTGACTCCACAACGGATTGACCGGGGACGAGCTGAGTCACCCCCAGTTGGTCGAAAAGGACTGCAAAATATCTGTCTGCATCGATAAGTGGTACAACCCCGTCAAACGCGTCCCGTACTGGTCCCGGTTCGGCATAAGAAAGCGGCAAAGTCTGGAATGTAATTTGCCCAGCTGCCCGAGATGCGAGTCTTATGCTTTTGATTTCAGCTGTAAGATCGCTCCTCTGATTTAGAACTCGGTACACCTCTTGTATGGTGCCACGCAATGCCCGCCATCGTCCGGCAGATTCGAATATCCACTTGCGATATTCGTCCAAGTTCATCCTGCTACCGATCTCACGTAATACAGCTATCAACGTTCCTGTGTCTGCTGCGGAATCCTCTAGAATTCTGACGCCGCAATTCTTCAGGCGGAGTAGAAGGTCGAAATCGTCAACAATTACAGACGGAAGCAGCACATCATTAACATTCTCCCCTGACCGAGTATCTGAGATCAGTTTGTGAGTCGATCGCCTGAGGAAGCACTCATGGACGTTGGCCGGGCCTGCCGAGCTTGGCAACCATCGAATACTTGCAAGTTGAACTCGCGCATAATTCGCGATGGAGGAACTGTGCCCGCCCTGCCTGCCACCGCGACAATACACAGCATCGAAAAGCAGATCGTCCAACCTAAAAGAAACACGGGAAATCAGGTCCCACAAACGTTCTCGCCAAGCCTCATTGTCTTGCCTGTATTCGCGCTCAGCGAGTTCGGAAGATTCGGCGAGGCCCTCAACTACAGAAAGCGTCTGAACGACTCTTTGCAGTGCATGCCCGCATGTCGGAATGGAGTTCATGTAGTTGGACCATTGTTGATCTCGCCGAATTATGTTGGCAACGAGAACGTTCGTATCGTGCTGCCACTCGCCATTAAAACCGCGATATGTTGCAGGTTCAGTGTCGCTCAAGAGAATGTCTTCGCTGCCAGCGGCCAGTCTGGCATATCTAAGTGCTCGGGGCGCATCACTTACACCAGCCCGAGATAGAAAGCGGAGCCACACTGCGGAATCCTCGGTGCCGCTGAGCTGGCGAACAAATTCTGGATGAATTCGGAGGACTGTCTGCACTCCGGCCAACGAACTGGGCGGTGGCAAGAGCTCATCCGGCCAGTAGGCTGAAAAGCAAGGGATTAAATCGCCAAACTCTACTGCTTCGTTCAAATTAGACGTAGACGGACAAACAGGGAGGCGGCCGACTGCGGTCCAGAACTCATCCGAAAAGGAAGCGCGACTTTGCTCAACAAGGCTTTTTATGAATCGCCAACCCTCAATTAGGGTTACCACTGTTATTTTCAGAGACCCATCAAACAGCTTCGGTGAAACGGCACGGATCGCCCGTGGGATGAAATCGCTTGCTTCAAAGCGGCTAATGTGAAAGCGATTGAGAATCCATGAAGAGACTTCATCCGGACCCTCTTCGAGCATCTCCGAGAGCCCTTTGTCAACAAATGTGAAAGTTTCGGAGAAGAGTTGTGGCACAGTCGTTGACCGACCTGCCCGATCTGGATGCAGGCAGACAAGAACGCCAGTGTCATCCGAAATCGCCAGCACATTGCCTGCCGAGTTTAGGATCAAGTAACGCCCGACGAAGAAACTTCGCTCAAGGCGAGCGACCTTCTCATCGCTCGCGAGCTGTTGGTAACAGTCGTACCACCACTGAGCCGATTGCGATTGTTTGCCAGCTTCTTCGACCAACGACACCAGCGACTCGCGCTCAAGTACCTGCACCGTCGCAAATTTGAGGAATGCCCTACTATTGGGTACATCGTGTTCGTTCGCAACGAACCACTTCTTGCCGGGGCAAACTGTGCCAATTACGGCTGCAAAGCGGTCTTCCCAAGATTTAGAGTACGCGGTCGAGGGTGCAAGCGCGACTTCATGAGCGAAGGCAGAACCTGCAACCGTTGGCACAAAGGGAGATTTCCGGTTTGTGAGCGCCGTCGCGAACTGGGACGTGAAGGTATCTATTTTCTTGCTGCCTCTGTCGGTAGGCCCCAATGAGCCGAAAACTGAAGCCGCCCGAAAGTTTCGAAGAAGAGTCGAAAGAAATTCGTTTGCAGCACGTTTCGCAGCCTCAGAAAAAAGCCACTTGTTGTACTCACCTTCCACCAGATACTTTCGGTGAGGCTCTACATGGAAGTCGCCATGCACCAAGAAACCAAAGCCTGTACTCTGTTCAGTTGGAAAATACACGTGAAAGCAAGCATCGGCGTCAGCTTCTGGCTGTCCGTTCTTGATTCGGACAGCGAGCTTGAGGTCTGCCTGTTTGAGATGCTTCACGGCCTTAGGCGTGCCGGGACTATTGCGCACCTGCTGCGGGATTGAGCAGCTGAATTCCATCTGGAAAAACTCTCGCGTCCATGATCGAGAGCGGCTGTCGGTTATGACGGCAATGCGTCGCTCAGGTCCTGTCTCAGACACACTTCGGAGCTCAGCTTTGCCCACGACTGCGTTGGAGTCCAGTATGAAAATGGTCCGAATCGACGACAAGAACGGTAAGACAACATCGACTTCTTCTTCTAAGAACGTGATCAGGCTACTCTGCCCGGCTTGCCCCGACACCAATGCGACTGTCGAGAGGTCTTCTGCGATTGATTTAGGCAAATCAGCATCGTAGGCTGGAAGCCAGAACATTGTGGTCAGACCGGATTCGCGATCTGAAAGAAATCGATTAAGAAGGGTGAGGCCACCACCTAAGGATTCTTTCCGCGCAAACGTCGGGATTGCCATTATGGGGCAAACCCGCTGTCCCGTTCGGGTCCACGAGGCATAATGCGCTTCGAAATCCTTATGTTGCTTTAGTGTGCGCTGAATGTAGTTGTTGTTTGTGGCCCAGCTGAACTTGATTGCAAAAAAACTGCGGTCGATTTGAATTAGATGAGGTGCAGGCGTGATATCAAGGACGGAACGAAACCCGAGTCCTTTATGCCCGATACACTCGTTGGGATCTTTATCACTCCACCCATCGGCAAGACTACGGAAGTTCCCTACATTAAACCACCGTCCGTCGTGAGCGAAAGCCAGCCCGTCTGCTGCGAGAGCGAAGACTGCAACGTGAGCACCCGCATCATCGGCATTTTGAAGGAGTTCATATGGAGCCCGTTGACGATACAGTTCGCGGAGATCTCGTTCCTTGCCCGCTTTCTCCCGGAAGAACTTCAACCCGGTTAGGCTGCACTCAGGCACGAATTCGATGTTCTTGATCGACTCGAACGATGCGGGAGTCAGAGGCCGGAGATTATCCCCCAATTCAATGGGCAAAGACTGACTCCTTTGCTTGGATCGTCAGGCTAAGATCTTAGATCAAAATGCGGCTCGAAGGCATTTTACGTCCTCAGTGGGAAAAACACAGACTAACATTCCAACTCTAAGCTGTGTCGGTTACGGGTCCCGCCGACGCTGATCGTGCCTCTCTCGGCATCGGAGCGCCAGAGCGGGTGAGTATAGGGGCAATCGGGTCAGCGTTTCTCTATCGCCCTCCTTAGCCTCGCGGCTTCACTATCGAGTCCAGCCTTCTGAAGTGCGTACAAGGCATCCCATACCAGCCGTTCAAGTCGCTGAATCTCTGCTTCCCTCTGGGCCACCGCTGCGTCGTATCCGGCCCACTGCCGGAGCAGTGCCCACGACGCTCGGTAATCGTTCAGCAGAGGTACTATGTACTCTTCCCCCGGAGTTGCTGCTTTGCGGCTCCATTCGCGTTCTGTTGTCTCCACTCCAACCAGGACGGTCGACGGTTCCGCTGTGCAGAACTTGCGGGCCAATTCGAGGGCATAGTCGAAGGGAAAGTGAACGGTGCCCTGGCGGTTTGTGTACGCCGCCTGCGAGCTAGCTGTTCCCGTTATGCCCGCTCGCGCCTTGACGCGCTCCAGCGCCTCAGGCGATCCAGACAGGACGCCCTTGTAGAACTGGACCTCATCGCCGACGGTTTCGAACACCTGCTCAACGGCCTTGGTGAGCGGCGACTCGGGAGCGTAGCCATGGTGTTCGTTATGCGCTCTAAGGCGCTGAGCCTCCGATTCTTCTTTGAGAAAACCTTTCTGCTCTTTCCAGAGGCAGACCAGTTGACCGGACTCCACGTAGTGAACCAAACCGGGGTTTGGATTGACCCATTCAGCTTTCCACTTGTTCCCGCGAATGTGCTCGATAATCCGTATTTGCTGGAAGGGTGCGCCCGGTATGCGCTTTTCGCGGAGGGCATAATCGGTTCGTGGCTTAATTTCAGATTTCAGCATGTGCCCACACCTCAACGAAAGGTATAAACCGTCGGGGGAGAACTTCGCCAGTCAGAGATGAGCCTTGCGACGTGGCGAGAATCCTACTGTTGCTGTGTGGGGCATTTATCTCCCAGGCGACGATCGTCTCTCTCTGGCATCTCTGCGGCGGAGCGGTGTGGTTCTAAGGTCAGGGGAGCAGGGTGAGGTAACGGCTTAGTTCCGACTGCCGGACCGGAATTGCGCAGCCGCTGGCGCTGACTAGCTGATTGACTTCATCGAGTGTTGCTGCGGATGCCCACGGCGATACAACGATACCCGTCAAGAGAGCCTGCAAGTCCACACTTCGTCTGTGGCCTTTCAAGACGTGGGGCGGCGGGGGTGTAAGGGGAGACGGATGTATTCGGTTGTCAGCGTCAATATGTCGGTTGATTCCGGCATACGGGTCTGGAATCCACAAGAAGGCCCTGACTTCCTGCTCGTGTGCGTATTTGCTCCGCTTGGTTGTGATGTAGCGAAACAGATTTACTCGTTTGCCCATCAGGTGCTGGGCTCCATATCTGACCAGTCCGATATAGGCTCGGTCATTCATCGCGTTGAGAGCGGACTTCAGCAGTCGATACTGGGATGTGATCGCCACACCTTGATCCCCGTACTCCTTCCACATCTGAAGCGTCTCCTCTCGAAATTGATACCAACAGTTTAACGTAGAAGCCCTCCCGGAACTGAGCGTCTGAGCCGACGTGGTTCAGCAACTCTCGCCTGTCATTCACATCCAGTGGGTGCAGGCCGAACGTCGCAAGGTATTCTTCGGGCGGTAATCCTTCTCGCTCGTCTTGGAATAAATCGGCGCGGCAGAAGTAAAGCTCCGCCGTCTCCATCAGGTCCCGAAATTTGCCCATGTTAATGAAGCGCCAAATCGCCGTGTCCTGATTTTCTGGCTCAAGCTGGTCGGGGTAGGATTCGACGCCCATGCGTGAGAATAACATTGGGCTCATTTGGCAGCGGGCCACCGTTCGTCAATTGCCTTCATGATTTCCTCGGCCCACCGCACGGCGTCCGCGATTGCGCTCATTGTCGCCGGAACTCTTTTTCCGCCATCGAATTGTGCGAGCTTGCGGGCAGCGAGGATACTCGCCGCGATTAGCAGTACGCGTTTACGGCCCTCGTCCACATAAGGAGTTTACTATTTTCGCTTTTTGTTCGCCCATGACTTAAATGAACAGCCACAGGTGGAGAATCACAGGTGTGAAATTTCGAGCTGGTCTGCTAACCGATTGATAATAGTGGTGGCCAGGGACGGAGTTGAACCGCCGACGCCAGCCTTTTCAGGGCTGCGCTCTACCACCTGAGCTACCTGGCCACGTCTTGGCTCACAGCTTGTCTGTCGGCGCGGGGCGTCCCGTCTGGCAGGCGAGGGCTTGGACGGAATTGCCAGTCAATTCGGGCGTCAGACACTGGAAGCGTGTGGAACAGGGACGATTATAGCAACGGAGTTCAGTTCACTCAATGGCGGCTGCTCACTCGATGCCAGCCCGTTACTTCACTCGACCGAGGGCTTCGCCTTCAGCTTGGCTGCGTTTTTTTTCTCCGAGTTCTATTGCGGCCTGGATGCAGCCACCTCGCCGTTGAGAACCGAGAACGCGCATCGGTTCGATGCAACCCAGTACGCGATTTCTCGATAGTCTTCCACATCGAAGACTGCGAGGTCGGCATTTTTCCCCGGCGTGATCGAACCCTTCCTCTCCAAGCGCAGAGCCCAGGCGCCGTTGACGGTCGCTGCGCTGATCGCCTCGGCCGGCGACATCTTTAGATGGGTGCACGCGAGTGACAACACGAACGGCATGCTGGTGGTCGGCGAAGAGCCCGGGTTGTAGTCCGTCGCCAGCGCCACCGCGACTCCGTTATCGATCAGTTTGCGGGCTGGCGGGAACTTCTCCAGGCCCAGGAAATAGTTTGCGCCGGGAACCAGCGTGGCCACAGTGTCGCGCTTGGCCAGATGCGCGATGTCGCCATCGCTCACGTGATCCATGTGATCGAAAGACGCGACGTTGAAATGCAATAGCGGCCGCAACTCGGTCTCGCTCAACTGGCAGACGTGCGCCCGCACTCCCAAACCGTGGTTCTTGGCGGCGTCAAAGATTCGCTCTGCGTTTTCGACGGTGAAAGCACCGCGGTCGGTGAACACGTCCACAAACAGCGCCAGTTTTCGCCTGGCGACCAGCGGAATCATCTCTCGACAGACAACTTCAACATATTCTTGTGTCCGGCCCTGAAATTCCTTGGGGACAACGTGTGCGCCCAGCAACGTGGCCACCACGGTCCCCGGCCATTTGCCGGCGGCGCTGCGGATGGCGTCGAGCGATTTGATCTCGGAATCCACTGTCAATCCGTATCCCGACTTGGCCTCGACTGTGGTCGTGCCCTGCTCGGCCATCTGGTGCAGCGCATGTAGAACATGATCCACCAGGAGTTTTTTGCCAGCCTTGCGCACGCCCTCGACACTGGAACGAATTCCACCGCCCGCTGCCGCAATCTGCTCGTAGGTAGCGCCGGCGATGCGCTTCTCAAAATCCACCAGGCGCGGCGCAACGAATGCCGGGTGGGTATGGGAGTCCACGAACCCGGGCAGGACAACCTGGCCCGCGCAATCGATCTCGACAATTTTTTTGCGGTTTTTTCTGATCCAGGGATCGCGCAGGGCGTCCTTGGTCTTGCAGGCGGAGACAATTTTCTTCCCCGCGCACAGCACAGCGCCGTCTTTGATGATGCCGAGTTCCTGAAGCTCAGGTCCCCGCCGCGGACCAGGTTTGCCGGACGGGGAGCGTAACGTGAGCAACTGCCTGATGTTGACAAGCAGCAGGGCACGATCGTTAGTTGGTTCGTTTTTTGTCGGAGGACTCACGCAGCGGTTAGTTTAGCAGTGACGGCGTGGGGACGGGCCTCTGACCCGTCCCTACACGGTCGCCCGTCCCTACATGGGCATCGGGACTTTCACACGCTTATTCTTGGCGAACTGTTTTGCCTCTTCGTAGCCGGCGTCAACGTGGCGGATCACTCCCATGCCGGGATCGGTGGTCAGGACACGCTCGATTCGTTTGGCCATCATCTCGGTTCCATCGGCGACGGTCACCTGCCCGGCGTGCAGCGAGTAGCCGATGCCCACGCCACCGCCATTGTGGATCGAAACCCAGGACGCGCCTGCGGCCGTATTCAGCAAAGCGTTCAGCAGCGGCCAATCAGCGATTGCGTCGCTACCATCTTTCATGCTCTCGGTTTCGCGGAATGGAGACGCTACCGATCCGCAATCGAGGTGGTCCCGACCGATTACGATTGGCGCCTTGAGCTTGCCTTTCTTTACCAAATCGTTCATGGCCAGCCCGAATTGCGCCCGCTCGCCATAGCCCAGCCAGCAGATGCGTGCCGGCAGGCCCTGGAACTTGATTCGCTTGCGCGCCAGCTCTATCCAGCGGCGCAGAACCTTGTTCTCTGGAAAGAGCTCCAGCACCAGATCGTCGGTGACCGCAATATCTGACGGATCGCCTGACAGCGCCACCCAGCGGAACGGACCGCGTCCCTCGCAGAAAAGTGGGCGAATATAAGCGGGAACAAATCCAGGAAAGTCATACGCGTTCTTCACACCGCGCTGGAAAGCAAACGTCCGGATATTATTTCCGTAATCAAACGTCACCGCTCCCATTTTTTGCAGACGCAGCATGCTTTCGACATGGAGGGCGATTGAATCTAAGGACCGCTCCTGATAGGCCTGCGGATCGCGCCGGCGCAGCTCCAGCGCCTCCGGCAAAGTCATTCCATTCGGTATATAGCCGTTCAGGGGATCGTGGGCCGAGGTCTGGTCGGTCAGGATGTCGGGCAGCACGCCGCGCTCGGCCAGTTCCGGAATAATATCGGCGCAATTCCCCACCAGCCCAACGGAAACATTTTCTTTTTTGCGCACCGCGTTCTTCAGAATGCGCAGCGCTTCGTCGAGCGTGGTGACCATGAAGTCGCAGTAGCCGGTCTTCAGCCGCTTCTTGATGCGCTGGGCGTCAACGTCGATCCCGAGAAACGCCGCGCCCGTCATCGTTGCCGCCAGTGGCTGCGCTCCGCCCATGCCGCCCATACCGCCGCTGACGATCAGCTTCCCTGCCAGGTCGCCGCCGAAATGTTTTTCCCCTGCTGCCGAGAACGTTTCGAACGTCCCCTGAACGATTCCTTGCGAACCGATATAGATCCACGAGCCCGCCGTCATCTGGCCATACATCATCAGGCCGGAGCGTTCCAGTTCGTTGAATTTCTCCCAATTCGACCAGTGCCCCACCAGGTTGGAGTTTGCGATCAGCACGCGGGGCGCGTATTCGTGGGTCTTGAACATGCCTACCGGCTTGCCCGATTGGACCAGCAGAGTTTCGTCATTTTCAAGAGACTTCAGCGACGCAATGATGGCGTGATAGGCCTCCCAACTGCGCGCCGCGCGGCCGGTACCGCCATAGACCACAAGGTCCCGCGGCCGCTCCGCGACTTCCTCGTCGAGGTTGTTCATCAGCATGCGCATGGCGGCTTCCTGTTGCCAGCCCTTGCATGTGATCGCGGTTCCTCGCGGCGCGCGAATCGGCGTGTAGGTGGACGGGGTGATGGCGGTTTCAACGGGCATGGTTAGATGTTAGTGCTTCACGTAGAGCTGATCAATGCTCTCTCGGGCTGATGTCAAGCTTTAAAGGCCTTTGCGGTTCTCTGAGCACTCTGTCTAGCCGATGGACTGGATAGCTGGGCCGAAGTGGCTACCATGTGCTGTATGCCGTCCCGCTGCTTGATGTCCTAGACGACGCACTGTGCACGCTGGAGATGCCTGGTTCGTGCTGGTCCGGATCGATGATTTCCTCCTGCTCTACGTTCCAGTCTGGCTTTCCGGTCATGGGGTCCGCGGGAATCTTCTTGATGTATCCCGCACCCACAAGATCGTCCAGTGACTTCGGGGCTCTTCGTTTGTCCAACGTATATTGTGAGATCAAGGAACGCAGCATGAACAAGTCTCGCGTCAGCACTGCCTCCTTTGCACCCAAGATTGAGTCCCCCGATGGCCGCCATGCCGCGCCAACCCACGGGCTCGGGATTATCCCCAACAAGAAAACCGCAAACGCCGCCGAGCCCAGCACCGTTCGCACCGCATGCAGCCTTCCCCATTTCGTCAGGAGGTGTTTCGCCGCTTCCGAGCTGCGATCGAGCGACGGATCAAGCAACTTCTTGTTCGTTGGAAGAATGACAGCCAAGGTAAAAGGGATCACAACCACAATGAGAGCACCCCCGAGCAACCAGGCGAGGGTTGAGCTTTTTATCCAGGCGCCAATCGCCGCGAGAAAGGACACCGCCGCCAGAAACGCCTGCATGACAGCGGCTCGACGATAACTGGGACCAAATACCGTGGCCGCTAATGCCGTGCCGCACTCCATCCGCGCCGGATGCTCAACCAGGTTAATGTAGAGCGCCCCTCCAGAAAACAGTCCAGCGCAGAGGGTTGCGGTGAATTCAAACGCAAGGTTCATGGATTCCAAAGGCGCATATGGCCGCGGGTCGCTCCGCGGCCACACAAACCTCCATCAATTTCTGCTACCAGGTGTTATAGGCGGTGCCGTCGCTCGAAGTCTGTTCTGCCCCGCTGTGCACGTCGCTGATTCCCGGATCCTGCTGATCCACGGACATCAGCGAATCTTCCTGCTCCACCGTCCAGGTGCTGTTACTGCCGGTCATCGGGTCGTTGGGAATCTGCTTGATGTATCCCGCTTGCACCAGGTCGTCGAGCGACTGCGGGGCCTTCTGTTTGTCCAGGGTGTACTGCGAAATGAGCGAGCGCAGCTGGAACAAATCCTGCTTGAGTACCGACTCCTTGGCCCGCAGGATGGACTGGTTATACGCCGGGATCGAGATCGACACCAGGATCAGGATCAGACTGATGACGATCATCAGTTCGATCAGAGTAAAGCCGCGATCCCGCCCCTTCCCGATTCTAGCCATTTACCAGTCCTTATATTCCGTGCCATCCAGAGCAGTGCCGCGCGCTTTGGTGAACACGTCGAAAACGTTTTGCCCGCCCCATGAGTCTGAAGTGGGGTCATCCTGCATGGAACGCAGTCCCCAGTCGGCGGAGTTGGTCATGGGGTCGGTGGGAATCTTGCGCAGGAAACGCACCTTCTTGCCGCCTACATCCACCCCGGTGACCAGGGTCTCAAGATCCGGCGGATATCCCTCGCTGCCCACCTTGATCTGGAATGCCTGGCGGTCTGCCGCGTCCTTGTAGCGGTCGATCGCGTCCCGCAGTTGCCACAGGTCGTGCCGCAACTCGCGCTCTTTTTCCCGCTTGATGGCCACCCGCGCCATGGGAATCGCCAGTCCGGTCAGAATCACCAGGATGGCGGTGGCCACGATCAGTTCAATGAGCGTGAACCCACGTCGGCGGGATGCGGAAATGCGTCTGAGAACGACAGACTTCATAGGATATTATCGTCGAAAATCGCCTGGACTTTAAGTTCTCGGGAACGGTTCGCGCCTGGGTGCAGACAGACCCACCGGGCGAGTTCGCCCGACCTTTGCCCACGCGGGATTCGATGGCGCCAGACTGCGGTGGCGCCGTCTCTATTGTATCGTCACCGTTGCCACGGCCCCGGCCACTGGCAAAGCCTGCATCGACGGATCGCGCGCTCCGCCTTTAGAGATGGTCAGAGTAGATTGCCCGCTTCCCTTACTGAGGAAAGTCAGGGTGATGACCGCGCCTTGTCCGGAAATGCCGGTCGCTCCCGGCGGGCGAGTTGCCGTGACTTGTAGCGCGCCGGTGGTGTCATCATCGCGATGTACCAGCGCCACCGTCTGGCCATCTTGTGAGAGCA
>WNFO01016592.1_pt1 | contig 11384 bp, 10 predicted proteins | sample 5400251 | NCBI WGS metagenome assembly WNFO01 (sample SAMN13153354, study PRJNA577476) | soil metagenome | isolation source: 100 cm saprolite under Madrone tree | place: USA:California | collected 2016-06-14 | reverse complement strand
GCCGTGCTAGCATCAGATTTGGCTTCTTCTAATGATTTCTTCAAGTCAAAAAGGCAATTGATGCCCAGGAGCGCGGGAAATGATTGAGCCTGTCAACACCCAAGCTTTCACCTCGCAACCGGAACGACGCAAACCGGAAGAATTCAAGTATGTGAAGTTCCGCATCGAAGCCGGCGTCGCGAGAATGACCCTCAGCCGTCCGGAACATAATCTTCTCAATGAAGCCATGCTCCGCGAAATCGCCGGGGGAATCACTCATGCCGGTGAGCGCAACGACGTAAAACTGATCGTTGTCGATTCCGCTTGCAAAGTCTTCTGCGGCGGAATCGACGTTGGTGAGTACACTTCGCAGCGCGTTTTTCAGATGCTTGACTCGTTTCACGCAGCATTCGCGGGAATGTTGGAAGTTGGCAAGCCCGTCGTCTGCGTAGTGAACGGACCGGCGATCGGCGGCGGCGCTGAGCTGGCGGCCTTCGGCGACCTAGTGATTGCCACTCCGAAGGCGCGATTTGCCCAGCCGGAAATTAGCATCGGCATCTTCCCGCCGCTGGCATCCACAATTCTGCCATACCTCGTGGGACCTAAGATCGCGCTTGAGCTTGTTCTGACGGGCGAACCGGTAACGGCGGAGCGCGCCTTGGAACTCGGCATGGTGAATCGCCTCGTGCCGGAACCTCAACTCGAACAAGCGGTGAAAGATCTGGTTACCCGCATTAGCGGCCATTCGGGTCCGGTGCTGGCGATGGCCAAGAAAGCCATTCTAGGCGGCATGGGCTTGTCGCTGCGCGAGGGCCTCAAGCAGTCGATGAACATTTTCTTGAATGAGCTTTATCGCCTCGAAGATTCGCAGGAAGGTCTGCGCGCAATGGTGGAAAAGCGCAAGCCCAACTGGAAGAACCGCTGATCGCGCCCTTTTCAGTCCCGCATTGACACCTCCGCGAGTGCGGCATAGACTCGAAATTTAATTTGCAGGCAAGGGAAGCGGGGAAGGTCCCATGCCGCAGAAGGCCACGCTCTTCGCGAGAAGGAGCGATGCCGAAAGCCCCAAGATGTCTCGTGGGGCTTTTTTCTTGCTAGAGAGAGACGCCCCGACCGGTGAGATTCTTGAAAGAGTTCGCTTCCAAGCGATTCCGAATTGCGCTCTGTGGCGCGATTGCCACCCTGTTGTCATGGGCAGTGACGACCTCCGCACAAAGTGGCTCTTCCATTCCAGCGGCCCCGCCGGTTTTTCGGGAGGTCACCGACGAAGTGGGCCGCACCGTGCGGATTCCTCAGCCAGTGCGGCGCATCGTTTCGCTCGCGCCAAGTCTGACGGAGACGGTGTACGCGCTCGGATTAGAGGATCATCTGGTCGGGGACACGGATTACTGTGACTACCCCCCGGATGCCCAGAAAAAACCAAAGGTGGGCGGCGGAATCAACCCTAGTTTGGAAGAGATCGCCAGTCTTCATCCCGATGTCGTGCTGGTGACCAAGAAGTTCAACCGCCTCGAGACGGTACACGCCCTGGAAACACTGGGGATTTCTTCTTACGCTACAGACCCTCACACGGTGGATGAAATCATCACTTCGTCGAAAAGACTTGCGGATGTGCTCGGCGCTCCGGACGCCGGCGCTTCGATTGCCGAAGTCATGCAGCAACACCTTTCGAATTTGCAGGAACATATTAGCGCGCTACCGCCAAAGCGTGTCCTGTTCGTTGTCTGGACTCAACCACTCATCTCCGTTGGCAAGGGCACTTTTATCGCCGATGCCCTGCGCAGAGCAGGGGCCGTTTCCGTCGTGGACTCCGAACAAGACTGGCCCCAGGTCAGCCTCGAAGAAGTCGCCCGGCTGCAGCCCGACTTCCTGGTTTTCGCGGATTCGCATTCCGACTCTGCTTCCCCTGCCGTCGAAATGCTCGCCACCCTTCCAGGATGGAGCATGGTGCATGCCGTCGGCAATCGCCGCTTTGTCGTGATCAGTGAGGCTGTTAATCGGCCCGCGCCGCGCATCGTCTCGGCAATCGAAGATCTCGCCCGGCAGCTTCACCCCGATGCCTTCGTTGAGAAACCAAAGAATAGCAAGGGAAAGATCGAGAAAGAGAGTTCCCCGCCGAGCCCGCGCCGCGCATCGCATGATTCTTATTCTCCCCATGCTCTAGAAGGCTACCTGACGATTCCTGGAGGCCCGGGATGCGCCCACTGACGCTTCGACGCCTTCTCCTCCAATGTTCGATGCTGGGGGTGATTTTATTTGTAGTTGTGGTCATTGCTTTGAAGTTCGGGGCGGTGCCCGTTTCGCTCTACGCCCTGGGGCGCGACTTGCTGCGGGTTGTTTTCGGGCAGAGCAGCCAAATTTCCAGCGATTACGGCCTGATCGTCGTGAATATCCGCTTGCCCCGCATTCTTCTCGGCATCACCGTGGGAGCATCGCTGTCCGTAGCGGGAACCAGCTTTCAAGCGCTGCTTCGAAATCCGCTGGCGGATCCTTACGTGCTCGGCGTCTCCATGGGTGCGTCGCTCGGTTCCATCCTCGCGCTGATCGCAGAGCCGCACCTTACGATTTCTCCTCTGTTCGCTGCATTATTGACGCCGCTGGGTGCCTTCCTGGGAGCCGCCGCGACCATCACCGCGGTCTATTTTCTGGGCCGCCGTGAGGGCCAGATCGATAGCGCCACCTTGCTTCTCGGGGGCGTTATCATCACCTCCTTCCTCTCGGCCATCATCATGTTCCTGATGAACACCCTCAGCGGCAATCTCCGCGGTCTATCGTTCTGGCTGATGGGTGATCTCTCCACGCCCCTGCAGAAGAGCGCCTACTGGTTCCTGGGCATCGGGTTCCTGTTGGCCACCGGGGCGATTTACACCACCGCGGCGGATTTGAATATGCTCCTCGCCGGGGAAAAAGAGGCTATGCATCTTGGCGTGGACGTGCCGCGCGTGCGGCTGGTCGTTTACATTGCCGCGTCTGTGCTGACCGGATTGGCAGTCTCCGTGAGCGGCGCCATCGGCTACGTCGGCCTGATTGTGCCTCACGCCATGCGCTTCATTTTCGGATCGGACCATCGCACCTTGCTGCCCACCGCTGCGCTCGGGGGGGCCATTGCCTTGGTCTTTGCGGACACGCTGGCGCGCACGGTAGTTGCCCCCACGGAAGTTTCCGTCGGGGCGGTCACCGCCGTTGTGGGTGCACCTCTGTTCATCTACCTCCTGCGCCGGAGACTGCCATGAGCAGCGGCTCAGCCCTCGCGCGCAAGCCTGCCGAATCGGCCCGCTTGGCCAGTGAAGTCCGCCTCAGTGTTGAGCAGGTCAGCTATGCCTATTCTGCAAACCCGGCGCAAGCCCCGCTCTTCACGGTGGAAGCCACAAGTTTTCAGGCCAGGCGCGGCGAAATCGTTGCCATCCTCGGACCAAACGCCAGCGGCAAGTCCACCCTGCTGAAGTTGATCTCCGGCGCCCTCGCTCCCCTTTCCGGACGGATCCTGCTCAACGGGTTCGTCATCCACACGCTTACGCCGCGCACCCGCGCGCAGCGCATTGCCGTGGTCCAGCAGGAGAGCCCTTTGCTCTTCCCCGCGCGCGCCTGGGAATTCGTCCTGCAAGGCCGCCATGCCCATGGCCACTCGCTGCGATTCGAATCGGAAAAAGATGTCTTGATCGCGAAAAACGCCCTTGCCCAGGTCGGCGCCGCTGATCTGAGCGACCGCTGGATGGATCAAATCTCCGGCGGGGAAAAGCAGCGCGTGATCCTCGCGCGGGCGTTGGCTCAACAGCCGCTACTTCTGTTGCTCGATGAGCCTACTCTCCATCTCGATATCGCCGCGCAGATCGGCTTGCTGGATGCTCTTCGGCGGCTCGCGGCGGAGAACCGCTACACCGTCGTTGTGGTGACGCACGAATTGAACCTTGCTGCGGAATATGCCGATCAAGTCGTCTTGATGCAACGCGGCAGGTGTTTGCGCGTTGGTCCTCCCGCAAACATTTATCAGCGCGAGTTGCTCGAACAAGTTTTCCAGACGCCGCTCTCGGTGGAATTCGGGTCCTCCGGTCGGCCGCGTGTCACTGTTTTGCCTGGAACATAGTTGTTGGAATTTGTTTTCGTTAACCTCAACCCTGCGGCCGCACACTGCAGATCACATCCACCGCGAACTTCGTGCTCGGGAAGACGGATTGGTGATCCTGGTCTGTTGGGGACCGCCAAGATGGAAGCCGTCGCCGCCGCGCGACTGTAAGGCGGATTAAGTGTATGCGCAGGCCACTGCGGCCAGTCGCTCCATCGCTGGGCGACGCCGCGGGAAGGTCCCGCAACGGCCCTGATTCGAAAAGGCCGGAGCTACCGCCAAGCCAGGAGACCGGCGAAGTTCGCAGCCGTGCGATTCACACGGATCGCACCGGACAACCTTCAACTCCCGCGCGAGAGGGAGCGGAGGATAAAATGAAAACAGCTGTTCTTGCTACTGCCTTTCTCTTCATCGCGGGCTCTGTACTTACCCTTTCATCACAAGCACAAAGCAATTCATCCGATGCCCATCTCTATGGGACGCTCATCGATGCCAGTGGCGCCGGCGTCGGCGGCGCCCAAGTGACCGCTCGTCTGGAAGGGCCACCAGATGCACAGACTTGGTCGGCCTTATCCACTGCCACCGGCGAATATTCCTTCTCGGTTCCAGCGGGCCGCTACCACGTGCAATTCAACCGGACCCCCTTTGTATCTCGTGATTTCATTCTCGACCTTGCTGCGGGCCAGTCGCGCACGCTCAGTTTCCGGCTCGATCTCGAGCGTCTTTCCTCTAATGTCGTTGTTACTGCGCAGGCCGAACCATCTCTGGCACCGCAGACGACCGCGCCGGTGACGGTTATCAGCCGGGATGAGATCGCCGCGCGGCAAACGGTTTCGCTTCCGGACTTGCTGCTATTCGCGCCCGGCATTGCGATTGGCCGGACGGGTGCCGAAGGCGGGACAACTTCCATTTTCCTCAACGGCGGGAATTCCAATTTTGTCAAAGTGCTTGTTGATGGGACGCCCATAAATCCGCCCGGCGGCGCCGTGGACTTCTCGAACCTCACCCTCGATAACATCGACAAAATCGAGATTGTCCGCGGTGCGGAGAGCGCCATCTACGGCACCGACGCAGTCTCCGGAGTAATTCAGCTTTTCACCCATCGCGGAACCACTCGCGTTCCCGAGTTCAGCGCTTTTGGTGAAGGCGGTAGTTTCTCTTCCGGACGCGGCGGCGGGCAGCTCAGCGGCTTGTTGGGCGCGTTCGATTATTCCGGCGCGGCCTCCTACCTGCAAACTGCGGGGCAGGGTCCCAATGATGACTTCCTCAACCGCACGCTGTCCGGAAACGTCGGGTATGCCTTCCGCGATCGAAACCAGCTTCGCCTCTCGCTGCGCAACAACACCAGCGAAGCGGGAATTCCCGGCGAAACCGTCTTCGAGCCTGCCAGCCGCTACCAGCGCTATGCACTCCATGTTTTCGATTCGAGCGCCCACTGGGACTTCACGACCGGTACCCATTGGCATCACCAAATCAGCGGCGGTGAATCGTACTACCGCCAGCACAGCTTTAATCCCAAACAAAGTTTCTACGCCACCGACCCAAACGCCTTCTGTCCTCAAGCCAATCCGGCATCCCTTCCCACGCCGGAATTCTGTGATTTCACGTCCGACAACCACTATGAGTACGACCGCGCAAATCTGAGCGCACAGGCAAGCTATCTTCTGCCGAAGTTTGGCGCCACCGCCGGCTATCAATACGAAGTAGAGAACGCCTCGGTACCTTCCCTGAAGGTCGGACATGTTCGCCGCAACAATCAGGGTGGATTCCTGGACTTCCAGTACCTGCCCCGTCCGCGCGTGTCCCTGGATTTCGGTGCACGCGCCGAAGCCAACGCCAATTTCGGCACGCGTGTCGTCCCGCGTGTCGGCGCATCCGTCGCCTTGCGCTACGGAAAAGGATTTTGGGGAGATACACGCTATCGCGTCTTCTACGGACAGGGCATCAAGGAGCCGCGTTTCGACCAGCTTTATAACGACCAATTTGGCGATTTCGGGAATCCCTCGCTCAAGCCCGAAGCCAGTAAAAATTGGAGCACCGGCATCGAGCAAAAGCTGGCAAACGAGCAGGTCACAATTTCCGGCGAGTACTTCTCGAATCGCTTCTACAATATCATCAGCTTCGCCTTCTGCTCGGCCTTACCGCCTCCCTCGACCTCCAACACATGCGGGGTCAGCTTCCCCAACGCGCCGTCCAGTTTTGGATATTTCTTCAACACCGATCGCGCCCGCGCCCGGGGAACAAACATCGCCGCGGAAGTCCGTCCCCTTCATTGGCTGATGGTAATGGGCAACTATTCCTACGTCGATAGTCTGGTCATCAGCGCGCCAAACGCATTCGACCCCTCGGAGCAACCTGGCAGCCGCCTGATCCGCAGGCCGCCCCATTCCGGCTCACTGACAATGAATGCGGCGTTCCGTCACTTCAGCGTCTCGCTGGCTGGCTATTTCACCGGGGTGCGCACCGACAGCGATTTTCTCGGTCTCAATATCACACGAAATCCCGGCTACGCACGCTTCGATTTGGCCACCCGCTACGAATTCGCGCGCGGGGTCTCCTTGTATGCGCGGTCGACAAATCTTTTCGACAAGAAATATCAGGACGTAGTCGGCTTTCCGGCGCTCGGTCGCGATGTCCGCGTGGGCGTGAACTACCGCTTCAGCGGCCACAACTGACTTTGCCGCGAGACTTCAATAATCTCTGTTGACGAAACACGGAGCAACGAAACAATGCAAATGAACACACCTGAACCTATCCTGTTCTGCTGGAGCGGCGGCAAAGACAGCGCCATGGCGCTGTACACACTCCACCAACAGAGGCATTTCCGCGTCGTCGCGCTGCTCACCACCGTCACCGAAACTTATGAGCGCATCGCCATGCACGGCGTTCGTCGTGAACTTCTCCGGCGGCAGTCAGAATCTCTTGGTCTGCCGCTGCACGAAGTTTCGATCCCGCCACAATGCGTCAATTCCGTCTACGAGGCGCGCATGGAAGAAGCGCTCGGCCTCTTCTACCACCAAGGTGTTCGAAAGGTCGCCTTCGGCGATATCTTCCTTGAAGACCTGCGCGCCTACCGCGAGAAAAACCTCGCCCGCATCGGCATGACCGCGCTCTTCCCCATCTGGAAACGCGACACTCGCGAGCTGATCCGGTTTTTTCACCAGCAGCGCTTTCGCGCCGTTGCCGCTTGCGTCGACCCCAAAGTTCTCGATCCCAGCTTCGCCGGTCGCGAGCTGGACGAATCCTTCTTCCGCGATCTGCCGTTCCACGCCGACCCTTGCGGCGAAAACGGCGAGTTCCACACCTTTGTCTTCGATGGCCCGATTTTCCAATCTCCCGTTCCCGTGCGAACGGGAGAAGTTGTCAATCGCGATGGCTTTGTGTTTTGCGATCTATTGCCGCCAATGGAGGAGGCAACCAAATGAATACGGAACTGTCTCAAAAGGAAAGTCTGCTCTATCGCACGCTGCTCGCTCTGGCCCTGATTATGCTTGCCGCGGCCTTGCGCGTTGCACCGCATCCGTGGAATTTCACTCCCGTTGGAGCCATGGTCAATTTTTCCTGGTCACCAACTTGGCCGTCTGGTGGCTCTTGAATTCCTATGTAAAAACCGCCTCCGGCTTGGCCGCCTGCTACCTCGCCGGCCTGCCCTTTTTCTGGAACACGCTCGCCGGCGACGCCTGCTACGCTGCGCTTCTGTTTGGCGGATTCGCTTTAGCCGAGCAAGTTTTCCCCGCGCTGCGGCAGCCCGCCTGCCAAAACTAGCCTGCATGCACAGTTGGCCAGGCTTCTCGCTACTTTGTTACCGCCGGTTGGCCGTGCGGCTCTTAGAGTGGCGGTAGTGGCGGATCGCCCTTGCCGTGTGTTGCCTGACGCCATGACCTGCCTTCCCGTGCGCCGCCCAACCCACTGCAGAAAAATCCTCGCCCACCTTGAGTAACGCTCAAAATTTCTTTTCCTGCTGAAAACCGACAACGAAGAACAGACAACCCCGCTCTGCTATAATCTTCGTCGGCTTATGCCGAAATCCACTCCAGAGACAGCTTCGCTCGCGCCGGAAGTGCTCGCGAAATACGAGCCGGTCATCGGCTTGGAAGTCCACGTCCAGCTCCTCACCAGAACGAAGATCTTTTGCGGCTGCTCGACGCGGTTCGGCGATCCGCCGAACACCAACGTCTGCCCGGTGTGCCTCGGCTTGCCGGGAACTCTCCCCGTCCTGAACAAGCGCGCCGTCGAAATGGCCATGCGTGCCGCGCTCGCGCTGAATTGCACGGTCCACGAACATTCGCGCTTCGCGCGAAAAAACTATTTCTACCCCGATCTGCCCAAGGGCTACCAGATCTCGCAATACGAATTGCCCCTCGCTACCGGTGGCTGGCTCGAAGTCGAAGTTGGTGGCGCCAAGAGACGGATTGGCATCACGCGTCTTCACCTGGAAGAAGACGCAGCGAAAAATCTCCACGAAGGTTTCTCGCAATCCGCCACCAAGGCGTACATCGACTACAACCGCTGTGGCACGCCCCTCAGCGAAATCGTCTCCGAACCGGACATGCGCACGCCCGAGGAGGCCTATGCCTACCTCACCGCACTCCGCCAGATTATGCTTTACACCGGCGTCAGCGATTGCAACATGGAAGAAGGCTCGCTTCGCTGCGACGCCAACGTAAGCGTGCGCCCGCGCGGATCGAAAGAATTCGGTACCAAGGTCGAAGTAAAAAACCTGAACTCCTTCCGTTACCTGCAAAAAGCACTCCAGTACGAGATTGAACGCCACGTCGGCGTACTTGAATCCGGGGGACGCATCTTAGAGGAGACGCGCCACTGGAACCAAGCCGAGAGCCACACCGTCTCCATGCGTTCGAAAGAAAAGGCTCACGACTACCGCTATTTTCCCGAGCCCGACCTGCTTCCCGTCCACGTCAGTGCCGCCTGGCGCGGAGAAGTCCGCCGCACGCTCCCCGAACTGCCCGAAGCCAAGCGCGAGCGCTTCGCCTCTTCCTATGGCATCACGCCGTATGACGCCGAAGTTTTGACGACCTCGCGCACGCTGGCCGATTATTTTGAAGCCGTTGTGGCAGCTGGAGCGCCCGGAAAGAGTTCCGCGAATTGGATACTAACCGAACTCCTCGGTCGGCTCTCCGACGCGCGTAAGGCATTCGCGGACAGCCACATTGAACCAGCTGCGCTGGCGGAACTCGTCCAGCTAGTCGACACCGGTAAGATTACCGGCGCGATCGGTAAGAAAGTTTTCGCCACGATGTTCGACTCCGGCCGTAGCGCCGCCGAGATCGTCGCCGCCGAAGGCCTCGGCGCCCCAGTGGGCGATAGCGCCATCGAACAAGCCGCGCGGGAAATCATCGCCAAGGAACCCGCGAACGTCGCCAAGTTCAAAGCCGGCAACCAAGGCGTCTTCAAATTTTTCGTGGGCCAGGTCATGAAGGCCACGCGCGGCCAGGCTAACCCGCAGGCCGTCAACGACATCCTGCTGAAGCTGCTGGCTTAGAGGCGCTACTCGGATCTAGCCCTAGGCTAAACCTGAGGATGTCATTTTGAGGCGAACCGATGAGGATCGCCGACAATCTCAACGTATACTTCATGCCCGAGGTATCCCTACAAACGACACCGGCTGGGCGCCCGCCGCGCCCCCACTAGCCAGGTGCCGTGCTTTAGAAAGAGGAACTTGAATGCTTAAAGTAGGTTCCAAAGCCCCCGGCTTCCTGCTCCCATCCGACGAAGGCAAGGAAATCGCGCTCCAAGACTTCGTCGGCCAGCGCGTCCTCCTCTTTTTCTTTCCCAAGGCAAATACTTCAGGTTGAGCGATCGAAGCGTCCGAGTTTCGTGACGCAAAAAAAGATTTCGACAAGCTCGGCGTCGCCGTCCTGAGCATGAGCGCCGACCCCGTCAAAGCTCAAGCCTCATTCAAGGCCAAGCAAAATCTCAATTTCCCCCTGCTCAGCGATCCCAGCCACAAAACCATCCAAAAGTTCGGCGCGTGGCAGAAAAAACAATTCATGGGCCGCACCTTCATGGGTATCGTCCGCAGCTCCTTCCTGATCGGCAAAACCGGCAAAATCGAAGTGATCTGGCCCATTGTCAAAGCCAAAGGCCACGCTGCTGAGGTCCTCAAACGCGTCGCCCCGAGCTAGCCCGTGGCGGCCATGCACTCACAAATTGTGGGGGGCCTCTCCCCTTCTTAACAATCCGCAGCTTGCCCACTCTTTCCTTCTTTGGCGCCCGGAGTAGACCTGTAAACTATTTTGTTTCATAACCTTGCCAGCTCTTAAGTCTGCAGCGGAAAGATCAAGCTCTTGGGAGTCATGAGCTTCCCTGCGCTCTTCGAAAACAGGTGGTGTGGGTGTGGGACGCTTCCGCATGTTTAAAGAATTACTTGAAGAAGTTAGCCAAGGGCAGGGAGAGGAAAGAGCTTCCCCCACAACTCAGCCTGATTTCAGGAATTATGTCAGTTGATGGCCACGGCCGTCCGCGTTGTGAAAACCAGCTTTGTTTCGGCGGGAAGGTCGATCTCTTTCTTCCCTGTCGCCGCTGCGCCGGCGGTTCCGGCTCCCGCCCCAGCCGCTGCACCGATCGCTGCGCCCTTGCCGCCTCCAGCCAGCGCTCCGATAATCGCGCCGCCAGCTGCGCCGCCGCCGATGAACCCGGCATCCCGTTTACCCTTGCCGCCCTCGGCTCGGCCGGCGGAGCTGGTCGACAAGGTGTACGTCTTCCCGCCCACGGTCACCGTGCGCAGCCGCAAATACAGTTTTGCTGGCGTGGACAAGCGGCCCGAAGCCTGCACGCTGCTGACCGTCAATTTCGCCGCCGAGCCCCTGGGAATCACCACTTTGCCGCCAGACGCCACATCTCGCGAGACCGTGCCTGTTACCGTCTGCCCCATCTTGGCCGTCTTGGAGCTCACGGCTTGGTCGATCACCACCGAAATCTTCGTTCCTTCTGGAATCGTGTCTCCGGCCTGTGCCAGCGCAGGCCATAGCAGCGCTAAGGCAAGAAAAATCGAAACCAAGCGAATTCGTGTATTCATCTCCGTCACCTCGGGTATGGACTAGGGGCTGTAGGAAAAGCCTAGCAGAAGGAATCGGCGATAGCAGAATGAGAGCGCTCGAACGGCGCTAAAAGTGAAACAGCAGTTCTTCGGAATTCGATGATTTCGGTTCGACAAACAAATTATCGATCAGCCGAGTCTTGCCGATGAAAACCGCGAGGAGAACATAGCAGGGTTTGCTCACACGCATCACCGGCTCGAACGATTCGGCGTCAACGATCTCCGCATAGTCCACCCTTGACTGACGCTCCGCGCCGAGCGTGCGGTGGAGCACGGCCTGCA
>WNFO01005149.1_pt1 | contig 11385 bp, 11 predicted proteins | sample 5400251 | NCBI WGS metagenome assembly WNFO01 (sample SAMN13153354, study PRJNA577476) | soil metagenome | isolation source: 100 cm saprolite under Madrone tree | place: USA:California | collected 2016-06-14 | reverse complement strand
ACTCACCATAACCGCGGAAACAATTCTGCCCATTGAGATGAACCTGATTGGCTGTCCCGGCGCTGCACTCAGCGAAATACGTTCCGTCTCTTCGCACCCCATGGCCCTGGCACAATGCGAGCGTTTCTTTGGCCAGCACCCCAGCATTAAACGCCTGCCCGCGGAAGACACGGCGGGAAGCGTGCGCGAGATGTTAGTGCGTGGCGACAAAACGCACGCTGCGATCGCAGGTAAATATGCCGCGGATCGTTATCGCGGCGAAATCATCGCCGAACGAATTCAGGACAACGCCGAAAACTTTACGCGGTTTGTATTGCTGCAGCCCGCGAAGGAAGGGGCAAGCGCTGGTGGTCCGGAAGCACGCAAGATGTCGATTGCCATGCGCCTCGCACACCGGCCTGGCTCGCTGCTCTCCTCACTCGAGCCATTCGCGCGTAACGGTGTAAACCTCTTAAAAATTGAGAGCCGCCCGATTCACGGGCGCCCCTGGGAGTATCAGTTTTTCCTCGACGTCGAAGCCGATGCGGTCAGCCGATTAGAAGAGGCGCTACGCGAAGTGCGCGAGGCCGCCCATGAAGTCCGTGTTTTGGGCTTGTATCCGGCCGCGAAAAACAAAACCTGAAATAGAAAAGGCCGGCGCACGCGCCAGCCCCTTCTTCTGTTTCCTTGCCTTTTCGCTTCGCCACATCACGACTAGCAGTAGCTGCACGCTTCTTCGCCCATCATGCCCGCGCCATTTCCGTTGCGGCCGGTGACATCATCGCTGATGCGGCGCAGGCGACGTCCGAGCCGTTCCGCAAGTTGGTGCCGGGCGCGCCACAGGCGAGCCTTCAGCGTGTTTTCCGTGACGCCGAGTTTTTTCGCGGCCTCCCCGGTCGAGTAGCCTTCGACTTCGCGCAGCACAAACGCGGTGCGCAAGAGCGGCGAGAGTTCATCCAGATTCTCGCTGATGATTTCGCGTAACTCCGTCCCCTCAAACACCTGCTCGGGATTCGGGCCCTTGGCTGCGAAGCGTTCCGTGGCCGGCAATTCGTCTTCGCGCGGCGCTTCGTCCAGCGAAACGGCCGGACGCGCCTTGGCGCTACGCCTGCGCATCAGCGCCGCGTTGATCACGATGCGCGTCAGCCAGGTGGAGAATTGCGAGCGCCCCTCGAACCGCTTCAAGTTGCGGTACGCCGAGAGCAAGCCATCCTGCAAGGCATCTTCCGCATCCTCGGCATTGCCGAGCACGCGCAGCGCCGTCTGGAACAGCGGGCGATGATAGCGGCGAAACAGCGCCTCGACCGCCTGCGAATCGCCACGCTGACCGGCGCGGATCAGCTTTTCCTCGTTGAATTGCAGTCCCACTGCCACTTGCGTTGCCATTTGCGTTGCCATTGTCTTCCCCCATTTACCCAGAATCGTTTAGACGCGCGGTACGCGCCGTTATCTCAATGCACCGGCACACTGCCGGCTTGCTTATTCGGCTTCTTCAGCAGCCAAAACACCGGAATGATCGCGAAGAGCACCACGCCCAGCATTTTGAAATTGTCGATAAACGCCAGCATGGTCGCTTGCCTCTGCACCGTGCCGTAAATCATTTGCTGCGCCTGCGTAGTCGCGTGGGCAAGGCTGGAGCCCGCGGAAACAAGTTTCGTCTGCGTGCCGTTCAGCATGTTGTGGTACGCCGCGCTGAACATATTTACGTGATCTATGAGCCGCTGCTGGTGAGCTTGCGTCCGCCGCTCCAACATCGTCGTGACCGTCGCAATACCCACGCTGGCCCCAATGTTGCGGGCAAGATTGATGATTCCCGTGCCCATGTTGCTCTTCTCTCGCGGTACGTACGCGAATGCGGACACGTTGATAGGAATAAACAAGAATGCCAAGCCCAGCCCCTGGAACATGCGCGCGGTTACGGCGTGGCGGTAATCGAGCTGCAGATTCCATCCAGCCATCACGAAAAGTGACGAAGCCACGACGATGGAACCAAACGTAATCAGGTACCGCGGCTCGACCTTCGAGACCAATATGCCCACTACCGGCATCATGCACATGATCACCGCGCCACCCGGCGAAAGCGCCAGTCCCGCGAGCTCAGCGGTGTAGCCCATCATTTGCTGCAGAAATTGCGGAATCAGCACCGTGCTGGCATACATCACGAATCCGAGGAAAAACATGGCCGTTGTGGCGATCGCGAAATTGCGGTTCTTCAGCATTCGCAAATCGATCACAGGATGCTCTTGCCGCAGTTCCCAGAAGATCCCCGCTATGATTCCGATAAGCATCAGCACAGAAAAGACACGGATGAAGTCGGAGGACAGCCAATCGTCCCGCTGGCCCTTGTCCAAAATAATTTGCATGCTGCCGAGGCCGAGGCTGATCAATCCGATGCCGATGTAATCGATACGGAATCCGCTCTTGACGCTGGCGCGCTTCATGTACGGCGGATCGCTAATCAGTACAGACGTAAGCAACAGCGAAATGATTCCGACAGGCACGTTGATATAGAAAATCCAGCGCCACGAAAAATTGTCGGTGATCCAGCCGCCGAGCCAGGGGCCGATGGTTGGCGCCACAACGACCGCGATACCGTACACGGCAAACGCCATGCCGCGCTTTTCCAGCGAGAACGTATCGTTCAGGATGGCCTGCTCGCTGGGCTGCAAACCGCCGCCGCCGACCCCCTGCAAAATGCGGAATAGCACAAGCACGCCGAGGCTCGGCGCCAACCCGCACAAGAACGAGCTGACCGTGAACAACGCCACGCAAGACATGTAAAAACGCTTGCGACCTACCAGCGACGACAGCCAGCCGGATAGCGGCAGCACAATCGCGTTCGATACTAGATACGATGTGAGCACCCAAGTGGATTCGTCCGCGCCCGCCGATAAATTCCCGGAAATATGCGGCAGCGCCACGTTGGCGATGGACGTATCCAGCACCTCCATAAACGTGGCCAATGTGACGGTAATCGCGATTACCCAGGGATTGATATTCCCTTCCGGCGTTCGCAATTTGGATAAGATCCGGTTCAACATGCCCGCTGTTCTCGTTTTCTCTTCCTCATCCTTAATACGTTCAGGCTGCCGATTTATTCCACCACAAGCGCAAGGATTTGTTGTTATTCCGTAAGAATCGTCGCGTTCACATTCATTCCGGGCCGCAGGATTGCTTTTTCCGGCGGAATCGGATCGAGCACGATCTTCACGGGAATTCGTTGCACCACCTTGACGTAATTGCCCGTAGCATTTTCCGGCGGCAACAGACTCAATACGGCGCCGGTGGCGCCGGCGATGGAATCCAGGTGACCGGAAAATGTCTTTCCGTAGGTATCGACATCCACGTAGGCCTTTTGGCCTGCGCGCATTTTCCGAAGCTGCGTCTCCTTGAAATTGGCGGTTACCCAAACATCCTGCAGCGGTACGACGACGAGCAGCCCTTGACCCTGCTGCACGATTTGGCCGGGCTCGACTTGCTTGTGTGTGGCTACGCCGTCCACCGGCGCGACAATTTCGGTGTAGCTGAGATTCAAATCCGCCGCAGCCAGGACCGCGCGAGCTTGCTGCACTTTGGCGATTTTGCCCTGCGCGTCCGACGTCCGCATGCTGACTTGCCGCACATCTGCGTGGGCTGAAGCGACGCCAGCTTTCCCTTGCTCTACGCGAGCACCCGCCGCGGCCAACTGTGCCCTGGCGATATCAACCGCGCGCTGTGCCTGCGCCAATTTTTCCTGATCCGCTCTCAGCGCGCTGGCTGTCGCGTCGGCATTGGCTTTCGCTGCGTCGTACTGCTGCTTGGAAATTTCGCCTTTGTCGAGCAACGGCTTATAGCGCGCCAAATCGGCCTGCCCCAGCTCGGCATTCGCTTTACTCTTCTCGATATTCGCTTGCGCAAAGGCGAGATCCGATGTGCGCGCCTGGTCGTAGGTAACTTGAGCGCTCTCGAGAGCAGCTACAGCGCCGGCCAACTGCGCATCCGCGCTGGAGGTGCCGCTGGCGACGTTCTCGCGTGTCCGGGGAACATCTACTCCGGCCGATGCTGCATCGCTTTCCGCGAGTGCCAGAGCGGCCTTGGCCTGGTCCACGTTGGCCTGATAATCGCGCGGATCAATCCTCACCAGCACTTGACCGGCCTTCACGGGCTGATTGTCCGTAACCAAAACTTCTGCGACGCGCCCGTAAATCTTGGAAGCGATCGGAGTGATGTGCCCATCCACCTGCGCGTCGTCCGTCGTCTCGCGATTGTGGTAGTACACAAGAAGTCCGGCGGCTATCGCGAGCAGCACCAATCCGCCAACGACGAGCAAGCCCCGCACCTTGGGACTCTTCAGTCCCTTCGGCGGCTCCTCCAGAAATATTTCCTCCTGAGGCCCCCGCTTGACCTTCGTTGCATTTTCGAGTCCCACCTCGATCTCAACGCTCATTCGTCTCCTCGTATTACTTCGAGTAAACCTTTTCCATTTGACCGATGGAGCGGGCTAGGTCGGCACGCGCCTGATTGAAGCGATACAGCGCTGCAATCTGGTTATCGTTAGCGCGGGCCAGAGAATCCTGGGCTTGAATGACTTCAATGTTGTTGGCCACGCCGGCATTAAAGCGGTCGCGGGCCTGATCCACCTCTTCCTTGGAAAGCTGCACGCCGAGATTGGCGACGCGGACTTGATTCCGCGCGGAATCCAAATTGATCAGCGCGGTTTTCACGTCGAGCGCGATCGAGTTGCGCAAATCGGCCTGCTGCTGCTGCAATCTCTGGATGTCGAGAGCCGCACGCACCGTTTCCGCGCGGATGCGGCCGCCAGTGAATAGCGGCACGCTGACCGTGCCCGCGTAGGTGTATGTGGGGATCACCGACGAAGGATCGGTGCCGAGCTGGGCCCAATTTCCATTGAAGCGCACGGAAGGCAGGCGCGACGCGGAAGCCGCCTTCTTCTGCAGTTCCGCGGCGTGCACTTGCTCCTGCAGCGACTTCCACTCGGGGCGCGCGGCCAAGCCTTCTTCGATGCTCGTTTCCACATCGGGCTGCGGCGTTTCAAAGAAACTCAGCGAATCGGCAAGCTCGATTTGCTGCCGGGGATCGAGGTTCAAAAGGCGGCTCAGACCGAAGAGCGAAGTCTCGCGTGTGGCCTGCGCTTCCAGCAGGCGCTGGCTTTCGTTCTGCAGCTCCACATTGGCGCGCAGCGTATCGATTCCCGTGCCTACTCCTTCTTTCTGCAAGTCCGCGGCTTGGTTGAAGAGCGCCTGCGCCAAGTCCACGCGCGATTGCGAAGCCTGGACGTCCGCCATGGAGCGCAATGTCCCGATATACTGCGAAACGACGAGCAAAATTACCTGCTCGCGAGTGGAAAGGCTGTCTTCCCTGCTGGCCTTTGCCGAACTGCGCGAGGCCTGGTAGCGCCGGAATAGCGTCAGATCGAGAAGAGGTCCGCTGACCGAAGGACCCGCGGAAAAGATGGAGAAAGGCCCGAAGTGTCCGGGTATTCCAGGAAATAACCTGGTGCCGCCGAACTCCGCCACAACGTTCACACGCTGCCATTGCGCGGTGACTCCGAGGTCCGCTTGCGGCAGCAGCGCCGATAATGCGATCTTTTGGTCTTGCTCGCTCTGCGCCGCCGCGAGGACCGCGATGCGCGCTGTCGTATTCTGCTTCAGCGCGAGACCCACCGCTTGATCCAGCGTCAAGCGCATCACGTCCGTAGGCGCCTGCGCAGGGAGAGCGGTTTGCCTTCGCTGCGACTGCGGCTGTTCTTGCGCCGGCGTGAGAGCAGGAACAATCAACAAGCTGAACAGTGCGATATAGAAGATAATGTGCGAGCGCTTCGTGTGCTTTTTGTCCTGCTCGCCCTGTCGATCCGCTTCTCCAGTGATTTCCTTGACCGTTTCCTGGTTCAAGCATCCCTGCGCCACTAAATGTCCTCCTTGGCGATAAATCTCTTTCAGCAGCGTCTTGCCGGCAGCATCAATAAAGCTGACCCCACAGAGGTCCACGTTGAATTTCTCGGTTGGGGAAGCGGCGCGCAGCTCTTTCCAGCAGTGCTCAAGCGTGGAGACGGATTCCCCTGCTAACCGGCCCTCGATCGTGAGGAGGACCTTGAAGCGCTTCTTCTGGGTAGTCACTCGAAACATTGTGTCGGAGGTTCTGGCTGGGTTAGATGCACTTCGGTTTCCACGTGAGGTAAAATTCTGTTAATGGCATAACATCTTATATTTCAATTGTTTACTGGATTTCAGGTCCTAGGCTGAACGTGTGCGTGGTGCCCATAAATGGTCATTACTGTCGAAATCTGACACTAATCGTAGACCATATATGGTCACACAAGGGAATCCTGTCCAAGGAATAGAAGCAAGAAAGAACCAAAAAGCGGCAGGCGTGGCGCGCAAGATGACTCCCGCGCTCACACGCATGCCTCCGGGATGGCTCAAGAGTACGCTGTAGTCTTGTCACTACAATTGGGCGATGGAGGCCAGCGCCAGGTCAGCGGCGAACGGCAATCGCCTGGAGCTCAAAATGGCCGCCGCGCAGCAGCGAAGCTACGCCAATAAACTCGCGCGCCGGCAGGTCCTTCGTAGTGAAATAAGTGCGGTAAACGCCGTTAAATTTGTCGAAAAGCGAGAGGTCCGTGCATGCGATCTGCACATAAACGAGGTCATCCATGGTCATCCCCGCTTGTTCCAGGACGGCCTTGATTTGGTCGAGCAGGATCTTGACTTCGTCCGTGATTTCGGCCGGCGGTTTGCCGGATTTATCCAAGCCGATGCGACCTGCCAGGTAGAGCGTGTTTCCGGCGAGAACGCCGTCACTGAACGGCAGCTGCGGATTGGCATCGGGAAGGTGGATGGCGCGGCGTGCAGGCTGCGCGGGAGCCTGGGAGAATGCGCCTCGGACCGTAAACAATCCCGCAGCGGCAAGAACCAGGAATGCAAAACCTGCCCTTCGATTCAGCGCGGACTTGCGATTGCTTTGCATCACGTCCTCCTAATGTTGTGGCGATCGTGTGTAGCTATGACGGCGTAATTAGGCGCGAGTGTATTCTGTGCTTGCACAGGATGCAAGAGAGCAAGTCATGTAGACGCGAGGGCTTCCATCGCTACAGATTTCTCCGTCGTGTCCTAGTGTGCGGTTACGCGGGAAACGTCGGCGACAATCTTTGCGGTTCGCGATTTGCTTGTAGCGCAATCGGGGTCGTAAATGCGGCACTGCGCCAAAGTGAATTTGCACCCGCACGTGCAGCCTTCGGCATTGAATTTGCGCAAAGCGATTTGCCTTTGTTTGGGAGTAAGCCCGGAGAAATCGACACCCGGAAGCTCACTGGCGCGATCGGCATGCGCGAGAAAGATCTGACCGGTGTCGTCAAACGTCTCCACGCGCGCGTTGATCGGCAATCCAAGCAGGGCGCGGATTTCTGTTTCGTAAAGCGCAGGGTCGCGCAGGCCCTGGTGCTTTTGGACGATGCGGCCCTGCGGATCGAGAACAAACGAGGTGGGCAGCGCGGCGATGCCGCCATACTGCGTGCGGACCTCCTTAGAGGCCATCGCCACCGGATAGTTGATCTGCGTTTCGGCGACGACATTCTTCACCATTGAGGCGTCATCCTCATCTACCACTAGCCCGATGATCTGGAGCTGATCCTTATACTTTTGCTGCAGAGCTATCAGATCCGGGATTTCTGCCTGGCAGGGGCCACACCAGGTTGCCCAGAAATTGAGCAACACGACTTTGCCGCGCGAGGCGGCGAGAGTCAGAGATTTGCCATCGAGCCCGTCCAGCTTGAATTCGGGAGCGGCCTCTGGATTGCGCACGAAACGAATCACGTTCCCGGTTTGCTGGGGCTTGGGGCTGGCCGTGCATGCGACCGGTAACAGGGCTGCGACAAGAAGGCTCAGGCCAACAGCTGAAGGCCGTCGCGAGCGTTGCTTGTGAAACAGTGGCATCATCGCGCCTCTATTTAGGAGAACACAACGGCGGTCTGCTTGCCAAGCGGCTGGCGCTCATTCTGCCGCTCGTCGGCGAAGGCCGCCTAAACTGACGCCGATTTACCGGAATCTTCGGGCGAGCCCTGCGCATAAGCAGGATGCCGTGCCGGCGCACGCTTCGGCAACTCGCGCTCGAGCTTACGCAGCCACTTAAGCTCGGTGCGAAATTGCTCAATCATCAAACTGACCATCCACACCGCTTCATGATGAGCGTGGCCGACTTCCGCTAAAATCGAGCGCAAGGTCTCCTTCTCCCGCGCCAGTTCCTGTTCGACGAACTTGCGCCGCCGTCGAAGCTGTTCTTCGAAGAGTCCCGGCCGCGCGAGCCAGGAAAGCGCGATCCAAGTAGGGAAAACGGGGCGATCGCGCTGATTGGTCCAGTCTTCGCGCTCCAGGGCCTGGGCAGTCGCAGCGCGGCCGCGTTGCGTGGTCGCAAAGACGACGCGCTCCGGCCCCGATGCAGGCTCGCTGCTCGGCTTCTTACTAATGAAACCGGCGGCGGCTAGTTTTTCCAGCGAATAGTAAACCTGGGGGCGAGAAATGTTGGCCCAGTCGCGGATGCAGCGCCGCTCAAGCTCGAGGTTCGCTTCGTAGCCGTGCATGGGGCGCTCCGCCAGCAGGCTGAGCAGCACGAGGTCCGGAGTTGTTAAGTTGGGTCGCTTCTTTTGTCGCACGGCTACCGTGCTGCCATCGTGTCGCGAGCTGCTCGTTCGGATCGTTTGCGATTGCGGCTCCAATACCACCATTGGCACTGATCGTCGGGCAACTGCGGGTCCTTGGCTTGGGCCACCGCGGCGCGAAAGACGTCCAAACAGCAGATGTCCTGGTGCTGCGGGGCGACGCGGCAAAGCGACTCATACAGCCGCTCGGGATTTCGTCGAGCGAGCTGCGAAACAGTGCGCACGCCGAGAATTTCAAAATCGCGCAGCATGGCGGGGCCTACTGAAATCAAATCCGAAAGTCTGCGAGGATCAGGACGCATAGAAAACCTCCTTGACAATGTGACCGCTGCGAGGCTAGATTCATCTAGTCTAATTTAGACTACTGTCGAATGCAAGGTGAAAAGGGGAACATCACATGTCAGAGACAGTCTATCGCGTGGACAAGTTCGTCGTTCCTACTGGTGCGCGGGAAGAGTTTCTGGAAAGAGCGCGACGCACGCACGCGCTGCTCAAGGCGCAACCGGGCTTCCTGCAGGATCTCATCCTGGAGCAGTCTTCCGGTCCTGGAGAATTCAACTTTGTCACGGTGGTGGAATGGGCGAGCCAGGAAGCCGTCGAGAATGCGCGCGCCGCGGTGATGAAACTGCACCGGGAAATGAACTTCACCCCGCAGGAAGTGCTTGCCCGCCTCGATATAAAGGCGGATATCGCAAACTACAAACGGCTTGAAGCATGACGCCTCCTGTGCGCGCGAGTGAAGGATTCCATAAATCGTACGGCTAGTCTCGTAACTGCCACGATCTTAAATCGTATTTCTGTATTTGCAGAAGCCAATTCATGCGGAGGAAAAGACAGCTATGAACGCGAACGTGAAACGAATCACGCCCGTCTTGTTCGTGAACGAAATTGAACCGGTGTTGCCATTTTGGGTGGAGAAGCTGGGGTTTACGAAGACGATCGAAGTTCCGCATGGGAATAAGATCGGCTTTGTAGCGCTGCAAAAAGGAGGCACCGAAGTGATGTATCAAAGTTATGCGAGCCTTGCGGAAGATATGCCGCTCCTTGCCGAAACGCGCAAAGGCCCAACCTTTCTGTATATCGAGGTGGACAATCTGGATGCCGTGCTTAGCGCGCTGAAGAATTCAAAGATCGTGCAACCGGAGCGCACGGCATTTTACGGCATGCGCGAAGTCGGTTTCCAGGAGCCAGGCGGGCACTACGTCACGTTCGCACAGCCGGTAGCCGCCGCGCAGCACTGAAAACACCTGCAACGGGCTAGACCATCCGCGAGAATCGCCGCCGAGCTACGTTCGCGCCGGCGCAGGACGTCCCGGCAAGCTATTCTTCGTGGTCAAGCGGTTTGCCGTCTGGACCAACCTGGACTTCTGATTTCTTGCCGTCTCGTGTCACTTGCGCTTCGTAGGCAACGAGCCTTTCTTGCTTCGTCAGAGTTTCCACCTTCACCAGTTTGCCTTCGCCTGCTTTTGCCTGCAGACCCGCCTTTACTTTTGCGGGCAGCGCATCCATTGCGATTTCTTCTTCCACTTCGACGATCGCGCCATTGGCATCGATGAGTATGTCTTTCGTGTGTCCATTGACGATCATCTCCGCTTCGTAATAGGTTTGCCCTTTTTCGATTTCCTTGGAGAAACCCTTGACGGTCGCGCCGGCGCTTTGCGCTGCGACGGTTTTCTCCACGGCAGGAGGAAGATCGGCGCGCTTGATTTTCTTTTCCTGCGAGACAACCAGACCTGCAAATAGAAGGACTGTTCCGAGAACGATAGCCCTGCTGTTTTGTGTGTCCACTGTTTAGCCCCTGTGACGTCTGTCGGTCTCCTGACCAGACAGCCCACTCTAGTCTGACCGCGATAAACGGAAGATAAACCCGCTTCGCTTCACCCGTCTATTTTGCGGCTCGATTTTCTAGATAACGCCGTGCTCAAACTCGACCTTCCTTACACTCCTCACAGGACATGATCGTCCAACCTCCGCGCTCCGTTGTCGCGAGAATTGCAGGTTTGAACACACGGGGTCCACATCGGTACTCGCGTCCTATGGCCCGCTACTTTCGGACTCGATAGGCTGCGCAGCGGTGTGAGCTAGGCGCGGGCGTCCCTCTCCTGTAAGTAGCTGACATTACAGCTTTTACGCCGATGGGACACGGCCGCCGTGCTCGATTACTGTGCCGGAACTCGGGGGATTAACCTTGAAGCGAAATAAATTGTTGCGAGGCATTGCTGCAGCCGGGATGGCGACGCTACTCGGCTGCGTACTTACGGCGCGGGCTCAGGACCGAGACAGCGAGCTGACACTGCTACGTGGGGCGGCTGAAGATGGCGACAGCGCGGCTCAGTTCACGCTGGCAAACCACTACTACCGCGGGCTAGGCGTGCACCAGGACTATGAAAAGGCACTCGCGCTGTATGCAAAGGCCGCGGAGCAGGGACTGGCGGCGGCAGAAAACCGGCTCGGCATGATGTACGAAAAGGGGCTGGGCGTGCCGCAATCCTACGGTCGCGCAATGACCTTGTACCGCAAGGCGGCGGCGCAAGGCAATGCACTCGCACACTTCAACCTGGGAATGCTGTACGAAACCGGCAAAGGAGGGCGGCAAGATTATTCGCAGGCTTTGGAATTGTTTCGCAAAGCGGCGGATCAGGGTGAACCCGATGCGGAGGAAGAGGTCGGCTATTTCTATCAGCGCGGATTTTTAGGCTCGCGCGATTATGAAAAGGCACGCGAATGGTATAAGCGCGCGGCGGAGCACGGGT
>WNFO01005147.1_pt1 | contig 11385 bp, 9 predicted proteins | sample 5400251 | NCBI WGS metagenome assembly WNFO01 (sample SAMN13153354, study PRJNA577476) | soil metagenome | isolation source: 100 cm saprolite under Madrone tree | place: USA:California | collected 2016-06-14 | reverse complement strand
GATCTCGGTTGCCCACGTGTCGGCGGTCGATGCAGCGAGGGCGCCGGCCCCGATCGCGTACCAGATGGGTGAAGGAGTGAGGATGGACCCGAGCGCCGCCACCGCAAACACCCCGCCGTTGGCGAGCACCTGTCCGGCGTCTCGCTCGCCACCCTTGACCACGACCGGGCTTACGCGCTTTGCTTTTTTTCGCTCACCGAGCCTGGAAAGGGCGCTGGCCGAGAGAAACAGCGACAGGAGCAGCGCGCCCCAGCTCCATCCCGCCGCGATCGAGATCGTCCCGACCATTACACCAGCGATCGCGCCGCTTGTCGCCAGCGTGCGCGTACGACGCGCCGCAACCGCAACGAATGCGGAAAGCACGGCGCCAATCAGCGCGCGAGCAAGCACGTAAGTCAGCTGTGACGACCCCGTTTTTGTTTTTAAGCCAGCGGCGACTTCAACGTTTCCTGCTTGAAGGCGATTCGAGCGGCGGTTAGCTTGCGCTCTCCGCCTACCAACTAAATGCCCGGCACTGTAAACGCCATAATACCGCTCAGTCTCCTCGAAGCAGTGCGCTCGGTCGACATTCCCGAAGGAGACGACATCGACGTCGAATATGTGCAGGAGCATCGCAACAAGCGACTCGGCCTGAGCGACACGGTGATCGCGCAGATACGGCGCTACAAGGAGGCGCTGAAGCGCAATCAGCCGATCGCGATCGACGAAGCGAGCGGCATCGCCCGGCTTATCGGACGCAGGCCCGACGCGGAGGGAATCTTCACGCGCGCCGGTGGCATTCTCGCCAATCGCATGTACCAGATGATCTCCGCCACGCGGCGACAGATCATCCACCTGCTGCCGGCATTTCTCGCGCGGCCGCTCGCCTACCGCCAGGTGAAGAAAGCGGGAAACAAGTACCTCGGCGCTTCGGTGCGGCGAGTTGGCTCGTCGATCGTGGTCGGCATCAAGGAATCCGTGACCTTCCAGTCGGCGCCCAAAGGAATCGGATGCCTCTACTATGAGTCGGCGCTGCGCGAGATGCTCAGACTGCTCGTGAATGGCGGCGGAATGATCGATCACGTGCACTGCCGCGAGCGGGGTGAAGACATCTGCGAGTGGCGCGCGGAGTGGCGCGCGGTGAAAACCTCGCCGTAGGCGCTCGCGGTGCTGCAGCCCAAGTCTCTGCCCGCGCTTCAGTCCGCGCTCGATCGAGCCGGACTCGATGGCTGGCTCCTTTACGATTTCCATGGCCTGAATCCCGTCGCGGTGGGCATGCTCGAGTTGCCGGGCATGACGACGCGCAGATTCTTCGTTTACATCCCGCGCCAGGGAGCACCGGTCGCCATCACCCACGCGATCGAGCAGGGGCCATGGGCCGGATGGCCCGCCAAATGGACGAAGGAGAAATACAGCAGCTGGCGTCTGCTCGAATCGCTGCTTGCCGACGTGGTCAAAGGTAAGCGGATCGCAATGGAATACTCGCCGGGTGACGCCGTCCCCTATCTCGACCGCATTCCCGCTGGCGTGCTCGAGATGGTACGAAATGCCGGCGCTACGGTCGTTTCATCCGCCGATCTCGTCTCCATGTTCTACGCGGTATGGAGCGATGAGCAGCGCGCCTCGCACGAGCGGGCGGCGCGCGCGGTGGCGACGATTGGGCAGCAGGCGATTCGGCTCGCGGGAAGTCGCGCCGACAACGCGTCGCCCCTCACCGAATACGCTCTTCAGAGCTGGATCAGGGAGAGATTCGAGGCCGGAGGGCTGGAAACCGATCACGGTCCGATCGTCGCGATCGGTCCCAACGCGGCGAATCCCCACTACGAGCCGGCGGCCGGGAAATCCGATACCATCAATCGCGGCGACATCCTGCTGGTCGACTTGTGGGCGCGCGAGAAGAATGGCGTCTTTGCCGATCAGACATGGATGGGATCACTCGGCCCGCCGAGCGATCGCGACAAGACCATCTGGCTCGCGGTGCGGGACGGGCGCGATGCGGCAATCTCATTGCTGCAGCAGAGAATCAGCGCGCGTGAGCCGGTGCGTGGGGGCGAGGTTGACGATGCCGCCCGTGCCGTAATTACCAAGCGCGGATACGGAGATTTCTTCATTCATCGCACCGGTCACTCCATCGACCCGCGCGACTTGCACGGCTCCGGCCCGCATATCGACAACCTCGAGACCCGAGAGGAGCGTGCGCTCATTCCGGGGGTAGGCTTCTCGATCGAGCCGGGCGTCTATCTCGCCGGAGACGTCGGAATGCGCAGCGAGGTCAACGCCTTCATCGGAGCAGACAAGGTTCTCATCACGCCGTCCGACTATCAGAGAGATCTGTTGGTGGTCTAGCGGCCGATGACGGTCCAAACGGCCGGATCCTCGAGTCCGAGCCGCCATAGTGCAAAAGTAGTCACACCAAGTTCTCTCGCTTCGCGGACGAGTGTCTCGAGAAGCACGCCGTCGCTCACCCAGATCTCCCAACCCTCGGGAGAAACTGCGTGCAGCGTGTCGGATGCATGGTCGCGGGTGAGCGGCGTGTTGGTCATGGTCGTAAGTCGCCGTGCGTCGTCGTAGCTGATGATCTCCGTTTCGGCACTCCTACGCCACCGATACCCGTACAGCGGAAACGCCGCGACGATCCTCGCGGCGCCGACTTCCGCTACGCGGATGCCGAGGTTGCGTGTGACCCATTCAGGAGCGGCGATCGGTCCCGGCGGCGACGTGCTCCAATGCTGGTCATAGAGCACCGGCATGATTAGATCCGCGGACTGTAGAAGAAGAGCGGCGGGATAGGCAGCTGTGTCGCCCGCTGGAACCGCGATGACTACCGTGGAGACGCCGTGTGCATGCACGGAGTCGGCGACCGCTTTGGTGACCGTAAGCAGCTGATTGAGATCGCGCGGCGTCATTCCCTCAAAATCGACCACGACGCTTCGGTATCCGCCCGAGTCGACGAGAGCCGCAATCGCTCCCGCGGTAATAGCTGACGCCTGGGCATTCTCGCCAAGTCCACGAATTATCTCGGGATGAAAACGAGTCCCGAAATACGTTGTGATCAGTGCCATCGCGCGCGACGCTACGGCGGGCCCCTTCCCAATGCTGTCCGGATAAACCTGTAGGGGGCGAAAGCTCGTTGTATCGAGTGCGATCCAACCGGTAATGACCCGCTCGAGGCTCGCCCCGTGCTGCTCGACGGACGCTTCGCTATTCCGGTCCCACGGTCCGGTGAAGCCCCAGTACGCCGGCTGAACGCGAGGCTGCGAAGGAAAATGCGCGCACGCGCTGACGAAAACCGCGAGCCCAACCGAGCGCATGAGGCCCCTACGATTTAGACGCAGTGTGAACGCGTACGAGCGCGCGAAGCTCCTTGTGTTGGAGCGGTCGACGTCGCAAACTCCGGCCCCATGAGACATCTCTCAACCTACTTTGCAGTTGTCGCGCTCGCACCAGCCGTGCTCGGAGCGCAGGGTACCGCCGATCTCGTTCTCACCAACGGGCGGATCTACACCGTCGACAACGCGCGACCCGAAGCTTCCGCTCTCGCGGTTCGCGGCGCGCGCGTTCTCTTCGTCGGATCCGATCGCGAAGCGAAGGCGCTTGCTGGTCCATCCACGCAGGTAATCGACCTTCATGGCGCCACCGTCGTTCCGGGAATTATTGACGCCCACGCCCACTTGCTCGGGCTCGGGAATATGCTGCAGCGCGTTAATCTCGCGGGATCGACCTCGTACGATGAAGTGATCGCTCGGGTCAAAGCGTGGGCAAAGGATGTGCGGGCAGGCGAATGGATCCAGGGCAGGGGGTGGGACCAGAACCGCTGGCCCGTGAAAGAATTTCCGACCCATGAGGCGCTCTCTCGCGCTTTTCCAAACAATCCGGTTGTGCTCGGGCGCATCGATGGACACGCTCTCCTCGCAAACGCGAGGGCCATGGAGCTGGCGCATATCACCGCGGCCACCACCGATCCTTCGGGCGGGCGGATTGTAAGGCTTCCAACGGGGGCGCCATCTGGCGTCTTCGTCGACAACGCGATGAGCCTCATCGACCGCGCCATCCCCCCGGCCACGCGCGCTGATACGCGAAAGGCGATCCTCGCCGCAATCGCCGAGGCCAATCGCTGGGGACTGACAGGAATCCATGATCCCGGGGCAGGCCCGGAAACGATCGGCATCTACGAGGAGCTGGCAAAAACGGGGAACTACAACCTGCGGAACTATGTGATGCTGAGCGATCCGGGCGAGCCCGGCTCGGCGACGACGCTCCGAAACCCATACATCCGGCGCGGACCGCAAAGCGCGCTCTACGACGGACATCTCTGGATTCGTGCGATCAAGCTCTACGCCGACGGCGCCCTCGGCTCACGCGGCGCCGCTCTCCTCGCGCCGTACAGCGACGATCCAGGCAACTCCGGACTCCTCGTTTCCAGGCCTGAGCACATCCGAGCCTGGGCGGAGACTGCATTGCGCCTCGGTTTTCAGGTGAACGTGCATGCAATCGGTGATCGCGGCAATCGTATCGTGCTCGACGCCTTCGACTCGGCGTTGAAAAAGATTCCCAAAGCGGATCATCGTTTTCGTATCGAGCACGCGCAGGTGCTGAGTCCCGAGGACATCCCGCGCTTCGCGAAGCTCGGAGTGATCCCTTCAATGCAAGCGACGCATCAGACGAGCGACATGCGCTGGGCCGAGGCTCGAGTCGGGCCGCAACGAATTCGCGGAGCGTACGCGTGGAGATCGCTGCTCAATACCGGCGTGATAATCCCGAACGGGACCGACCTTCCCGTCGAGGAAGTGAACCCGCTTCTCACCTTTCACGCGGCCGTGACCCGGCAGGATCCCACCAATTGGCCGGTGGGAGGCTGGTATCCAGAACAGAAGATGACACGTGAAGAAGCTCTTCAGTCGATGACGATCTGGCCTGCCTACGCCGGTTTCCAGGAATCGGTGCTTGGTTCACTCACTTCGGGCAAATACGCAGATTTCGTCGTCCTCGACCGGGACATCATGCACGTGCCCGAGACCGAAATCCTCGGCACCAGAGTAATTTCCACCTGGATCGGAGGAAAGCGCGTGTACGAGGCGAAGTAAGTGGCGGAGTCATGAGTAATTGAACCTACGACGCTTTCGACGGCACATCGCTTGCCCTTTCGTCAAGCGACCTTCCACTCCTGCTCCACATCAAATGCTTCGCCGGTTTTTCGGCATTTCAATAATCTCGCTCGTCGCGCTGGCGTGCTCACGCGACGAGACCGCTTCGGCGCGTACTCGAAAGGGACCCCGCTCTCCTGACGATGGTGTCGCTCCGAGGCCGGCCGTTATCGCTCCAGCAACGCAACCCTATCGAATTGCCCCCATCGCTGGAGGCGGCACGATCGGCGGGAGCGTCGACTTCGAGGGGACACCTCCCGTCGCCGAAGTCATCCGGCCGACGGTCGATCAGAAGGCGTGCGGCAACTCTATCGTGGAGAAGAATGTCGCGCTCTCGGGCACGCGTGTCGTGGGAGCCATCGTCTGGCTTACCGACATTCGGAGCGGAAAAGCATTCCTGCTCCAGCGCCGCTTCGACCTGGCGAACGACAACTGCACGCTCGATCCGTTCGTCCAGGTGATACCGACCAACGGAACTCTCAACGTCGCCAACGATGACCGGGTGCTGCAAACCAACCGATTCATAAATGTCGGCACAGGGCAGATTGTCGCCGTTGCGCCGTTCAATGATGATGGAGAGGTAGTCCCGGTAGACCGGTTCAAGGAGCCGGCCGAGATCGAGGTGGTGTCAGAGCAGCACCCCTGGACCCACGGCTGGATGGCCGTACTCGATCATCCGTATTATGCCCAGACCGCGGCGAACGGGACATTCAGCATCGACAGCGTTCCGCCCGGCAAATACCACATTCGAGCCTGGCATCCGGGTCTCGGCTACGCCGACGACAGCGTGAATGTCGTGGCAGGGCAGCCGGTGTACGTCTCCTTTCGGATTCGTCGGGCGGTGCCCGCTGTACCTACGCCGCCGGCAGCCGAGAGCGTGCGTCCCCCCGGTTCGAGCACGCCCGCGGTTCCGATTCTACCGACAGCGTCGAGCACGCCGAGCGCGGCGGATACGGTGCCGCCGCCATCGCGGTAGAGTAAGGCCTACACCTTTTTTTAACTGCGAGAAGAGCTAGGTAGGGGGTGCGAGGTGCTGGGTTCGAGGTATGAGGTAACGCGCATCACGATGCGCTTCTACCTCCAACCTCGCACCTAGAACCTCGCACCCCCCACCTAGCTCTTCTCGTTGTTGGTTTTATCCGACAAGCGCGTCCCCCGGCCTGAACTGCCCGCGATACAATCGAGAATACACGCCCTCGGATGCCAGTAGGTCCTGGTGCCGCCCCTCCTCGACAATCACGCCGCGATCGATCACCACCAGCCTGTCAGCCCGCAGCACCGTGCTCAAACGATGCGCGATGATCAGCGTCGAGCGCGCTCGCAGCAGATCCTCCATCGCCTGTTCGACCAACCTCTCGCTCTCCGTATCCAGACTCGATGTCGCCTCGTCCAGGATCACGAGCGCCGGATTCTTCAGAAACACTCTTGCGATCGCAATGCGCTGACGCTGACCGCCAGAAAGCTTGACGCCCCGCTCGCCCACTTTCGTGTCAAATCCATCGGGTAGCCGCTCGATGAATTCCATTGCATGCGCGGCCTTCGCCGCGGCGCGAATGGATTCCTCGCTCGGCCGCGATCCATCTTCACCGATTCTCGCGTAGGCGATGTTCTCGCGGATCGTGCCGCTGAATAGCGTCGGTTCCTGTGGCACGATCCCGATCGCGCCACGGAGCTCGGCTAGAGAGAGATCGCGGATATCGATCCCGTCGAACGTGATCCGGCCCGACGTAACATCCCAGAATCGCGGTAATAGTGATGCGATTGTCGTCTTTCCGGCCCCGCTCGGGCCGACCAGTGCCACGACTTCGCCCGCGCCGATTCTGAGTGAAACACCCTGCAGCACTTCAGGAAGCGCCGGATTGTAATTGAAGGTGACGTTGTCCATCACGATCTCGCCACGCGGCGATCGCGGAAACCGGAGCGGCCTCGCCGGATCCTTCACGGAAGACTCGGCGTCGAGCAGATCGAATACGCGCCGCGCGGCGCCAACCGCTTCCTGGTACGCGCCGAAAAGAGAGGCAAGTGAGCCAACCGCTCCCGCGACATACAGCGCGTAAAGAAGAAACGATACGAGAGCGCCCGCGGTGAGATTCCCCGCCAGCACCTGACGTCCACCCTGCCAGAGCACGGCGACGACTCCGCCGAATCCGCAGAAGGTGAGAATCCCGAAGAACGTTCCGCGAATTCTCGCGCGCCGAATGGCCGCGCTGATCACCTCGTGGAGGTGCGCGCCGTACCTGCGCACTTCTTCGGCTTCCGCCGTGTAGCTCTGCACCGTCCGGATCTGGGAGAACGCTTCGTCCGCCGTGCCGGTGGCCTCGGCAATCCGGTCCTGCACCCCGGTGCTGGCCTTTCGCAGGGCGCGTCCGAAAACGACCGCCGCTCCGACCACGATCGGCACGACGGCCAGCGTCGTCGCCGTCAGTCGGCTGTCGGTGATTGTCAGCAGTATGATCCCGCCGATCAGAAATAGCGTCTGTCGAGCGAACTCCGAAAGATTGTAGCTCAAGACGGTCTGCAGCACCGTCGTATCGGACGAGAGCCGGCTCGTGAGCTCGCCAGTTCTACGCTCCGTGAAGAACCCTGGTGATAACCGCACGAGATGGGCGAACAAATCTTCGCGCAGCTGCGCAATCACCAGCTCCGAGGTCGACGTCAGGAGATAGACCTGGACGAAGTTGAGCACTCCCTGAATCGCGAAGAGAATCAGCAAGCCCAGCGCGATTTTATTGAGGAGTGTCGCATCCGCCGAGATAAATGCCGCGTCGAGCAGGTGACGCACGATCTGAGGGAAAGCCAGGGCTATGCTGGCGCTCGCCAGCAGACACACGAATGCCAGGGTCAATCGCCACAGGTACGGGCGTATTCTCGGGATCAGTTGCCCGAGCGGCCGAGGCGATGAGACCGGGGGTTGCGCGCGCGGCGTTGGACGCTGCGCCGAGACCGCGAAGGCGGGAGGCGACGTCACGATCCGAGCACCTTGCGGTCGACCACCATTGCCAGGAAAAGGAGCGCCAGATAGAGCAGAGAAAACTTGTATACCCACCACGCCGGCTTCGTCCACTCGACGCTCCTGCTCACGCGAATGACACCCACCAGCAGAATCCCACCTAGTACGATCGCCGCGATGAGGTAGATGATGCCGAACGCGCCGAAGGTGAATGGCAGCAGCGTGAGGGCGATGAGAATGACGTTGTACCACAGCATCTGACGCATGGTCTCGCGCTCACCCCAGACGAGTGGCGCCATCGGAATTCCGGCCCGCCCGTAGTCTTTCTGCTTGAGTAGCGCTAGTGCCCAGAAGTGGGGCGGCGTCCAGTAGAAGATGATCAGGAAGAGAAAGACCGCGGTCAGGTCTATCGTGCCGGTCATCGACGCCCAGCCGACGAGCGGGGGAAACGCTCCCGCGGCCCCGCCGATCACGATGTTCTGCGGTGTCGTCCGCTTCAGCCAGCGCGTGTAGACGAAGATGTAGAAGTAAAATCCGCCGAGCGCGAGCAACGCGGTGAGAACGTTCGTGAATCGGGCGAGCAGAAACGTCGCCGCCGTGGCGAGAGCGATCCCGAACGCGAGCACTGATCTCGGACCCATGCGTCCGCTTGGAATCGGCCGCAGGCGCGTGCGCGCCATCTGCGTATCGATATCGCCATCGAGGTACATGTTGACGGCGTTCGCGCCGCCGGCCATGAGATAGCCGCCGAGCAGCACGACGAGCACGAGCAGCCACCCCGGATTCCCGGCGACGAACATCGGCGCGATCGTGGTGACGAGCAGCAGCGAGATGATCCGCGGCTTGGTCAGCATCACCATGTCGCGCAGCAGCGATGGCTCGCTTTGCTCGCGTGCCGTGATGTCCATTAGGTCGCCACTCCTTCGGGTGTTGCGAACTCGCCCCTCGAAGGCGACTCGTACACGATTCGCTCGATGTCGGTCATGCCGCGCGTTCCAGCCGCGAGGGCGGCGAGAGTCACCACGGAAATCCAGAGCGCCGTTCCCACCGCCTGATGAAGCGAGCGGAGAGTCGGGGGCAAATGCATGTCGACCATGGCTGCCCCCACCAGGATCTGCAGAAGTACGATGCCGAGCGCAGCGCGGGCCGCGTTGCGAACAGCTCGCGTCTCCGCGCGCTTCCGCACGCCGAGGAAGAGTCCGATCAGATGCCCGACCAGTAGAAACGCGATTATTCGGTGCGTCACCTGGATGTAGAGTGGAGCGCCGCCGACCGTGACTTCCTTGCACCATGGAAACCCTTGACACGCGACCGCCGCGCCGGGTGTGTTGGCGGTGAGCGCGCCGAGTACAAGTATTAGAAACGTGAGTCCCGCTGCCGCGCTGCTCGAACGGAGGGTTCGTTCATAGCGTGCCGGGACCGTGCCGGAGCCAAAACCACCTGCGCGCACGACTGCGACCACCAGCGCCGCCAGCAACGACATCGCGATCGCGAGGTGCGTGACCACTACGAACGGATTCAATGACATTTTTACCGTTACCGCGCCGAAGAGCGCGGCTACAACCACGAGCAGAAGCGCGAGCACAGAGGGACGAAGCACACCGCCCGCTCCGCTCACCCCGGGTTCATTTCGCTTGACCCACGCTGCTACCGCCAGCGCGATGATCGCAAGCGACAGCGCCGCGGCGCCATAGCGGTGAGAGATCTCAACGAGAAGGCTTGGCCCGTTGTCGGCTGGCGTAAACGAGCCGTAGCAATCCGGCCAGTGGTCACCGCAACCCATTCCTGAGCCCGTGATTCGCACGATCGCTCCGAACACCACCTGAGCGAACCCGACGAGGAGCGCGACGTAGCCGAGTCTCCGCAAAGTCAGCATTTAGCTGTTTGGAGCTGCACGCTGTGGCATCGGCATCGAATGCTCCATGCCGGAATGATCCATCATCCGCATGTGCGTCTCGCGAGCCTCGATTCTCTGCCAGGTAGCCACCAGCACGGCCGAGAGCGCCAGCGCCGGTATGACCGCCCACGCGATCTCGCCACTTCGTGGCGATGCAGGAACCAGCTCCGATTTGTTCGCGCGCCGCGCAACAAAGGTGGACCGCAGTATCGCGACTTCGGCAACGGCGCACGCGGCCACGGCAATCCAGAAAATAATCTCAGCCAGCGGCTGATTCATCGCGAGAAGTAAGTTGTGCGAGATTCGCGCCGAATAAATTTCGCCGCGCCCATAAAGCTACTCGCGCAGCGAGTTGCTTTGAACTAGCGTATGCCAATGGCTGACCCGAACTTCGTCGAGACCGAATCGCGATTGCAGGCGACGGACTCGACGTTCACTCGCGCCTCATCGCTGCCACGCCGCCTCGGATTGTGGAGCGCGGTGGCGGTTCTCGTCGGCTCGACCATCGGCTCGGGGATTTTTCGCTCCCCCGCCGGAATAGCGAACAGGCTTCCGGGTCCGCTCCCTCTGCTCGCTATCTGGCTTACCGGCGGTCTCTTCGCTCTCTGTGGCGCGCTGACGCTGGCCGAAGTGGCGGGCGTATTCCCGCGGACTGGAGGAGTGTACGTCTACATTCGCGAGTCGTGGGGACGGCTGCCCGCGTTTCTCTTTGGCTGGTCCGAGCTGGTCATCATTCGCGCGGCGGCGCTCGGTGCCATCTCCACGACTTTTTCGGAGTACTTCCTCCGTGTACTCGGCTACGACCCGGGAGTCCAGCCTTACAGCACGTACGTTCATTTCATCGCGGCCGCCGCGATCCTGCTCACGGCGACGTTCAACTACGTCGGCATCAAGTGGGGCTCGTTGGTGCAGAACGTCACGACGCTGGCGAAAACGGGAGCGCTGCTCCTCATCATCATCCTCGCCCTGGTGATCGGCTTGCCGCAGACGGGCGGTCACTACAGCCCCGCGGTTCCACCGGGAAGCTTCGCGTTCGGGCGCTTTGGGCTCGCGCTCGTATCAGTGCTCTGGGTCTACGACGGCTGGGCCGATGTCAGCTTCGTCGGTGGGGAGGTGAAGGATCCGGAAAGAAATCTCCCCCGCGTTCTGATCTACGGTACACTGATAATTATCGCGCTATATCTGCTGGCGAACCTGGCGTATCTCGCCGTACTTCCTGTTGAAGAGATCCGGCACTCGAAGCTCGTCGCCGCCGATGTTGCCGACAAGTTGATGGGCGCGGCGGGCGTGGCCTTCGTCTCGGTCGCCGTGATGATCTCGACGTTTGGAACGCTCAACGGCTCGGTGATGACCGGATCGCGAGTCCTGTTCGCGATGGCCGCGGACGGACTTCTCTTCAAACCGATAGCGATCGT
>WNFO01005146.1_pt1 | contig 11385 bp, 8 predicted proteins | sample 5400251 | NCBI WGS metagenome assembly WNFO01 (sample SAMN13153354, study PRJNA577476) | soil metagenome | isolation source: 100 cm saprolite under Madrone tree | place: USA:California | collected 2016-06-14 | reverse complement strand
ACGGCAGCCCCCAAGGCGGCCGATCAAGCGCGGACCATGGACGACGTCATCGACCGCGTGATCACCAACGAAAACCGCGCCAACCAGCAGATCCGGCAGTATTCGCCGCTGGTGGAGACGTACATCCAAAACCTAAAGCCCGATAAGGATCTTGGCTACACCCCCGCCGGCGACAAGTATTTTCTTGGCCGCGCCGACTTCTCGAAGGGCGTCTCGCTGGTCTCCTTGACGGACACCAACAGCAAGGGGAAGAAGATCTTCGGCGCCATCGGCAACTTCTTTTCTTTCGCGATGCAATTCCTGCCGGACGGCTTCCTGCAGATGATCTTTATCGACACCAATGGCTTCGATAAGCAGCACTACAAGTTCGATTACGTGCGCCGCGAATTCCTCGGCGAAGTCCGCTGCCTGGTGTTCGACGTCTCGCCGCAGGACAAGTCCGGCAAGGGCCGGTTCCTTGGGCGCATGTGGGTCGAAGATCAGGACTACAACATTGTCCGCTTTAACGGTGCCTACGGCGGCGCGGGGCACTCCAGCTGGTATTTTCACTTCGACAGCTGGCGCACCAATGTGCAGCCGGGGCTGTGGATGCCTTCCTTTATATACAGCGAGGAAAAAGATTTACACTACGCCCTGGCCAAGAAACTGGACTTCAAAGCGCAGACGCGGCTGTGGGGTTACAACGTCGGCCGCTCCAGCCAGGAACAGGAATTAAGCAGGATCCTGGTTGAGACGCCGGTGCAGGACGATACCAAGACATCAAACGATCTTTCCCCCATTCAGGCACAGCGCTCCTGGGACCGCCAAGCGGAAGATAATGTGATCGATCGCCTGGAGCGCATCGGGCTGATCGCACCGCGCGGCGAAGTCGACAAGGCCCTCGACACGGTGGTCAACAATCTCGAGGTCACCAACAACATCGACCTTGAACCCGATGTCCGCTGCCGGGTGATGATGACTTCCACGCTCGAGTCCTTCACCGTCGGCCACACGATCGTGATGAGCCGCGGGTTGATCGACGTGGTGCCGGATGAGGCCAGCCTGGCAACCATGCTCGCGCACGAACTCAGCCACGCCATTCTCGGCCACCGCATCGATTCCAGCTATGCTTTCTTCGATCAATTGCTGATCGACGACAAGGAGACTTTCCGCCATTTCGGATTTGCGCGGACTCCCGACGAGGAGAGGGCCGCCAACACGAAAGCGGTGCAGCTCCTGAATAATTCGCCCTATAAGAACCAGCTCGGTAATGCAGGTCTTTTCCTCACGGCGCTCGGGAACCGCGGGAAGGAAATTCCGAACCTGATTAGCCCGCACCTCGGCGATCGCGTGCCGATCATGACTGATCTCAAGTCCACGACACCTGTCGATCAGAAGCAAAACCCGCAGATGATCGCGGCGCTGCCGATTGGCGGACGCGTAAAGGTGGATTCCTGGAACGATAAGCTGGAACTCATCAAGAGCAAACCGGTGGGCACGGTGGCGGAACGTGAGAAGATGCCGTTCGAAGTCACCCCCTTCATGCCATACCTGATGCGTTACGGCGCCGAGGCCTCCAAGCCCATCGCGGCGAGCGCGGCGGCCACGCCTGCCGATCCGAAAACCGGCCAATCCGCACCCGGGAAACCGTAGTAACTCAATTTGACAGTTTCGAATCGTTCGGCCCGGGGAAGACTTCTTCTCCGGGCATTTTCCTTTGCCCACCATCATTTATTTTATGGGCGTGTTCCTCAGCGCGGCGAAGAGAGCTCTTTCATCAGCCTGTAGTTGAAGTCTACGCCGTCGTAAAAGTCCTGCACACCGACACGTTCGTCCTTTCCATGCTCGCGATTGTCGTTGATGTCAAAAAACATGCAAGAGATGCCATAGGTCGGGATGCCGGCGATGCGCATATACTTCCCGTCCGTGGCCCCGGTGGACATGGTCGCGACCAGAGGAACGCCCGGCCAGGTGACGCTTAAGATTTTCTCCATGGCCTGCGTCACCTCAGGCAGTAGCGGCGAGGGGGGCACCGGCACAACAGGCACCACCTTTCCATCCGGAGCAAGTTGCGGAATGATGCTGACCCTGACTTTCGGATCGTTTGCAAGCCGCTCGAGCGCCTTGTGAACTTCCTCCGGGTCTTCCCCCGGAAAAATCCGGCAATTGACGTTGGCGCGCGCGGTTTGCGGGAGCGCGTTTGGCGCATGACCGCCGGAAAGCATGGTGGCGACGCACGTGGTGTGCAAAAGCGAATTGTAATAGGGCACTGCTGAAAGCCGTTGCACTGCGGCAGGATCCGGCGGTTGCTTGGCCACGGCTTTCATGTCCGCTGCGACCTGTCCCTTCGTCAGCGCCGCGTTCCGCTCGAAATAAGTCCGCGTGATTTCGTTGATATTTACGGAGAATGAAAATGACTGCAGCCGGGACAGCGCGCCGGCTAAGTGATAGATGGCGTTGTCCGGGCTGGGGACCGAGCTATGCCCGCCGGGATTCAGCGATTCGAATTGAAAATCCACATAAACTTTTTCGCTAGCTTGCATGCCAGCGAGCAGCCGTTTGCCTTTGTCCTTTTCAAATTCGCCGCCGTCCAGGTTGATGCAGTATTCCGCATCGATCCAGTCTCGATGTTCCCTGAGCAGCCAGTCCACACCGTTGGAAGAGCCGCCCTCCTCATCGGCAGTCAGCGCGAGAATCAGGTCGCGGTCCGGCAGATATCCTTCGTTTTTCAGGCGGATGAAATTGGTAACCAGGATGGCATCACCTTCCTTCATGTCTTCCGTGCCACGGCCGTAGAAATAGCCGTCTTTCTCGATGAATTCGAAGGGATCGGTGGTCCAGTCCGCTCGGAGCGCTTCGACGACATCCAGGTGCCCGATGAATAGGATGGGCTTGCGTTTTCCGGTCCCGCGAAAACGCGCGACGAGATTTTTCTTCCGATCGTTCGGCCCGGCTAGCTTGATATCGCCCTCGGCGAAGCCTGCATCGCGCAAACGCTTGGCCATTGCTTCCGCGGCGGTCGTCACGTTGCCAACGGAGTCCGTGGTATTGATCTCAATGAGTTGCTTGAAGATGTCGTGCGCCAGCTGCTTCGTTTGATCCGGACCTTGAGTTCGTCCTACAGGCCCACAGCTCGCGACTAGACAAAATGACAAGATCCAGCGTATTCCTCTCTGCATTTACTCTCCCCGGAACAAAGATCACGAAAAAGGCAGTTGCCCCCCGGGCGGTGCCGGCCGCGCCGCCAGAGCATAGCGCAGGCACCGCGAAAGATATGATGCCGCCCAGAACAGCAGAATCATGCCAAGGCCGTGGTCCAACACCAGAAACACGGCAAAGGCTATAAATACCGCGAACCCCGTTCGATCGGGCCTCATCAGTGGCGCTTCCAGACGGCCATTCACAAACCGGGCGAGTTCCCGCGGCCACTTGAAAACCCAGTACAAGCCATAGATGGGAATCAGATGAAACCACGCCGCACGCAGCGGCTTAATCGGATATGCGCCGGCCGTCGCTTGCGCGAGAACGACATGATACTCATAAACGCAAGCAAGCCAATAGATCAGACTGATGAAATTGGCGAGAAACAGATACAAAGGAGGTATGAGCAGCGGTTCTTTGGCAAGTTCCGGATGCAGAGTGACCGCGATCATTTCCGCAATCATCGTCGCGACGCCCAATAAGTAGCCAATCCAGACGCGCGGCAACGGAGGCAACGCCTTGGGTTCCGATTGTTGCTCTTGTGATTCTCCGCTGGACCAAACCATTCCGCCCTCGACTAGTGTGACTTGGGAGCGTAACGGCCCTGCTGCTGCCCCGTCAAACCATTTGGGGAGCGACCGCGTTCCGTTGTCACCACGAGTTGCTTCGCCCTGCGTGGCTTACATAAACTGGCAGGGTTCCTATTGGGGAGGAAGAGATGACGTCAGCCATGAAACGCGCCTCGCAGATTGCCCTAGGCGCAGCCATATTCGTTGCGGGGATCGCGGCGGGCTCGCTGCACGCACGCAGCGTCGCAGTGCAGAACCGCTTCGGTCAGCCGAAAACGGTGCTGCACGTGGTCGTTTACAAATTCAGAGACAATGTCTCGAATTACGACCGTGAAAAAGCCATCAACGGCATCAAGGACATGGCTGGAAAAATTCCCGGCATCAAGAATGTGTGGCTGAAAACCGGGCGCAACCAGATCAAGGACTTCAGCGGCGTCTACGCCATCGAATTCACGAGCGCCGAAGCCGCCGCCGACTACGCCGAAAGTCCGGTTCATGAGGCGTGGTCCAAGATGTGGCAGGAGCAGCGCGAAAACAGTCTTTCCTTCCAGGTTTCGAATCCGTAGCCGCCAAGTTTCTCTTGCTCTTGATTCCTGTAAGTGTGAACGCGCTCACCCTTCGCGCACGATCCCGTACCTTCTGCGGATCATCGCGTCAATGGCGCTGTCCGGCAGGAGACGCTTGGCCCATTTGAGCGTCGTAGCCAGCGGGGTTACCCCGTAGCGTGCTTTGGGCTTTGGCGCTTCGATTGCCATCAGAATTATTCGCGCGCAGTCTTCGGGCGTGGTCTTCGACTTTGCGCGGCTGCTCTTCGCGCCGGACCAGGAGCCTGCGTACACTTTGGCGTATGGCCCATTCTGAATTTTCTCCTGGTACGGCTGCACCAATTGCACGGCGGTCTGCTGGATGTTCGTTACGATGTATCCCGGCTCGATCAAGATGGTCTTGACTCCGAAGGGATACAATTCGTGCCGCAAGGCGTTGCTCAATCCTTCCATGGCGTGCTTGCTGGCGCTATAGGCACCTTGCGTCGGCGGGGTCACGAGTCCGGAGACGGAGCTGATCATGATGATGCGGCCGGAGCGCTGCTCGCGCATTTTCGGGAGCACTGCCTGGGTCACACGCACGACACCGAAGAAATTGGTTTCGAACTGCCGCCGCCAGTCTTCCATGGTCATGTCTTCGACGGTCGCCAGGTAGGCCAGTCCCGCGTTGTTGATCAGCACGTCGATCGCGCCCGCTTTCTGATAGACCAAGTTGACCGCCCGCTGCACGGAACGGTCATCGCAAACGTCCATTTCTAGGGTTTCGAGCGGCAATCCCTTTTCGTTCGCCAACGTATCAAGCTGCACGCGCTTCTCCGCCGAGCGCCCCGCGGCGAATACCCGGTAGCCATTCTCAGCCAAAAAGAGAGCCGCGGCCCTCCCCAATCCATCGGTAGCCCCTGTTATCAAAATCGTCCGAGTTCCGCGCTCCGCGTCCATTCCGCCCCCTTTGGCGCAGCCTATCGTATCGCGAATTTGAGTGTGTCGCGCTCGGCCTGTCGGCGTCCCGTTTTCGTCACAGGGCGCGGAGGTCCTGCTCTTTGGATCGAATAGGATTGCTAGACTAATTGAATTGCTTACGTTCTAATCGCAACGCTTGGGTGAGCGTGCATGCCGGCCAACGAAAACCTCTGCATCCCTGAACCCGAAAAAAAGTGGCGGCTCGGCTTTTGGAGCCTCATCGCTGCGCAGTTCCAAGGCGCCTTCAACGAGAATGCCCTGAAATTTCTCGTCATCTACCTCATTCTTGCAGTCGAAAAAGACAAGGCACAGCGCGATCAACTCGAATTGCTTGTTGGTGTTCTCTTCGCCGCCCCCTTCATTCTGTTTTCACTGACGGGCGGATATCTGGCGGACCGGTTCAGCAAACGTGCCGTGACCATCTGGACGAAAGTGTTTGAAGTGGGCGTCATGCTGTTCGCAACAGCAGCCCTCGTGGGACCCAATCTGAAATTGGCGCTGGCGGCGATCTTTCTCGTGTGCACGCAGGGAGCGCTCTTCGGGCCGTCCAAGTACGGTTTGCTGCCGGAGCTGCTTCCGCAGGAAAGGCTTTCGTGGGGCAACGGCGTCCTCGAACTCGGGACTTTCCTTGCCATTATCGTTGGGAGCGTGAGCGGTTCTTTTCTCGCCGAGGCTTTCGATGGGCGCGAGGTTTATTCGGGGGCGCTGCTGCTCGGTTTTACGATTTCCGGTTTGGCCTGGAGCTTTGGGATCAGCCGCGTACCCGCCGCGGACCCCGCAAAGAGATTCCATCTCACCTCGCTGATCGATGTCTGGTCGCCGATGAAGGTGATTCGCAGCGACCGCGTGCTGTGGCTGGCGGTGCTGGGCAACACCTACTTCTTTTTCGTCGGTGCGCTGCTGCAATTCAACATATTTATTTACGGGCAAGACGTGCTGCATATTCGTTCGACGCAGGGAGGTTTCCTGCAAGCGGCTGTGGCCATCGGAATCGGCCTGGGCAGTTTTGCCGCGGGATATCTCTCGGGCGGAAAAATCGAGTATGGATTAATTCCTCTCGGCTCACTGGGCATGACATTCCTCGGACTCTGCCTGGCGATACCGGACTTGTCGTTCCGCGCCGTGTTGTTGCTGCTGGCGGCACTGGGCTTCTTCGGCGGATTTTTCATCGTGCCGATCAGCGCTCTGATCCAGCACCAGCCGGAGGAAGACAAGAAGGGCGTCGTCATCGGCGCAGCGAACTGGCTTTCTTTCGTGGGCATAGGGGCCGCTTCCGGTGTGTATTACGCTGCCGCTCATTTTGCCCATCTCAGCCCGGCCGGTATTTTCTTCTGGTCGGCGATGGCGACACTCGGAGCAACAGCCTATGTGCTGTGGCTGCTGCCGGACTCGTTGCTGCGCTTGATACTGTGGTTCGCCACGCACACGTTGTACCGTCTGGATGTCGCAGGCCGGGAAAACGTGCCGGCGCGTGGTGGAGCGCTATTGACCCCCAATCACGTTTCCATGGCCGACGCGGTACTGCTGATTGCATCGCTCGATCGTCCGATCCGGTTTCTGATGTTCAAGGGTTCTTACGAGCACCCGCTGGTCAAACCATTCGCAAAGATCATGGGCGTGATTCCCATCGCGTCGGACCAGGGGCCGCGCGAAATGATTCATTCGTTGCGCCTGGCCACCGAGGCACTGAAAAACGGCGAAATCGTTTGCATCTTCCCGGAAGGGCAGATGACGCGGATCGGCCAGATGCTGCCCTTCCGCCGCGGCATGGAGCGCATCATCAAAGGCGTAGATGTTCCCATCATTCCCGTGAATCTGGACGGCGTGTGGGGCTCGATCTTCAGTTTTGCCGGCGGGCGATTTCTTTGGAAATTTCCGCGGCAGATTCCTTACCCCGTGCGAGTCACCTTTGGAAAGCCGCTGCCTGCGACGGCGTCTTCGCAGGATGTCCGCCGCGCAGTGCAGGATCTCGGCGCCGGAGCTTTCGCGCGCCGCAAGAAGCACATGCACACGTTGCCCGAATCCTTCATTTACTCGGCACGGAGGCATCCCTTCCGCTTTGCCATGGCCGATGGGCAGAGGCCGAAACTGAGCTGGTTTTCGGCGTTGGCAGGGGCTCTGGTGCTCGCACGGCGCTTGCGAAAGCAATGGCATGGCCAGGAAATGGTCGGCATCCTCTTGCCGCCATCGGTGCCCGGCGCGCTTGTGAACTACGCCGCAATGTTAATGGGCAAGGTGCCGGTAAACCTGAACTACACCGTTTCGAATGAAACCCTGGCTTCCTGCGCGCAACAGTGCAACTTGAAAACGATCGTCACCGCGCGGGTTTTTCTGGAGAAGGCTAAAATCCAGCCTCCCGGAGAAGCGATTTTCATCGAGGACGTGGCCAAGGGCGCCGGCTTCGGTGCGCGTATTGCCGCCGCATTGGCTGCAGGCCTCTTGCCGACAAAGACCATCGCGAGATTTGCAGGCTGCGACCGCCCCGCTTCGCTCGATGACATCGCCACAATTATTTTTTCCAGCGGCTCGACGGGTGACCCCAAGGGCGTCATCCTCACGCACTACAATATTGCTTCGAACGTGGAGCAGCTCAACCAGGTTTTCATGCTGCACGCCGACGATCGCATCATGGGCATCCTTCCGTTCTTTCACTCGTTTGGTTTCACGGGCACGCTTTGCCTGCCCGCCGCCACCGGCATCGGCGTGGTCTTCCATCCCAATCCGCTCGATTCGCGCGTCATCGGCACACTTGTCAACAAGTACGCAGTCACTATGCTTCTCGCGACGCCTACCTTCTTGAACGCTTACACGCGCCGCTGCACGCCGGAAGATTTTGGCAGCTTGCGCTTCGTTATGGCTGGCGCGGAAAAATTGCCAGACCGCATTTCACAAGCTTTCGAAGATCACTTTGGCATTCGCCCACACGAAGGTTACGGCTGCACCGAATGTTCGCCGGCGGTTACCGTGAACACCATCGATTTTCGCGCGGCGTCGTTCCGCCAGGTAGGGGCGAAGCGCGGCAGCATCGGCCACCCATTACCAGGAATCACGGTGAAAATCGTGGACCCCGACACACTACAGCCTGTGGGAGTGGATGAGCCGGGACTGCTGTTCGTCCGCGGCCCGAACATCATGCGCGGCTACCTCAACAAGCCGGAAAAAACTGCCGAGGTCCTCCGCGACGGCTGGTATAACACCGGGGACGTCGCGAGGATGGATGAAGATGGTTTTTTGCGCATCACCGACCGCTTGAGCCGCTTCAGCAAAATTGGCGGCGAGATGGTGCCGCACATCAGAGTCGAGGACATCCTCCAGGAACTGGCCGGCGCCACGGAGCAGACCTTTGTCGTCACCGCCGTGCCCGATGAGAAGAAAGGCGAGCGCCTCGTCGTGCTGCACACGCTGGATGAGACTCCGTTGGAAGAATGCCTCGAGAAATTGGGAAAGAGCGACCTGCCCGCGCTATGGCGGCCACGAAAGGATCATTTCCTGCGCGTCGAGACGCTTCCCTATCTCGGCACCGGAAAGCTCGACCTGCGCAAAGCGCGCGGATTGGCGCTGGAGATGATGCAACGCGCGCTTCGCGACTAGCCGAACGCCGGCTGAGGATGAAAAACTTTCAATGACACAAGCCGCAAACTTGGGCCACCGGGGCGGCCTGCTCTTGCGGCTTCTTGTGGCCGGAATTGTCCTCGCGCTGTGGTTCTGGACGCAATCACTGATCGGAGCGCGGACCGCTCCTGCATCCGGTATCGGCGACGCGCTCCACAACCTGACCGCCGGACTTAACTCCTACTTCGCTCAAAACACGAGAGCGGCCGATGCGCTCCTGATAGTGAGCTCCGCGCTGATCGACGCCCTGGGCTTGTTTCTCATTGGACGATGGCTCTTTGGAGGAAGCGTTCGCCCGTTCTTGGGATTGTTCCTGCTCATGGCCCTGCGCCAATTGATGCAAGCCATCTGCGCGTTGCCTCCGCCACCAAACATGATCTGGCGCTACCCTGGTTTCCCCTCACTGTTGGTGACCTATCACGTGGCCAACGACTTTTTCTTCTCCGGACATACCGCCATCGCGGTTTTCGGAGCGATCGAGCTTTCCCGCTTGCGCCGAAATTGGCTCACGACCGCCGCCGTCCTGCTCGTCGTTTTCGAAATCGCAACCGTTCTCATCCTGCGCGCGCACTACACCATGGACGTTTTTGCGGGGATCGTTGCTGCTTTCTGGGTGAAAGATGTTGTTAACCAGGTTTCACCGCGTATCGACCGCCTGCTCTCTCCAGATCACAGATGATTTCGATGCTCCCGAGCGTTACAACTCGTCAAGTATCGCCAGAAATGCGCTTCCGTAATTGACGTATCCGTTTGCTAGCGCTGATGCAGGGATGTCGTTGTACACCGTTCCCAGGGATGCTACGTTTCCTACACCTGTGGAGGTGCGCCCATGCTGAAATTTCAGCTGAAAGGTTTGCGACTCTTTTTGTTGGCGGCTGCCATTCTCTTTTCTTTTTCCGTTCTTCAATCGCAAGACAAACGAGCTTCATCCGGAACTCTCAAGATTGGCTTTCTCATGGATTCCTTGAAAGTCGAACGCTGGCAGACGGATCTCGACAAATTCCAGAAACGTGCGGCAGAGTTGGGCGCGGAAGTGCTTGTGGAAACGGCCGAGGGTGACGATGAGTTGCAGTTGCAGCAGGCCCGGAAGCTGTTGACTTCTGGCGTCAAGGCTCTGGTCCTCGTACCTCACGATGCAGACAAAGCCGTGCGCATCGTCAATGCCGCCAAGGCGAAGCAAGTACCACTGCTCTGTTACGAGCGCCTGGTCCGCAACCCGGACGTCACTTTCTTTATTGGAGTCGATGCTTCGGCGGTTGGCTACCTGCAAGCATTTTCGCTCTCTCAGCAGGCCACGAAAGGAAACTACGTGCTGATCGGCGGTTCTCCTTCGGATACCAACGCGAAAATTCTGCACGATGCGCAAATGAGAGTCCTGAAGCCGATGGTAGATCGCGGCGACATTAAGATCGCCTCGGACACCTGGACCAAGGACTGGGATCCGTCGGAAGCCTACGCGCACATGTCCGCGGCCATTGAATCCACGAATGGAGATATCGCCGCGGTCGTCGCTTCGAATGACGGCACCGCGGGAGGCGCGATTCAAGCGCTCGAAGACCACAAACTCGCAGGAAAAGTTCTCGTTTCGGGGCAGGACGCCGATCTGGCGGCGATCATTCGCATTCTGGACGGCACTCAGACCATGACCGTTTACAAGCCGCTCGGTTCACAAGCAACCCTGGCAGCCGAGGCGGCTGTGGCATGGGCGAAGGGAGATGCCGTCAAGAGCACCGCTTCCATCTCCATCGGGAACAAGACCGTTCCTGCAATCCTTTTGGCTCCTGTCGCGGTGACCAAGGTCAACATCAAACAGACCGTCATCAAGGACGGTTTTCAGAATCTGGAAACGATTGAGAAGAGCTTGCCGAAGGAGAAGTGGCCTCAGTAGATTCGAATCGGCGCGGCGCGACCGGTTATTTCAGACCCCAGAACGTAGCATCGGGCTTTACCAATTCGAAGCCTGCATCCCACGCTTCATGGCTGCGCCAGACAACCTCAGCCTCCGCTTTGCGGCCCGTTCCTGGATGGATCAGCCGGACGCGTTTGTGCAGCGGAAGATCCGCTCCCACCACCGCCATGCAGCCGGACTGACTCACGTCCACGGTGACGGCATTGGCGCGCTCTCTCCCTCCGCCTTGTTCCCACTCTACGAGGAGCTTAACCCGCGAGATGATGCGCTTGTGGCTTCGCAAACTTTCCCATCTTTCTTGTACGGCCCTGTCTAGAGGATGGGGGGCAATGTTTACGGTCATGGTTGACCTCGCTCTGGATGAATTACAACGCCTGGGGTGAGATACCAACCTTAGTCCCGAGAATTGCCGGGGTCAATAGTACTTTTTCGGCTTCGCTCTCCTTATCGGTAACCCCCCAGTCTTCGGAACATCTTCGCCTCAAATCGGGATAGGGGGAGCAGTCACCTGCTCGCCCCTCCCACAGTCGCGGTAGGGACGCGAGTTAACCTCGCGCCCCCCGCACAGATCCGTACGGGCAGGATTGCTGCATACGGCTCTTACCGCAGA
>WNFO01005145.1_pt1 | contig 11387 bp, 6 predicted proteins | sample 5400251 | NCBI WGS metagenome assembly WNFO01 (sample SAMN13153354, study PRJNA577476) | soil metagenome | isolation source: 100 cm saprolite under Madrone tree | place: USA:California | collected 2016-06-14 | reverse complement strand
TGCGCTTCTCCTGCAAGCTCGCCCTCGCATACGACACCGTATCCTCGAGCGTGACCGTGAACGGACGAAACGTCACCCCCAGCTCCTTATCCGCCTTGGCCGAAGTTACGCTGAGGCGTGCGTTCATCAAGCGAATTGCTTCGACGGACATCGGACTGGTGGTCCCTGTCATTCGAGACCAGGTTTCGACCGCAGTCGCTAGCGCGACAGCTGCCGCAAAAGGGATGTGCCTCTTGGGTGGCTTTGCACCAGTCAACGCGGCAAGATTCGCGATGATGTAGGCCAGTTCGGCAAAGGTGCCCACCGAGGAAATATCGCTCTCCGGAGCGGCCGATTTCCGCCATGCGGAGCATGCCAGATGCCACGTCCCGTGCATCCACAACCGAGGAGCCACCCGGTGGAACCATTGGGGGCAGCTTATTCGCGAGGGATCGAAAACAAGCTTGCCGCTCGGGGTCGGTCCCGCATCGTGCGGTCCCCACATACCACGAAGGGAGTGCTGCCGCGATGAAGAACCCCTTAAGACGAGTTCCTAAGATTAGTTCTTGACATGCCGAGCCCCGAGGAATATTGTGGGCGCCAATTCGGCGAACGGAAGGATGAAGCTTTGCAAGCTTCTCGTCCGAGGGGCTTCTACTCGCCGACTTTCCCGCAAAGAGAATTAGTGTGTCGAATCGCTAGGTCACTTGCCTGCGCGGAAGCAGGTGCAATCCGTGCGAGCCGTTAGTTGGCGCGGTTGCGGTTAAGGACACCGGCAAAGAGTGGGTTCTGGCTGAGTTGCCGTATTCTCATCGTCGTTCGGTTACCTGCAAGAGGAACCGAGATGACACACAAGATGCTCATCGCGAGATTTCGCGTGATGCTGGGGATATTCCCTACCCAACCACGAACACTGTAATGATCGTGTGAATGTAGAGATTGAATTCAAGTTGCGAAGTCGCCCATCTCAAATCATGGAAATACGTGAAACGGAACCTCGATTTCAATCACTATTTTGGAAGAAGAGCACAACTCTCTCGACTGTAATCGCGAGAAAGATGATCAAAGTCGTCCGCTGTCGCCATCGTTGCTTATTGAAAGAGATATTCCCGAGACGCAGCGACGCGTAACCCTGTCAACAGTTGATTGTCAGGCTTGATGTGAAGAGGGGTGACTCATGGCAACGCGCAACCTCTACCTGAAAATTGAGCAGGTTCTCGACTACAGTCCAGTCGAACCCGATATGATGGCCGCTCCGCCAAAACAGTACCGCCGGGATTGCATGCGTAATCCCGGACACGAGGATACGACGATACCGTTGTCCGAAGTCAACGCTCGCATGTTGACGGCGCTCGTATACCGCGAGTATCTCGACAAGGATTACCTGATTCCGAAACCCGATAAGCTGGTTCTGGCCGACGTCAATGAGCCTCGCTACTCCCGCCGTGTGCCAGGAACCGTCCTCTACACCCAACCCGGTGAGCGGCTCCGCATTCATGTTCTGAACGCCGACTCGATTCCACACAGCCTCCACGTTCATGGTCTCCGGTATGGCATCGATTCCGATGGCTCCTGGCCCTTCGGCACTCAGAGCACCGACGCCAGGCGGTCGGATGAAATATGCCCGGGACAAACGTGGATTTATACCTATGATGTCACCGATGAAATGGTCGGTGCTTGGCCTTTCCACGATCATTGCCATCGCATTGCGGAGAGCATCAACCGCGGACTCTTTGGCGGTATCGTGGTTCATCCTCCAGAGTACTGCGACTATCCTGAGCGAATCGAGTTGCCGTCAGTCGTTGAGGAGTTCCTGCGGGAACGGATGAAGAGCATGGAGGCTACGGATTCCAACGGCGACGAGGATAATGGCGATGCAAAACCGAAGCCAACTGGTGGCAAGATGAAGCAGCGAGAGTCTGGGATTCCGGGTCTCCTGCGTGAAGACGATTTCGAAGTTGTCTCTCGGCGAATGTTTCTGGAGGAATGGGCCCAGCTTTCTTACGCGCATCCGACGCCCAAACATGAAGAGGTTCTCCACGTCCCCTTATTTTTGCATTTCATGAATCCGCTGCGCGGCACGCCCGCTTTCAACAGCGGCGCGTTCCCGTCAGGAGCGCCGCCGTTCGAAGTGACATTCGGCGCCGAGGGTACGTTTTCCTACCATTGTGAGATTCACCCCATTATGCAGGCCAAGGTCACTGTCGTCGCGGGAGAAGCCGCGATGAGGGATGTCAACATTCTCGATGCTGCCATGCCTTTTTCGTTCGACCCACTGGAGGTGAAAGTGCGTCCCGGCGGAATCGTTCGCTGGCACTCTGGGACGCAAACTCATACCATCACAGAAGACGCCGCCGGCATACCGTCGTATTGCCTGAATGGCCGCTCATTTGTCGGCAACACACCGACCATCTTTGCACACGCCGGACAAAAGATTCGCTGGTACGTCTTTAATCTCGACCTTGGGATGAACTGGCACAATTTTCATCCCCATGGGCAACGCTGGAATTTCGCTAAAGAACCTATCGACATTCGGTCCATCGGCCCGGCGGAGTCATTTGTAGTTGAGACTATCGCGCCTCCTGTTCTTCTGCTACCCGCAGACATAGCGAAAACGCAGGACAAGAAGCATCGCCCGAAAGACGCGAAGGAGTACAAAGTACGAGGAGATTTCCTTGTCCACTGCCATGTCGAGATGCACATGATGCAGGGCCTGGCTGGATTGGTGCGCTCCCACCAGACCTTGTGGTTGACCCCCAAGCAAGCCAAGCGCCTGGCGGCGACGACGGGCATCCCCTTGGATAACGGGGACAATATGTGCCCAGACATCGACCTCGACCGCTGCAACAAGCTGGGTTGCGGCAAATGGGAAGAAGTGGCTGGATTGCCGGAAGTAACGTTCATGCACGCAGCACTCCTGCCCAACACGACGAAGGTGTTGTTCTGGGGCTACGGGGACACACGCTTTGACATCAGCAGGGTATGGGACTACTCAACTCCGGCCGGGGCCTACGCGCTACCCATGAATCAGCCGAACGACGTTTCGTCTTCGCCTGGAAATCAGGGCCTCCAGAACATTTGGTCAGCTGAACACGCATTCCTGGACAACGCGGAGGGAACGCTCTTGGTGCATGGCGGCTTCACGCCGCGCGAGACCTATCTGTTTCACGCCCCAACCCAGCTCTGGTCCCGGACGCAGCCAACGCATCAGGATCGTTTTTACTCCACGACTCTAACCTTGGCTGACGGGAAGATCCTTACCTTATTCGGTTCCTCTTCGCGCTCAGTGGAAATCTACGACCCGACTTCGGGTACGTGGTCGGCGCCCATTCCGCTCCCCAATACTTTCGATTACACGTTTTATCCCTGGACCTACCTCTTGCCTGGAGGCGATTTGTTCATTGCGGGAACCGGCGACCACACAGGTGCGACAGGTTTGTCCCATCGATTCGATTGGAGTGCTCCGATCGACGATCCAGCAAAGACATGGCCAACGATAAACGGCAACCGCAGCATGGGCGGTGAGAAAGGTACATCGGTGCTGCTGCCTCTCCGGCCACCGGATTACAAGCCTCAAGCTCTGATCGCCGGCGGGGACTCATTGTCTACCGTCCAAACTGCGGAGATGATTGACCTCTCATCTCCGACTCCAGCATGGACCGCGCTTTCCAATCTTAACCAAGCGCGCACCGATCAGGTGAACACAGTGCTGTTGCCAGACGGACGTGTGTTTCTGGCTGGTGGAATCTTCGGTGCGGGCGGCCCTGCGGAGATTTTCGATCCCCAAAAACCCGGCGATGGTTGGATGATGTGTGCAGAAATGAAGTATTCCCGTGGATATCATTCAGCAGCTATTTTGCTGATGGATGGAAGCGTGCTCATGGGGGGAGATCTGGCCCGCCAATGGAAGTCGGGTGAGATGACTCCCAACGAACGCTACTACCCCTCGTATTACTTCATGGCAAGGCCAGTCATTACCAATGCGCCCGCAAGTGTTGCACATAACGCGTCCTTCACCATCGATACGCCAAGCCCGTCTTCCGTGGCAGAGGTCGTGCTTCTTCGGCCGGGAGCGGTGACGCATGGGTTCAATATGTCGCAACGATTCGTGGAATGTGTGATCACCGGCACCGGGGCAACCTCACTCCAGGTGAAGGCACCAGCTGATGGAAACATCGCACCCCCTGGTTATTATTTGCTGTTTATCGTGGACGGCAGTCGTGTCCCCTCGATAGCGAAGTGGATCCGCGTTACACCTTGATCGGGGATTCTCGCTGGGTTGTGCCGCAAGGCGCTCTACGAGGGCATGCGGATCGCGAATCGAAAAGGAGCGAACAACCGGCAGCACACGCTACTTTCGGCGTTGCCAGGAGCCTGCATGACAGTCATAAAGACGGTGAAGATCCATCCAGCGCTCGGAATTGCAAGGATAGGGAATAGCCCAACTCAGTTCTTTATCGGTCCTGAGTTGCCAGGTGACCGCACGGTGCCTAACGGCGGCTATAAAGATGGACAGCATCGCATCAAGCGGCAAGCCGCTCGATTCCGTCTTTTTGGCTACGACGCAAGCGGCAGACTTGTGAAAGAGCTTACAGCGCGGGACGGCCGCATTACCTGGACCGTTCACCTAGCAAACAAGAAAGCCGCATGGAAAAACTTCGATGGCTTGAACTCCAATGCGCCCTTGCGAAATGCTGGCATCCCTGACCGTAGCGGTCTGAGCATCGACCCAGGACCGCGTTCTATCACGGGAATTGATAAAACTGCGGCCTTTGATACGGGGGCGTTCCGAGGAATACCTGTGCCCTTGGGAGAAATAAGGAGCGACAGTCACGGCCGGTTGCTCGTGTTGGGAGGTTTCGGGCATTCCGCTTCTCCTTCGAACGCACCGATTACAACATTTGCAAACAACGATGGCTGGCATGACGATGTATCCGACGGCCCAGTGACTGCTTCTATCGTCCTTAAAGGTACAAGCCGGCGGGTCAAGGCTGCTGGAGCCTGGGTAATCTGCGCACCACCCAAGTTTGCGCCTCCGCTCGACAATGCCATCACACTGTACGATGTTCTCCTGCAAGTCGCAGTCGATAGACTTGGACTTGCCCTTCCACCGCAACCCTCATATACGAGTGATATTTATCCTATTCTGCAAAGAGCGATTGATATGAAGTGGGTGAGCAAGATGGTGTCGAGTGCCCATGCCCATCATACTTGTTCCATCCTCATCCCGCCTCCAGGTTCTGCTGTGGATCGCATCGCCGTCTTCGCTCGGCTGTTGAGCCCGGTTGATGGAAGTGGCGGAGATATGCCAATGATCTGGTCTGACAACTACCCAGCAGCGGGGAATGCGACATTGACCCGAGTTCAATACATGATGATGCAACGGTGGAGAGACGGAAACTTCATCAACGATTGGATTGGAGTTCCCAAGCCCTCTACCGATATAACGCCTGAAGGACTAGACCGGGCTGCCCTGGAACCCTGTGTGGGTGGGGCTTTTCATCCCGGGATTGAAGCAAGCTGGTTGTTGAGAGATGCGTACGTATTCGATGAGCCCTTCCGACTTTCACACTCAGGCCTTGATGCGGGCGATGTAACTAAGCAGATGGCCGTACCCTGGCAAGCTGACTTCTATGACTGCTCACAAGAAGGTGCGCTCGCGTGGTGGCCCGCGCAGCGGCCCGACGATGTCTTCGTCTCAGGAGGAGAGTCGCAGGTCAGCTGGACCAGAGAGCTGGTGGGCAGCCAGATGGGAATGGTTAAGAAATGGCACAGGCTCGGTTTTGTCGTGAGAAAGGGATCGCGATATGTGGAGACCGAACGCAAGCCGTAGGTCGGGAAAGGCGGCGTCCTCACTCTAATGAAGGTCTGGAATCATCAAGAAGAAACGCCAACTAATCGTCAGACTCAACCTGCTTTGAGCCCCTGCTCCAATCGAAGCACGCATACTGGCACTATCGAAACAGACGTAGTAGTGATCGGGGGAGGACCGGCTGGCTCCGTCACAGCTCTTGAGCTTAGTCGCGAAGGCCATTCAGTGGCCATCATTGAGCGGTCGGATTACAAGAACATGCGTATCGGCGAAACGCTTCCACCTAGCATACGCAGGCTGCTTACCGACCTTGGACTCTGGGATAGTTTCGTTCTTGAAAGCCATTCAGCCTCAGGTGGTATATGTTCCGTCTGGGGGCATTCGGATGTGCGGGAGAACGACTTCATTGTGAATCCATATGGGCCGGGCTGGCATGTGGATCGATCGCGGTTTGACAGGATGCTTGCCCGAGCCGCAGAAAAAGAAGGGGCAGTTCTTTGCCAGGGAGCTCGTCTCACCTCCGTGGAAAAAGACTCTAAGGGAAACTGGAAAGTAGAGATCAATCAGGAGTCTGGGCGAAAGGAGATCGATGCGAAATTTCTAGTTGATGCGAGTGGACGAGCGTCTATGGCGTCTCGGCGACAAGGCGCAGAAAGAATTTCATGGGATCATCTCGTCGGCATCGTCGGCTTCTTCTCACCATCCACCAGCAATAAGATCGGTAGCACTCACACATTGGTGGAGGCCGTCGAGGATGGCTGGTGGTATTCAGCGGTTTTGCCAGATTTGTGCGTGATAGTCGCTTACATGACCGACGCTGATCTTTGTCCGAATGTCTCTAAAACCTCAGCCTATTTCTTGACGCGACTAAAGGAGGCACTTCATACCCAATCGCGCATCAAGTCTTGTTCTTTAAGAGCAGGGCCAAGAGTTTATGCCGCGAATAGTTGTCGCATGAGCACGATCACGTCCGGGAACTGGCTTGCAACGGGTGAAGCGGCAATAGCCTTCGATCCGTTGTCTGCCCAAGGGATTGTAAAGGCGATCGAATCAGGAATTCATGCAGCTCATGCAATCCGGGGCTATTGGTCCAGCGACTCACACGCATTGAATCGATATGCCACTGCAATTAGCGAAGACTTCAAACGTTACTTACGGATGCGGCACGCCTATTATAGCCGAGAAATGCGGTGGAGCCACGCAACGTTCTGGAGCCGTCGCCGTAGTACTCCGTCCTTGCTGGAGACCTAGACTCCAATCTAGCCACCCGATTGGGTCCGTTAACAGTTCGTGAGAGGTCCTCGCAACGGCAAAGGTGGCTGCCAGTGCCGTCGAATGCCAAGCAGTACCCGTGCAGGAGACCTCGATGCGGATCACAGACTGCGATCCTATCGCAGCCTTATTTGGAATTCGCGATCGTGTCGAATGCCAACCCACTCGACCGCTCGCCGCGGCCCGTCTGCTTCTGGACGCCGAGCCAGACATACGCTTCACCATTGGTCCAGCGCGTTCGCCGGAAAAATAATTTAGTCTCGACGAATCGCGATCGTGAGCTGTGCCCCGCTAGCGCTTCAGCGTTTAGGAATGCTTTCGCCATTTTGTAGTTTCGTAAAATCAGCAAATCACGTCGTATCAATTCCCCTATTCGATTCCAACTCAGACGGCGGAATCAAGCATTTGCTAGGTGGTTGATCTATCCTTCGGCGGCGCAAGCTCGCGCTAACCTACATATCTTGTGAACCATCCTGTCGAGCGGGGTGTTCGCATACCCAAGGAGGATTTCGAGAATCTTCTCCCACGCAACTTCAAGGGCCTTAAGCCCGAACCAAGCCTGCAGCGTGCCTCCTATCGTAGCAGCCACTGCCGTTGCAGGCAGCGCGTGAAGCACGATCGCCAAGATGGCGCTTTCAACGGCTGCGTTGAGGAATACTTTGCAGCTTTTGCAACCAGCCCCGCGGCGTAGCGTCCGTAAGCGCTCCCAGAATCTTTTGCCGAAAGCCGAGACTCTTACCTTGGCAGATGAATTGGGTTGATATTCTGCGAGAACTGTCCAGATGCCTTGGCGAGGATGCTCAATTACGTACATTACTGTTCCCCCCTCGGTGACAATCTGCGTCGGCGCCATCTCTACTTCGGCGGGCGGTCTCAGGGATACACGCACTTGCGATGGCCCTCGATCCACAACATAGGGATCCAGGTCCGAAGCGGTCAAGACAAGAAGAGGTGAATCTGGCGGAACCTTTATCTTAAGCTCCAAAATCCCTTTCTCGTCGTTACTACTCTCGATTGTGGACTCGAAACTGTGTCCTAAGGCTTGGTCGTAGACTTCGGTTGTGAAGGTAGGCATGGTGTCTCCAGCGTTCGCTGTAGGAGTATAGCGAGAGCTACCTACACCAAATATACCGAAACTTCTTAGGCTGAAAACGCGGAATTGCATTCGTTCCGATTCTCGGAAAATGCTCTAAGGAGACCCCTCGGGATTGCGCCTGGACCTCGGGCTAATCGGAAGTTGCGTTTTCACGTTTTCAGGCGGACTCCCACGACGTTGTCCCGAAGTCGGCTTCGAGGAGATCTCCCCCCCAGGCTGACATTCAGATACGACATCTCCCTGAAACCCGTTTCTGGATAGCTTCGGTTGGCCGACAACTCAGCCAGAGGACTTCGGAATCGGCTTCGCACGAGATTCATGGAAAGCGCTCCAAGAAACTAGGAGGGGCGGAGTCCTGCATCCCGCCGACAAACTCACCGGTGGCTGACCTTCTGACCCGTACTTGGAGAAGGGTGCCGAAATGAAACGATTGTGCGGTTGGAAGCACTACTCAGCAAGAGCGCAACCGAATCCGGGCAGGTCAGACCACTTCGAGGCTGCCGGTGTGACGGTCTTTGTAGCAACTGGAGGAAGTAATGCCGCGCACGCGAATTGATTTTCGAAGTCTCGCCCTCTTCGAAGACGAAGAGGGCGGCTCCACCAACATGGCCCTCTATGCCACCGTGAAGGACTCCGGTGGTACCACCATTGGGCAGTTCCAGTGGAACAATGCCGGCAACCAAGTAGACGAAGTCAACACCTATCCGCTCAACAATGATCCCGGCAATCTCAGTGTCATCGACTTCGAACTCAACACTTTCGCCACTCTGACGATTGAGGCGTTTGCGAAGGATGGCGCGGCATGGCCGAATGCGGGCGATAACGAGAATTCGCTAGGGTCGGCAAACGTCGTTTTTGACCCTCGGGTACCGGCCACTCTTGGCTCGCTCATGATTGGGCCAACGCAGACCGATAGCGGTAACACTGGGTATCTCATCGTTGCCGATGTGGCAGTCGTGGCCGAAACCTCAGCGGCCGATGTCCGCCTGAAGTTTGAGAACCTCGTCCTCTATCAAGACGAAGAGGGCGGTTCGACGAATATGGCGATCTATGTCCGGGTGAAAGGTCCGGGCCTCGACAAAGAGATCTTCCGCTGGAATAACGGGGGGAACAAAGTCGATGAGGTCAACGTTTACGGTCTCGACAACAGCCCGAATCCCACCGAACTCACCCTGTTAATGACTGGGCCAACAGCGATCATTGTCGATGGCTTCGCCCAGGACGGCAGCGACTGGCCCAACCCGGGCGACAACGAAAATGTGTTAGGGACGGCGATTATTACCATCGACCCGAGCGATCCCGCTTCCGCTGGTCAACGCCAGCTCGGGCCTACCATGACCGATAGCGGGAATACGGGTTACGTTGTAAATCTAAGTATCGAGATTCTTCCTGCGACACCCCAGCCCGACCTCTCCATCGTTGGGATTGAAGTCACTCAGGCGATCCAGCACTTCCACTCGACACTTGGCCCGGACAACTCGGTTCCGCTGGTAGCTCAGAAGGTGACGCTGGTACGAACTTACATCGATTCAGGTGTGGATCCCTCAATCAACAACGGCCAGGTTCCCAACGTCACTGGGACGCTCACCATTACCGGCGACCAGAATTTGGTGATCAACCCCATCGCCTTATTCACGGCGCAGCCAATCGCTTCGGTTGACCCCACTAAATTCACGGACACATTGAACTTCATAATTCCCGGAGACAAGGCAACCGGCAATCTCAATCTCGTCGTTCAAGCGACCGTGGGGACCAATGTGAGCAATCCGGTAGGCCAGGATCTGTCATTCACCCCCGTCGGAAAACTCAATATCCTGATGGTCCGCATACAGACCTCGCCCGGTTCCGCTCCCACACAGGAAGACTATTTCAATGCGGTCAACCGTCTGCCGCTGATTTATCCCATCCCGACTGACCCAGCTCTGGCAATCAGTTACTGGATTTTGCCTGGGTCTGAAGTTGTGACCGCGAACCACGATCTAACGACCCTCAATGGGATGGACGACTTTCTAGGCGACCTGGAAGACATACAAGAGGATAGCGCTGACTATAAAAAACTTTACGGGCTGGTCGCTAAGAGTTTCCCTCTCAACCGAACTGGCGACTCGCGCGAGGCGGACAATGTAGCTTTTGGATGGCCGCTCATTATGGAGTCGATTGGCCATGAACTCGGCCATTGCTTTGGCTTGGAGCATGCTCCCTGCGGTACGCCGGGCAATCAGCCCGACGATCCTGACGACGAGTACGTTCCACCCGGTGGGAAGATTGGCGAAGTCGGAGCGGACCCTGTCGGACAGACTGCCTTCCAGCCAACCGTTGCCGACTTTATGAGCTACTGCGCCAATAGCTCCGACGCGACCTACGAGGGGCAGTGGATCAGCGCGTACCAGTGGAATAACTTACTAGACGTTTTCAAAGGACTATAGCCATGGAAGAAAACGAGTTTGTTGAAAGCTGCGAGTTTCCGGCGCCGTACGTGCGGGTGCGAGGACGCGTGTCGCGGAAATGGCAAGTCCAGTGGAGTCCGTGCATTCGCACGTTCAAGGCTCCCAGACAGGACGAGGCGGACGTGCCAGCCGGCAATCCGCCGGCGAAGTTGGGCGGCGCAAATCTGGCAGTAGCTGTGGTGGCAAAGCCGGTGTTTTCGGTCAGCTTGCTCGACTATCGCGGACAGTCGCTAGATAGCAAAGTCGTAGAACCCACATTCTTCGCCAAAGATCAGGAATGGGGTACCTTTGTCACACGGCTGCCCTATCAGGCGCAGGCCCAGTCGGTGATCTTGTCGGTGAATGAGCGAGTTTTGGGCCGCCTGGATGTAGCCACAGACCGCCCGTATTTCTCCCTGCTACACCCCAACGAAGATGACTATATCGATCCTGCTGGGGTCTTGCATTTGCACTGGGCTGATCATGAATGTAGACAGCCGCTCACCTATTTCGTTCGTTACTCTCACAACGGTACGGATTGGCTCAGACCAGGGGTCAACCTGCATTGCAATGATTTTTACCTCGACTTGCGCGAAATGCCCGGTGGTCCGCACTGCGCGGTTCAAGTACTTGCGACGAATGGCTACCGGACATCGTACGTGCAGACCCGCCACTTCGACGTGGGAGCGAAGGCGCCTGAAGTCTTCCTTGGACCGTCCCAGGGACCCATCCTTTGGGCTCAAGGATTTTCCAGACAGCATGGACCCATTACCGGAGAAGGCATTGTATGGTGCACCGACGC
>WNFO01005144.1_pt1 | contig 11387 bp, 8 predicted proteins | sample 5400251 | NCBI WGS metagenome assembly WNFO01 (sample SAMN13153354, study PRJNA577476) | soil metagenome | isolation source: 100 cm saprolite under Madrone tree | place: USA:California | collected 2016-06-14 | reverse complement strand
CCTATTTCTTAACCAAGCGCACGTCCACCGCCGCTATGCCACCATCTTGAGCCTTCACCATAAGAGGATTTATCTCGAAGTCGGAGAGATAATCCCGATGGGCGGCAAAAATTTCGGATAAACCGACCATCGCGCGCACGAGCGCGTCGACGTCGCGTGGCCCTTGCCCGCGAACACCCTGCAAGACTTTGTAACTGCGCAATTCTTGCAACATGGCTCGGGCTTCACGCTCCTCGACCGGCAAAAGTCGAATCGCCACATCCTTTAATACCTCGACAAAAATGCCGCCAAGACCAACCATCAGAAACGGGCCGTACTGTGGGTCGGTGCGGGCGCCTAGCAACACTTCGGTTCCTTGAACCATCTCCTGCACCAGTAACTGCGCTTTACCCGGTGCTTTGGCCAGTAATTGCTTCCCTTGCTCCTCGACTTCCGCCGGACTCTTCAAGCCAAGAAGGACTGCGCCCGACTCAGTCTTATGAACTATTTCTTCCGCGACAAGCTTGAGCGCCACGGGGAAACCGATTTCCTTGGCACTAGCTGCCGCCCCAGCCGCTGTCGCGACCAAAGCTTGCCGTGGTAAACCGATGCTATGGTTCCGCAGCAAACTGTTCAGCTTCTCTCCTTGGAGATCTTCCGCTCTGCCTGTTGCCTGCGGCAAAGTTGGAACGCCCATTTTCTTCCGTTCCCCGTATAAACCTAAGCCCGCAAGAGCGCGTAGCGTCGACTTGATCGCCTGTAAGAACGGAATACCCGCCTCTTCTTGGAACGTTCGGCTTTCGTCGGTGCAGCTATAAGTCGACCGCGCGAAGGCGAGAATTGGCTTGTCCGTTGCAGCCGCAAGATTCCTGAACAGCGCTGGGTCCCTTTTTTCCCCTCGCGGAAGTTCGCCGTGAATCGCCAATAGATCAACGCCATCGTCTTCAGCATGCAGCTTGACGATGTTGATAAAACCCTGTTCGTCGCCGAAGCCGGCAACGCCGCATTCGAGAGGATTTTCCACCACCAGCTCCGGCGGGATCAATGGGCGCACCGCTTCTTTCGTCTGGTCGCTCAACTGTGCAAGATTCGTATGGAGCTCGTCGCAATGATCGCAAAGCAGCCCTTTCATTCCGCCCGAGTTGACGACGATCGCGGCTCGGCTCCCGCGCGGGAAGCGGCCCGGCATAAACGCCAGTGTCATTTCCGTCAAGTCTTCCAAGGTCGGCACGCGAATCAATCCGAGCCGGTTACAAACCGCATCGAAAACTTCATCCGCTCCCGCCAGCGCGCCGGTGTGGGAAATCGCCTGGCGTTTTCCCATTTCAGAACGACCAAGCTTCACCACTAGAATCGGCTTATTTTTTTTCAACGCTTGCTCGGCCACGGCCGTGAATTCCTGCGGCCGGCGCACGCCTTCGACCATCAAAGTAATGACCTTGGTATTGGGCTCATCAACGAGAAACGATAGATAATCGACCAGATCGAGACTGACTTCGTTACCGCTGGACACGGCGTAAGTAAACCCGATGCCTCGCTCCGACGCTCCCTTGACCCAGTTGCCCAATGATCCACCGCTCTGAAAGATCAAACCGACGGGTCCCCTCTTTAAAAGCGGCACAGGAGTCGGAAAACTCCACAGTCCTTCGGGCAGGGAGAACGACCCCATGCAGTTGGGGCCGCAGACAACGAAGCCGGTGCGATCACAAAGCTCCTTCATGGCCCGCGCACGCTCTGTTCCTTTGGGATCGTCGCCTTCGCCGAAACCGGCGCTATAGATAGTCGCCGCCTTCGTGCCCAGCTTGGCCGCCTCTTCGATCGTGCCGAGAACGGCCCGCGTCGGAATGAGCATCAGCAGATGTTCCGGCACTTCTGGCAAAGCCGCAAGGTTCGGATAGCATTTATCATCGAATATCTCCGTGTAGTTTGGGTTAATCAGATAGATATTGCCGGGGAACTTGGCCGCCTTGAGATTGCGATAAATACCCAACGGCCAGCGCCCCTTAGTTGATGCGCCGACGATGGCAACAGAACGGGCCGAGAGAAGATTCTCAACCGGCTTGCGCGAGAATTCGGTACGGGTTGTTGTCATAGCGATTCCTTCTTATGGAGTTTTTTCCCGTATGTCACAGTCTCAGAGCGACTGCAAGGTGGAAGAGTTGCCCGATCTTACTGGCCGGCAAAAAATGCAAAATCTCGATGCGCGATTCTGATCACTGACAACGGCACCTGAATTTAAGGGAACACGTGCCAGCGATGGGAAGGCAAGTCCACTGCGGCTTGTTGTCCAACGGCGAGCTCCGAATCTCCGGCGAGCTTTGCCAGCAAGCTTACGCCGTTGACTTCTACTTCAAGCAGCGCGGCGTCACCAAGATAGTTCTTGCTCGTGATGTTTCCCGACAGCCGTGAAGGCGACCCGTCGGTAGGGTCGAGTCTGACGTGTTCCGGACGGATCGCTAATGTCACGGGGCTTGGGACCGAAATTCCCGTTGGCACAGCAAGCGACAGTTTCCCGAGAGGACATTCCACCTGAGACGGGCCGGTGACGTGACCTTTGACAAAATTCATCTCTCCCACGAATTGCGCGACAAAGAGGCCGGCCGGCCGAGCGTATACCTCGTGAGGCGGCGCTATCTGAAGAATTTCTCCATCATGCATAACGCAGACCTTATCGCCGAGACTCAAAGCCTCCGCCTGATCGTGAGTGACGTAAAGAGTCGTCACACCGACGGCCTTGGTGATTTTTTTCAACTCGACGCGCATCTGCTCGCGCAGGCGGGCGTCGAGATTGCTCAGCGGCTCGTCCATCAAGAGAATTTTTGGCTCGGTGACCATGGCCCGGGCCATTGCCACTCTCTGCTGTTGCCCGCCGCTCAGATCCGTCGCCGGCCGATCCTCGAGCCCGTCCAGTTGCACGAGTTTGAGGGCGGCGCGGACTTTCTCAGCGATTTGGTCTTTGGGGATCCTATGACGCCCTTTAATCAAGGGGAACGCGACGTTGTTAAACACGTTCATGTGCGGCCAGATCGCATAGGACTGAAACACCATGCCGATGTCGCGCTTCTCCGTGGGCACGTAGATTCGCCGGGCCGGAGAGTTTGTCACAGTACCGGCGATTTCCAGCTCGCCGGCGTCTGGTCTTTCAAGGCCAGCAACGCAGCGCAAGGTCGTGGTCTTGCCGCAGCCACTGGGGCCGAGCAAGACGCAAAACTCCTTCTCGGCCACTTCCAGGTCGATACCACGCAGCGCCTCCACCCGGCCGCGGCTGCTATCGAACCATTTTCTGAGTCCACGGATGCTGATCAAGGAACAACCCCGCGAAGATTGGAGTAATGGAGTACCGGAGTACTGGGAATCAAGTCCAACACTCCCTTATTCCAACACTCCAGTACTCCATTCTTCTGGCTTTTAGCTTCCCGAACCAAACTCACCACCGAAGCGTGAAAAGCCGATCTTCAATATGCCGACGACGAGCACAGCAAAGAGCACCAGCAATACGCCCAGGGCGGCGACCTGTGGCACCCAACCATTGCCCCAAAACTGCCAAACGATGCTGGAGATCACGAGGTTTTTCCGCGTGCCCAGCGCCAGGGCCATGGTGACTTCGCGATACGACAGCATGCTGATCCAGATCCAGCTGTTGAAAATACCGGCGGCAACCAATGGCAGAACGATTCGGCGAAGGACTCGGAGCGTCGAAGCGCCGGACACCTTCCCCGCCTCTTCCAGCTCGCGGTGCACCTGAATCATCACGCCATTGGTGGTGCGGGTTCCATATGCGATCCAGCTAATCATGTGGGCGATGGCGATGATCGCGATGGTGCCGTAAACCGGAAAGATATTTCTATAAGCCAAGCCGAGATAGCCCAGCCCCACGGCAAGCAAGATGCTCGGTATTGCGTGGGGCAGAAAAGCGACGGTATCGAGGGCACCGCGAAAACTTACCTGGGTGCGGACCACGATCCAAGAAACGAGCACCGCCAGGAGCATGGTTCCCGTGGGAACAGCTAACATCAGAATCGCCGTATTGATAAAGGGTAGTGCGTCCACGAAGTCGAAGATCGTTTCGTAATTGTTGAGCGAGAGCTGCGTAAAGGCCTCAGCCGAAGGAAGCTGCAAATACGGGAGCAGCGACGCCCAAAGAAGAACCATAAACGGGATAAAAACCTCCATGGACAGATACAACATCACAAAAGCCAACGCCGCCCACTTCCAACGCCCGAGGGATATCTGCCGTGGCCGGTAGCCGCGCCCGGTGATGACCGTATACTTCTTGCCGTGCTGGACGAGCCGCACATAGAAATAAGCCAACGTCAGACCCGCCACTAACATGATAGCACCGTAGGCACCCGCTAAGCCGTAGTCGGGCAAACCGGTGGGCGGATTGGTCGAGGTGAAGATCAAAGCGCTCAAGACGAGAATGCGTGCCGGAAAACCGATGATCGCAGGGACCTCAAATACGGCAATTGCAGACATGAAGAGATAGACCATCACTCCGGCAATAGCGGGCCAGGTGATCGGGACGTTAATCCTAAGAAAAGTCTGAAACTTGCTCACGCCGGATGTATAAGCCGCTTCTTCCAACGAGGGATCCATCGTACGGTAAGCCGCCGCCAGCATGAAAAACGCCGACGGCACGAATGAGACACCTTGAATAAAGGCCATCCCCGGTATGTTGTATAGACTGACCAGCGGTTGAGTGAGACCGAACAACTGAGTGGCCCATTGGTTCACGAGACCGATGCGCGGACTAAGCAAGAGAATCCACGCTATGGTGCGGAGAAACACGGGTATCAGGATGCCGACGGTCATCAGCACATAGATCGTTCCTTTCAAAGGCAGGTCCGTGCGCATGAGAAGCCAGACCAGCGGAACAGCAAAAACGATCGTCACCAGCACCGTCCCTAAGGCGAAGAGAACCGTATTAAGGAGGACCTTGTACGTACCGGGTGAGCTGTAGACGGCGATAAAATTGGCAAGCGTAAGCGGCCCTCCTTCGCCCGGGAATCCGGTACGCAAGCTCATGAGAACCACCATGAGTAACGGCACCCCGACCATGAGCACCAGCAGCGCCGTCAATCCGCCGGCGAACAGGCCAATTCCGTTGAGCTTCCTCGTATCGAAGATTTGACCGAAAGTGCCGAGAGTTGTCTCAGCTTTCACATTGACCCCGCGATAATTTAAAGGCCGCTAAAACCAAGGATCTTGCCGTATTCTCTGGAGAGTCGGTCAACCATTTCGGCTTGGTCTTGAGTCATGTAGACCACCGTCTTGTTCTGCACGTATTTGTAAGCCGATGTCCCGGGAATCAAAGCAGAGCTTTGGCCGGCATACTTCTCCCAAATCTTCTGCGCTTCGGGAGTCGTGAGATAAGCGGCCATAAGATAGGCTACTTTAGGATGCGGCGCGTTCTTAGGCACGCCCGCGTCATAGGCAGGGGCGATGAGTGGCGAAACGGCCTCCGCGTGCACAACCGGCGCACTTTTGTTCTTGTCCGACTTGATTTCACTATCGCTCAACGAGACGGCGACAACGATTTCACCCAGGAGCAGCCGGTTGTAAATTTCCCCCAATCTTCCGAGAATCAGGTCTTGCTTGGTCAGCGCTTTGACAAAGTTGGTCGCTTTCTCTTCCCCCCACGGTCCCGCAGCCAGCCGAGCCATGTGGTGGGTCGCGCTCGAGACACCGATTTTACCCTTCCACTTGGGGTTCAAGAGATCCTCCCAGCTTTTCGGCGCATCTTTGGCGGCGACCAGTTGTTTGTTATAGGCGGGGAGCACAAACTGATTGGCAAAGCTCACCGAGCCGTTGTCGTACTGAATCGCTTTAGGATCGACGCCGATACTTTTGTAGTCGAAGGGCTGATGCGTCTTCTTGACCCACAGCGTCGCGTGGTGTGCGTCCGTAACCACCATCAGATCCCACTCCGGCGGCATGCCGCTGGCGCCCAAGCCGACGACTTTGCCGATATCTCGGGTCATGTTTCCCGAGGGACTGAACTGCAGCTTAACATTGAGGCCGTATTTCTTGTTAAATGCGGAAGCCAAAGCCTGCGCGCCCTGCGGCGTCAATGTCGATGGGCCGTAGAACTCGATGGTGCCTTCTTTCTTGGCGCCGGCGATGAGATCGTCGATGGGCGCCGTGAAGCCGAATTTTGTCGAAACGAAGATCGCCGTCAATGCGACAAGACAGATCGAAAGTCTCTTCAGACTTTTCATGGGAATCCTCCTTTGCGGTCAGTCCAAACGATTATGAGGCATACGCGTTCCGATAAAACATTTCGTCATAATATTTCGCCAAATCTTTCCCCATCGGCGGCGTGAGCCCGAACTGCACGCGCAGGTCCAGCACGCTCTGCAGCCCGGCCAGGTTCAATTCTCCACTGGCCGGCAGTTGCGCGAGCTTTCGCGCGGCACCCTTGTCATCAAGTTTTTCTTCTACCGCGATGAGCTTGATGGCCTCATCGCGATTGCCATCGTCGCAAGCCCAACTTAGAGCCTGGTTCCAGACCCGCAAAAATTTCGTCAGCACGTCACGATGAGCTCCGGCCCAGGGTCGCGCAACGGCCAGCACGCCGCCCGGATAGTCAGGCAGCACCTCACGGTGATCGGCGAAACGCACCATTCCCGCCGCTTGCGCCTTAGCGTCCCACGGTGGATTGAGAACCCCAGCGAAAGTTTCTCCGCGTGTCATAGAATCGAGCCGGAAGCCCGTCGTTCCCAGAGGAACCAGTCGATAGTCACCGCGATCCATCTCTAGTCCATGGGTCAACAGAACACGCCGCAACACCAAGGCGTAGGCCGTATCGACCGCGTCCACTGCCAACGGCTTGCCGCGCAGATCGTCCCAAGTCTTGATCTCGGGCCTCACATAAACCGGCAATATGATTCCCTGTGACACCTGCGCGACGGCAACAATTTCGGCGCCCTCGCGACCCGACCAGCCGAGCACGTTGTCGAACGCCGTCGAAACGATCTGCCAAGAGCCCTTGCCGAGGCCCCGCATTTGGTCCGTTGAGTTGGGGGTCACTATGACGTCGACCTCAATGCCGTTGGCCGGAAACAACCCCCGGGCGCGCGCCACCGTGAGCGCCGCATCAACATTAAAAACATTTACGCGCAGGCGATCGGCCATGACAATTAAATTCTTCCTACGAGCGGTTGAATTTCATATCACATGACTGGGAATGGACCTCACTGAATTTTCGGCCCCGTATATTCGAGAACGTAAAGCCCGCCTTTGATACGATCGGTCACGTAGATCAAACCGTCCGTATCGACATAGAGGTCGTTGAACATAGGCGCCTTCTGTCCTTCGGGTGGCGGTGGAATGAAGAAACCCACCTCTTCGGGCCGGAACTTGTTTCTGATGTCAAAGACCCGAAGGCCGGCATTATAATAGGTGACGAAAATAATGTTCTCACTCTGAAACGATCCAGGCCTATTTTCGTGGACGTTGTGGGGACCGAACCGCAGTCCTCGTTTGCAAAAATCACCCTCCGGGACCGGGCACGTGCTAACGATCACCGGGTTTCTTTCCTCCCTGATATCGATCAGCCAAACCCGCTTCTCGCCTTCCTGACAGTCATATTTCACCGACTCATCGACGGCCACCACGAGTTTCCTTCCGGGTAGCGGCAAAGTCGTATGCGCGTAGCCGCCGTAGGGGGGGCTCCAATCGAGGCGGCTGATGGTCTTCGGCTTGCTCACATCGGAAATGTCGACGATGGCCATGCCCGCGTCCACTAACGCGATATAGGAGCGATCACCGTGCGGGATTGCCCCATGAACATGGAAGTGCTCGCCTGGAAAGGGCGTCCAGTCCGCCGGCGTTTCTTCGCCCTCTTTCGTTCCCGGAATCCACCACACACCCGCCTGTTTTGGGTTGGAAGGGTCCGATAGATCGGCAATTAAATAAGCCCGCTCTTTGATCCCCGGAATCATCGCGCCGACGTGCGCGTACTTTCCATCGGTGAACCACATGCGGTGCACCCCTTTGCCTGGGATCTTCAGGTAGCCGATCTCGCGCGGCTCTGTCGGATTAGAGATGCTATAGATCCGGACGCCCGCTTCATTGGGCACGCTGGCGGAGATCGATTTATCGAAATACGGACGCTCCTGATTCTGAATCAAAATATCCCCCGCGATTTGCACTTTGTGGGCGTGGGTATTATTGGGGTGCGGCATCTGCCGCACGACTTTCGGATCCGAAGGATCGCTCGCGTCCAAAATAGTTAACGCCATCGGCGACGTACCGAGATGGGCAAGATAAATGTAGCGGCCGTTTTTGAGCAGTTGCATACCATCGCCGTGACCATCCAGGTCGTTGTGGCCTACCAATCTCACATTCCAACTCTCACTTTTGGCTTGGATCGCTTCGACTTCAGCTCGCATAATTACCCTCCGTTTAAAGTTGGTTCCCTGCAGTGGTGGTAGCAAAGGCTGCGTCCATATAATGTTTCGGCTATAGCATTGTCAACGGTTAGCTGGCTCAGTGGCAAACAGGTTAGGCGTATGGTATTAGAGCCGTCACGGATGCTTATTATTACTTAGCCAAGGAAGGGGCGACTGATGAACAAACAGCTTATTGTTTTTCTTCTGTTGCTGGCATCCTTGATTCACAGACCACTCCACGCGCAAACCAAACGCATCGCCGTCGCCTACAGTGCGATCAGCGCAACGCAGTCCGGTTTCTATCTTGCCAAGGACGCCAAAGTCTTTGACAAGAATGGTCTTGATGTCGATCCAGTTTACGTGGCGGGCGGAAGCCGGGTGTCTCAGACGGTTATCGCCGGGGAATTCACAGTAGCCTTGGCAGGCGGCAATATCGTCTTCGCCGATCTTGCCGGCGGCGACATTGTGACCTTTGGCGGCGTGGTGAATGTGCCGTCTTTCTATCTTTATGTCCAACCATCGATCAAGACCCAAGAAGACTTGCGAGGCAAGACTTTGGGGATTACACGCTACGGCGCCTCTACAGATTTCACTTTGCGCTTTTTGCTAAAAAAGTGGGGACTTGAGCCTGATCGTGATGTAAAAGTCATCCAAATGGGCGGACAGCCGGAAATTCTGGCCGGGATGCAGGCTGCCGTAATTAATGGAGGCGTTCTGTCCTCACCGGGAGATTTTAAAGCAAAGAAGGTCGGTTTTTCTATGCTCGCGAACTTCGCCAAGGTAGGGCTCGATTACCCAACCACTAGTCTCGTTTCCACTCGTTCCACTATTAAAAAGGACCGCGAGACGGTAAAGCGATTCTTGATGGCGTATAGCGAGGCCGTAGATCGCTTATTTCGCGATAAAGAGCTGGCCATGAAAGTAATCGGAAAGTGGACGCGTACTCAGGACCGTGAAACCCTGGAATCGTCGTACGAATACGCCACCAACTTCATCGAAAGACCGCCAAGGTTACCGTATAAGGCCATCGAGACCATTCTGGGGCAAGCTGCGGAAACAGATCCTAGGGCGAGGGGGCGCAAAGCCGATGAGTTCCTGGACCCCAGCATCTACAACGAGCTGGAAAAGAGCGGCTTCTTCAAGTCGTTGGGCCAATAGCTCGAAATCGGCGAAAGTTCGCGGAGCTTCTTGTTAGGTCCTTTTATCTCCGGATCGTGCGCCCAACACCAACCTTTGAGAGTCACCACGGATTGAAAGCCATTGTCTTTAAAGAATTCGGCGGCCCGGAAGTGCTGCGGCTCGAAGAGGTCCCAGCGCGTCAACTCACCGGGGGTGAAATCCTGCTCAAGGTTCATTCCGTCTCTGTCAATCGGACCCTGGATCTAAGCGTCCGCGCCGGCAAGTATCCGGTGAAAATTCAATTGCCCCACGTGCTCGGTGTCGATCCCGCCGGCGAAGTCGTCGAAATCGGCGGCACCGTGACGCAGTTCAAAGTCGGCGACCGTGTCGCCGTGATCTCAGCCACCCCCTGTCAACAGTGCGAGCAATGCCTCAAAGGCCACGAGGCCAATTGTGTCGACAGCAAACGCATTGGAGTTGATCTCTGGGGCGGTTACGCGGAGTTTATCGCATTGCCGGCGCGCTATGCGGTGAAACTTCCCGACAAAATCTCCTTCGCGGAGGGAACAGTCATCACGCGTCACTTTCCCATGGCGTTTAACCTTTTGGCCGACAAAGCCGACATCAAGCCCGGAGAATATGTCCTGGTCATGGGCGCAACCGGCGCGTTGGGTAGTTGCTGCATTCAGGTCGCCAAGATGCTCGGCGCTAGAGTCATTGCCGGCGCGGGTGCCGACGAGAGAGTCGCCGCGGCGAAGAGCTACGGGGCGGACTTCGGCGTCAATTATCGCCAACAAAATCTCGCAGAAGAAGTGATGAAGTTGACTGACGGCCAAGGCGTCGACGTCGTTTGCGAAAACATCGCCGACCCGACGCTCTGGTCCGGAGCCCTAAACAGCCTCGCCATCGGCGGCAGGCTCGTCACCGCGGGCGCCCATGGCGGCGGTGAAGTTAAGCTGGACGTCAGGCGACTCTACATGCGGAGGCTGCGTATCATTGGCGCTGCCGGCACCCATCTTTCCGATGTCGAGAAAGCACTTCGAGCTGCAGCTGAAGGTAAGATTCGCGCCATCATCGACCGAACCATGCCGCTGAGTGAAGCTACCGAAGCACATCGCATCGTCGAAAGGAATCAGACCTTGGGGAAGATTATTTTAGATCCGACGCAAGAGTAGCATCGTATCACAACGCACCATTCAATAGACTTGGCAATGGTGGCGCGAGCCCATTGTCATCCTGAACCGAAGTGAAGGACCTAGATTCTTCGGCTGCGCCTCAGAATGATATACCGCGTAAAAACCAATGCGGGCATCTGATATCGATCTTTATTTACAAGCACAAATCGTCCATGTTAAACACCAACGGTACCAATAGGAGGCAAGCCCATGGCTAAGCTCGTCACTATCATCGGCATCACGCACAACCCATTCATGCCGCGTCTTTTCCAACAGCCACAACAGCCTCCAGGAGCTGCCAAGGTCAAAGAGCGAATCGCGATGATGCGAAACAAGCTTGTCGAGGCCAAGCCGGACGTACTGATCACTATAGGGAATGATCACCTGCACCAGTTTTTCATGGACAATATGCCCCCATTCATGATTGGCAAAATGGACAGCTATGACGGAACCTTCTATGACGAGACTCGCGAATTCGGCTTGCCGACTTGCCGGCTACCCGGCGACCCGGATCTATCCGATCACATTCTCGAACGCACTATGGATGAAGGGGTGGATTTCTCATACTCCAATGAATTGACAATCGATCACTCCATCATTGTGCCGATGATGTTCGTGCGGCCGGAGATGGATATTCCAATCGTCCCCATCCTGACCAACTGCATCGCGCCGCCGATGCCGCGGCCCAAACGCTTCTACGAAGTCGGTGTCGCTATACGTA
>WNFO01008155.1_pt1 | contig 11389 bp, 13 predicted proteins | sample 5400251 | NCBI WGS metagenome assembly WNFO01 (sample SAMN13153354, study PRJNA577476) | soil metagenome | isolation source: 100 cm saprolite under Madrone tree | place: USA:California | collected 2016-06-14 | reverse complement strand
GGGTGTCCGAGAGGTTGCGGCCAACCGGCGACGACCTCGTAGGGACCGGTTTCGTTCTCCCCTCCCTTTTCCTGGGCAGCGGCGACACACTGCAAGGCGCCAACGAGCAAAATCAGAATGCCCACAGCTTTGCGAAGACGCAGACCGTCACTCATTTGGGAGCCACTACTTTCTCTGGGTCGACCCGCACCACCAGATACGTCAGAGATTCTTGAATCTCAGTAAACCAGTGATTCACCCCGGCAGGAATGATGACCACGTCTCCAGGTGAAATCCGCCGCGTTTCACCGCCCTCAACGGAGGTGCCAAACACGCTGGGACCATTGAGCTGCACCACTTGGGGTGCGTTGGCGGCTCTCGGCTTTGCCCCGATCAGCTTGCCTCCCGTCACGAGTGTTCCGGAACCAGCAATCACGTGGTAAACCTCCGTTACCTTTTCATGCTCGACGGGGCCGCCTTGGACTGATGATTTGGGCCGGCTAACGACGGAAACGCCGACGTTGTACCCTAAACCTCCCAGGTCCACCATGCGAATCGCTTGATCGCTGACCGCCGAAGCGGGCGCCTTTTGCAGGGTAGCTTGGACGTCGGCAAGTGCCACAAATGTGGCCGAAGTGGGGTTTGGTCCTGCCGACGTAAAAAGGGCAAAGAGGATTGCAAGAACAGCCGGGGTTGTTTTGAGCATGACTCCCTCCTTCCGGAACTGTGGCCGAAATTCAGCGACTCTGGATCCCGAATTTAGGCTTTCCGCTGGACGTTTGCGAAACACCATACGCAAACCGCGCGAACGCGTCAACTTCGGATCAAAACCGGCCGCTGCTAGATTGGAAGTATTGCCCCTTCGTTGGCTGAGTAATGGGCCTATTGGAAACTGGGCCACCGCGATCCGTCAGGTAATAGGTCTATATGGCGTGAAGGACTAGGGTTTGTGCTTGGCCAGGTTAACTTCAACCTTCTTCAACTGTTTTTCAAGCTTATTCAATTTAGAACGGAGTTCCGAGTGCATTACAGCAAATTTCTTTATGGCCTTTCTTACTTCTGAATATCTCATTTCGACCATCCTTTCTGTGCTGTGGTAGGGCCCAATTTACGCTATCCCTAGGGGACACTCCAGCGTTAAGTAATTCGTCGACCATACATTCGGCGTTCAAGCTAAAAAGACCCATGACCACCCGTCAGCATTTCTTGACCGTGTGAGCAGGGGTCGACTACACTAACAAATTCAAGACCACAGCCACGCCGGCGACGCCGCGCAAAGACGCACGGTTTCCGCTCGCGCATGAAGACGAAGGGCGGCCGCAGGGTTCTGGCGGCACGCCGCAAGAAGGGACGCCATCGCCTTACTCCCGAGTGAGCCGGGGCGCCTGGAATTCCCGCGTGGAGCGCGGCTGGTGCGGCGCGGAGAATTCGATGCCGTGTACCGCGCCGGGAAGCGCCGCTCGGGTTCCCACTTTACCGTTTTTCTTCGCGCCAACCAGTTGCCGCAGAGCCGTTTCGGCTTCAGCATCAAGAAAGCGCTCGGCGGCGCGGTGGTGCGCAATCGTATCCGGCGGCGCATCCGCGAGATCGTGCGCTGCCATCGTCTGGAGATACCCGCAGGATGGGACATCGTCATACACCCGAAGAGCGCGGTGGTGCGCGCGCCGTTCGCGACGCTGACGGCGGAGCTGCTGCAATTGCTGCGGAGCGTGTGATGCCGTCTTCCCTGGACATCGGCGTGCGAATCGCGTTGCTCGCGCTGCGCGTTTACAAGGCCTATCTGTCCGTGTTGTTTGCCGGAAGCTGCCGGTTCGAGCCAACCTGTTCGCAGTATGCCTATGAAGCGATCGAGCGGTTCGGGGTGGCGCGGGGCGTGTGGCTGGGAATGAAGCGCTTGTTGCGCTGCCATCCGCTGTCGCGGCGATTTGGGTACGACCCGGTTCCGGACAAATGGGAAGAGATGCCTTCGAAAACGATTGCTTCGGCGGCTAACGAGGCGCATTCGTGAGCGAGCCGCAACAGAAAAAACCGCTTTCGCAGGAGCTGCGCATACACCGATGACCGGTGCGCCAAAGGCCGACACCCAAGAGCGTACGATCGTCGTGGAGAACAACCTGTACCGCGTCGAATTTTCGAATCGCGGGGCGGTGGTGAAGAGCTGGCAGCTCAAGCAATACAGAGACGACGCAAAACCCCCGCAGAAATGCAGAGACGGCGGGAATCCCCCCTGCGTGCTGGATGTTGTGCACCCGGACGCGGCGCAACAAACGGGCGGCTGGCCATTTTCGCTCGTGCTGGATGACGACCAACTCGAGTCCGCCGCAAATTCGGGGCTATATCAAATTTCCACAAGCGGCGACGTTCTGCATGCACCAGCGGATGCAGAATTCACGTGGAGCGACGGCCACCTCGAAATCACCAAGCACTTCCGATTCGATCACACGTACGTCGTGCGAGTAGAAACGACTGCGAAGTTGAACGGCGCACCCATTCTGGCCGGGCTGGCGTGGCGCGGGGGCTTCGGGGACTTGACGGTCACAAACCCGATTCCTGTGGAAACCGTTTCGATCTACTACAGCGAAGGCGGCAAGCTGACGGATCTGTCCTACAAGAAGCTCGAGGGGCCGGAAAAGTGGGGCCGCGGCGTCTGGCAAGGCGGAAAGGACTACACGGGCATCGAGGACCGCTACTTCACGGCGGCGTTTTTGCCGGCAAATGGGGCGGCTCCCGGGACTCTGGAGACGCGCTATTGGAAAGTGTTTCGTACGATCCAGGCAGAAGGAAAAGAAACACAGGAGCCCGTCCCGGAAACAGCTACGGCGACAGCAAGTACAACGCAACCCGAGGCTCTGCGCGTCTACGTCGGACCGAAAGACTACGACGAGCTGAAGAAGATGAACCCACCGCTGCACGCGCTGGTGAATTTCGGATGGTTCGAGTTCATCGCGGACCCGCTGTTCCATGCGCTGAAGTGGCTGCACAAATACATCCCGAACTGGGGCTGGACGATCATCGTTCTGACGCTCGTCGTCAACACGCTGCTTTTTCCGCTGCGCATATCGAGTTACAAAACGACGCTGAAGATGCAGCGCGTGGGGCCGGAAATCAAGGCGATCCAGGAAAAATACAAGAAGTACTCGATGCGGGACCCGCGCAAAGCGGAAATGAATAAAGAAGTGATGGCCATCTATCAGCGGGAGGGCATCAACCCCGTGGGCGGATGCTTCCAGATGTTCTTGCAGATGCCGATCTGGTTTGGGTTGAATTCCGCGTTGCGCGGCGCCATCGAGCTGCGCCACGCGCCCTGGCTATGGGTGACCGACCTGGCGTCGAAAGATCCCTATTACATCTTGCCGGTGGTCGTGGGCGTTTCGATGTACCTCGTTTCGAAAATGACGCCGATGACCGCGACCGACCCGCAGCAGCAGACGATGATGAAGATGATGCCCATTTCCATGGCCGTGATGTTCGTGATTTTCCCGTTTTCGAGCGGTCTCGCGTTGTATATTCTCACCAGCAGCATCGTGGGCATCGGGCAGCAGTGGTACTTGAACCGGACGCACCCGCTGCCTGCACCGGCAAAGCCAGTGCGCGGTAAGAAGTCTTAGAAAAATTGCTTTGCATGGACGGCCACGAGGAGATTTGCTCCAACGGCACATGGCACAGGATCTCATTCGAGACAACCAGCTCAACCGGAAGGCAACCGCCGATGCGCTGCGGCGCTTTCTGGAAGAGATCATCCGCGCCTCGGGGTTGGAACTGAAAGCGACGGTGCACTTTCTCGCACCGGACGCGAGTGCCGGGGAAGGCGAGGCGGAAGTGGCCGCGGACGTGGATGGCAAAGACAAGGAGATTTTACTGGAGCGCGGGGCGGAAGTGTTGAAGGCATTCGAGCATCTCGCGCTTCGGGCGCTGCGTCTCGAACCCGCGTTCCACGAAAAAATCCATATCGATTGCGGGGGCTACCGCGCACTGCGCTTCGAAGAGCTGCGCATGACCGCGCGCGTCGCAGCAGAACGCGTGCGAACTTCGCGCCAGCCCTTCCGCCTGAATCCCATGTCGTCGCGCGAGCGGCGAATCGTGCATCTCGCCCTGAAAGACATGCCGGGAGTGCGCACGGAAAGTGCTGGCTTGGGGGAAGACCGCCAAGTCGTCATTCATCCCGCGGATTCAAAGGCAGCACGCTAGATTTAGACGATCAAGAGCTAAGGCCGGGCCCATCCCTGGGAGAGAACACTCCCGTCATCACGGAAGCGCACGCGATAGGTAAACCCGGGAATACGTCCGGGACGCCGGGAAGCAAATCGCATATCAGAAATTTCCACGACCGCGTCGGTGCCTTCCTTCCGAAAGCGCGTGACCGGAAAACGCGAAAACCACAAGACCTGCTGCACTTCCGGCAGACGCTTCGCCACCTCAATGTAGGAGTTCGGAGGGGCTTCTGGATAGAAGCGGTACTCGAGCAACGGCACTGGAGGAGGATCCGTAGAGGCAAATTCCAAACGGGTGGCCTTGTCGGCCAAATCCATGCGCAGCTCGTAAACGCCGTGGGGCGTGCGGACCAACCCGTCCCATTGCCAGACCGATGGCGGGTAAGGCAAAGCTCCGATGGCCTCCACTTCGAGATGATTCCAGGAGGCAAACTTTTCCACGCGCGCGAACGCGGCGCGATGGGCGAATATCGTCAGAGCGAAGTAGACAAGCGCGCCAACAAAACCGGCGAGGTTCCAGGAAGAGTGCCGAATACGCAATCCCCAGCCGCGGAGCGCCGGCAGCAAGAAAAGACCGGTGAAAAGAACGATCGCGGAGAGTACTACGCGGTTGGAGATGGGCGCGCCGACAACTCTTCCAATGGCCGCGATGAGCAGCGGCGCCGGCGCAAAGACCAACCAGATGCCGAGAGCACGGCGCTTCAGCTTTTCGGGGTGCGCATAGACCCACGCAAGCAATTGCGGCAGGAGCACAATCGCCGTAAACGTGAAATCAACGATGAAAATCAGGTCCCAGGCGGGGCGCGACCAGTTCAGAGGCGACCAAATCATCGTGCCGAAGGTGGTGGCTAGATCGAGCAGGATGTGGCTCAGGATACCGACGGCGTAAATTCCTGTCAGCGCGCCGAAACCGGGTGCGTCCCAGTTAAACCGGCGGACCACCAAGCGCGTGAGACCCGCGAGCGCCAGTGCGAAGAACGGAAGACAGACAAGTGAGTGTGTGATGCTGCGATGCCAGGTGACGATCAGCAATTCATTGTCCGAGAACACCTCGCGCAGGACGTCCGAATCGGGGAAAATTGCGCCAAGCATCAGCGCCCAGGTGACGACCCGGCGACGATTCATTTGCCCTGATATGAGCAGGTCCTCGCCGCGGAAGACGGCCTTTCCAATCAGCGCGCCTGCAATTCCGTGCGTGATCGTGTCCATGGATTCAGTCTACCGGAAGCATTCGAGTAGTGAAATTTCACAGAACGGAAATAAGCGGAGAGCTCTTCGCGACGACGCGGCCCACGCGGCGCGCCGAGACGCCGTGGCGATCGAGAGTTGCGCGCGCCGCATCCGCAGCTTCGGGCGCGATGGCGACGAGCAAGCCGCCGGAAGTTTGCGGGTCGAACAGGAGATCCTGATACTCGGGAGCTATTCTTTCGTCGAAAGCGACGCAATCGCCAATGAAAGCACGGTTATTTTTGAGGCCGCCCGAAAGATGCCCCTCACGAGCGGCTTCGACAGCACCGGGAAGATAGACAAACGCCGCGTGATCGATCTCCAGCGAGACGGGCGCAATGCCCTGAGCCGGGTCGCCCAGCGCCATTTCTCGCGCGTGACCCAATAAGCTGAAACCGGTGACATCCGTCACAGCGTGGATAGGTTTTCCAGACAAAGCCGTTTCGTCGACTTCCTGCAATGCAGCCGCAGCAGCGCGGTTGAGCGTCGTCATCGCAGACACGGCGGCAGCGAGTGATTCTGGAGTGGCCCGATTTTTTTTTAGCGCGGTCGTGATAACCCCAGTCCCGAGGGGTTTCGTGAAAAGCAAAGCGTCACCGGCGCGTGCGCCGACATTGCGCCAAACCCGATCAGGATGAATTACTCCCGTCACCGCGTAACCGAAGAGCATGTCTTCATTGCGGATCGAATGCCCTCCAATCACGCTGCACTTGGCCTCGTTCATTTTCGCAAGGCCGCCGCGGATGATCTGCTCCAGTATTTCCGGATCGCTTTTTTCGGGAAAGCCAACGATGGAAAGTGCCGATATCGGCCGGCCACCCATGGCGTAAATGTCGCTGAGCGCATTGGCCGCGGCGATCTGACCGAAGAGCTGCGGGTCATCCACGATGGGAGTGAAAAAATCGACGGTTTGCACGAGCGCGAGGCCTTCACCGAGCAAGTAGATTCCCGCATCATCGTTCGTGTCGAAGCCCACGAGAACGTTGGGATCCGTCTGCCGGGGCAATTTGCGCAGAACGGCGTCGAGGGTCGCGGGATTCAGCTTGGCGGCGCATCCCGCCGCTTTTGCCATCGCTGTAAGCTTCACTTGTTCGGCCACGTCAGCACCTCGCTGCGCTGCATTATACGGATGCTTTTGCCGGCCCACTTGTAACACGCCGTGGGTGCAGTTGCGCCGCTTGCAGGAACGTGTTCTTATCACCCGATGCCTTGGGACTTTTGGTTGATATTTCTCGTGCTTGGCGTGGTCCTGCCCTGGCGCGGACGCGCGCGGCTGCGGAAACTCCTGGCCATCCCACGTGTCGGCATGATGGAGCGGCTATCACTTTACGCCTCAACGATAGCCTTTCAGTGGATTATCGCCGCGCTGGTTGCTTGGCGGGCGTGGGCGCACGGCTTCACCGCTGCAGAGCTTGGCCTGACGATCGACGGGAAAGCGCGCATACTTTTGTCCGGAATCGCCGGCGCCGCGACCTTGGCAATTCTCCAAGGACTCAACCTGCGCCGAATGGGTCGGCTACCGGCCGCGGAGCGGGGGTTGCTGCAATCCCTCGCGGAGCGTATCTTCCCACAATCTCGTATCGAAATGCTTCCCTACTTTGCGCTCGCCGTAACTGCTGGTGTGTGCGAAGAGTTTCTCTATCGCGGCTTTGCCTTGGCGGCAATTATCCGTGCCGGGTCGCCCGTTTGGGCGGCAGTTGTTATCTCCTCCGTTCTCTTCGGGTTGGCGCACATTTACCAAGGCCGAGGGGGATCTGTGAGCACCATGCTTCTCGGTGTTCTGTTCGGTACGGCAAGGATCGTCTACCACAGCCTGGTTCCTGTAGTCCTCTGGCATTCCGCTGTGGATCTAGTGGCCGGTGTGGCGGGCCCACGGTACCTGACCCAGTCCTTAGATTCCGCACCCAAACACATAAATGGAACTACAGTTATAGATTAGTTATTATTATGACTATATCTAGCTCAAAACCTCCCTCCGGGCAAACCATCCAGAATGCCTGTCGGGAATTTGGACTTGCGGCAAATTCAGAACAAGTCCTTAAAATTCAACAATATATAAAGATACTCCTGATTTGGAACGATCAATTGAATCTGACAGCCATCCGCGACCCTCTGGACATACTCTACCGTCATTTCTGTGAATCCATGTATGCAACTGTGGCGGTGCCTGTGGAAAAGGGTCGGCTCGCCGACGTAGGCTCAGGAGCGGGCTTTCCGGGCCTTCCGATGAAGATTATGTGCCCGGATTTGCACGTTTTCTTGGTTGAATCGAATGTGAAAAAGGCCACGTTTCTCGCGGAAGTGGTGCGCGAGCTTGGGCTTACGGACGCCCGCGTCCTGGTCAGTCGCTATGAGGAACTAGGGGAAGAGGTAGCCCCTTTGGATTTCGTGTGCTCTCGCGCGGTGGGTCAGTTTGGAGCGTTGCTTGACTGGGCGGGATCGAAGCGAGTGGCCGCAAAGAAAGTTATCCTCTGGACTGGTACCCGTGATCTGGACGAGATTCGACGGATCACGACATGGGATTGGCGGGAACCGATTTTGGTGCCGTATTCTCTGCGTCGGCTCTTGCTTGTCGGAACGAACAATGCGTAGAGATGTCGGGGCGAATGGAAGACTGTTGTTCCACGTGGAACAACGGAATCTAAATTCAAACTTTCCACTGCTGCGAACCCATGTTCCACGTGAAACATCTTGCATCTGCGGCCGTCCTTTGTTAATTTCTGCGAGCTGGGGGATTCTTGACGCGAATTATCGCGATTGCCAATCAAAAAGGCGGTGTCGGCAAGACGACAACGGCAGTAAATCTAGCTGCTTGCTTGGCTACCGCCGAACAGCCAACACTTTTAGTTGATTGCGACTCGCAAGCCAACACCACCGCAGGCATCGGATTCGTCAAAGACCCCTCGCGCAGAACGATTTATCACTCGCTCATTTTAGGAGAGCCCTTCGATAAGATCGTCCAGAAGTCACAGGTCGCTAACCTGGATGTTATTCCGGCGGACAAGAATCTCGCGGGAGCGGCGGTTGAGCTGGTCACGGCAGAGAACCGCGAGCACAAACTGAAGGCTGTCCTGGACTCGCTAAACGACCGCTACCGATTCATCATCCTTGATTGTCCGCCTGCTCTTGACCTGCTAACTCTGAACGCCCTGGTCGCGGCAAATGCGGTCCTCGTACCCATTCAGTGTGAATACCTAGCCTTGGAAGGCGTATCGGAGCTGCTCGACACATTGATGAGAATCCGGCGCACGCTAAATCCCAACTTGGAAATCGAAGGTATTCTTCTGACCATGTACGACGAACGGACAACATTGTCGCGACAGGTCGCAACCGACCTCAGGAGTTTTTTTGGATCGCAGATTTTTCAGACCGTCATTCCACGGAACGTAAGGCTAGCAGAAGCGCCAAGTTTTGGTAAACCCATTATTTTCTATGACATTAACAGTAAGGGGGCAGAGGGCTATACGCAGCTCGCCCGGGAGGTCATCGCAAATGCCGAGAAACGCGCTGGGACGGGGGCTCGGAGCGCTCATTCGGGAGCCTGAGCCGAAAAGCTCCTCGACACATCTACCGGAAACGCCGCCGGGGACGGCTTCGAGCGGTGCGGCGGTCGCGCTTGCGCGGGAAGCTGCGGCTGCAGGTCCGCAGGAAATCGATATTGACTTGATTGAACCCAGTCCTTACCAACCACGCACGAAGTTTCGTGAGGATGCGCTCGATGAACTGACGCACTCCATCAAGGCGAGCGGGATCATTCAGCCGATTATAGTTCGCCCAGTCGGAAGCCGCTTCCAATTGATCACCGGGGAGCGCCGTTGGCGTGCCGCGCAGCGTGCCGGACTAACCAGAGTTCCGGCGATTGTCCGCCATGTACCTGACAATCTGGCGCTGGAAATGACCCTTGTCGAGAATATCCAGCGTGAAGACCTAAACGCGATAGAGGCAGCCCGCGCCTTCCAACGACTGATGGAGGAATTTCAGCTAACCCAGGAAATCGTTGCAGAACGCACCGGAAAAGACCGGGCTACAGTTGCCAACGCTATTCGCCTCCTAAAGCTTGAACCCAGGATTCAGGAGTGGATCGAAGAAGGCAAACTTACCGCGGGACATGGGCGCGGTTTGTTAGCGGTGGCGGATTCACAGCTTCGTATGCGCTATGCGAACCGTGCAGCGCGTGGCGGACTAACGGTGCGACAACTGGAACGGCTCGCAGCGCGGCGTGCCCACGGCGGTGGCGTGCGGACGCCGGAGCCTCATGCGGACGCAAATGTCCGTGCCGCAATCGAAGAGCTTCAACGTCACCTAGGCACTAAAATCTTGCTTCGGCAGAAGACACGCGTGCGCCCCGGACAGCTGGTGATTGAATTCTACGATGACGCACAGCTGATGGCAATTTACGATCGATTGATGAAGTGAGTCAGCGTTCCGCTGTGTAGTCATACTGCCCATTGGTTCAGTCGTTCGATTCGACAACCCGCAGCGAATGCTGCGTTGACTTATCCGACCGCGAAGATAAAGTGAGAGAGTCTGTGTTGGGGGAACTCATGGCTTGGAAGTGGCCCGGCACCTCAAAAAGTGATGGAACCGAAGAGTGGACGGGATTTATAGATCAGGGCGTGACTCTTGAGGGCACGCTGCAATTGACAGGCACGTTTCGCATCGACGGTAACGTCAAGGGCAACATCATCTCAGAACAAACATTGATCCTCGGCGAAGGAGCCAAAGTCGAAGGTCAAATCGAAGGAAACCGGGTGGTGATAGCCGGGCGCTTTGACGGTGTGATTTTCGCCAAGGGCCGCGTCGAGATCCAAGTCAAAGGCGTTGTGACGGGCGAGGTTCACGCCCCTTGCATGGTGATTGACCCGGGTGGAATATTTGACGGTCGTTGCCACATGCTGGCGTCCTCGTATGCTGCGACTGGGGTCACCATCCCAATTCGCGCCATAGGACAGGCCGGATAGCTCGCCTCGCTTCTTCTTCACTCAAGAGGCTGCAGCATCATAATCCTCCGAGTTGGCGCAGTGCGCTCACCTAACCTATTTAATGTACTATATTAGTTAGTACTCACTGAGTGCAAAGCCGGTCAGTGGTTCTACGGGCACAGGAAAACTTCCATAAGCTTAAGAGGTGCTGCCGGACGGGGGCAGGAAAGTGAATATGTGGCACCGTGGAGCGGATGCCACCGCCACGCAAGAATGATTCCTGAACCGCAGAGCAGTAGAGGAAATGGAGGCGGGTTGACACCTTCCGACCGGCCGACTATCGTTCAAAAGGGGTTTCCACGAGGCACAGCCGATGAAGATTTTGGTTATTGGTGGCGGGGGACGCGAGCACGCGTTGGTCTGGAAGTTGAAACAGAGTGCGCGCGTGAAAAAGATTTGGTGCGCTCCGGGGAACGGTGGGATCGCCGCGGAGGCAGACTGTGTGGCCGCAGATGTGGGAGATGTGTCAGCGCTTGTAGCGCTCGCGCAAAAGACTGGGCCAGACATAACCGTGGTCGGGCCGGAGCTTCCCCTGGTGAACGGCCTGGTTGATGCGTTTACCAAGAGAAATTGGCCGATTGTGGGGCCTTCGCAGGAGGCAGCGCAGCTCGAGGGCAGCAAGATCTTCTCGAAGGAATTTCTGCAGCGCCACAATATCCCCACCGCGGAAATGTACGGTGCGTATGACTCGCCGGGAGATGCCTACGGCGCGTTGTGCGCCGTGGATTGGCCTGTGGTGATCAAGGCCGACGGCCTTTGCGCGGGCAAAGGCGTGTATTTGGCGCCAAACCCGGATGCGGCGACGAACTTTATCGAACGCTTGATGGAAAAAAATGAGCTGGGGCCTGGGGGACGCCGCGTCTTGTTCGAAGAGACGCTCGAAGGCGACGAACTTTCTTTCATCATTGCGACGGACGGAGAGCGCTACGCTCCGCTCGTGCCCACACGCGACCACAAGCGCGCTTTTGACGGCAACCAAGGGCCGAATAC
>WNFO01005140.1_pt1 | contig 11394 bp, 12 predicted proteins | sample 5400251 | NCBI WGS metagenome assembly WNFO01 (sample SAMN13153354, study PRJNA577476) | soil metagenome | isolation source: 100 cm saprolite under Madrone tree | place: USA:California | collected 2016-06-14 | reverse complement strand
GTTGAAGCGACCCTGCACCGCTTTCGCCCAATCCTTCTCACAGCGGCGGCCGCCATTCTCGGCATGATCCCGATCGCCCCGACTGTCTTTTGGGGGCCGATGGCCTATTCCATCATGGGCGGCCTAGCCGTTGCTACGATGCTGACGCTTGTATTTCTACCGGCACTCTATGTGGCTTGGTTCGGTATCAAGGAGCCTTCGTCGCGAGAGGTGGATCGCGTCGATCTGTCCGACCAGTTTCATCAGACCGCCAAAAATTGAGTTTGTTCTCTGGTGCGCGTTGCAACGATCGGAGCGGAAGATGTCACAAACGGTTGCGGAACTTCTGGTCGGCGTGCTCGAACAGATCGGGGTCAAACATATCTTCGGGCTGATCGGCGACTCGCTCAATCCGCTTGCCGATGCGCTCCGGCGCAGCAAGATCGAATGGGTCGGCGTCCGCCACGAGGAAGGTGCGGCGCTTGCCGCCGCCGGCCAAGCCAAGCTCACCGGCCAGCTCGGGGTATGCGCCGGCACCACCGGACCGGGTAGCACCCATCTGGTCGCCGGCCTCTATGAAGCCAGTCGCGACCACGCGCCTGTCCTGGCACTTTCCGGCGACATGGCGCGCAAGCTGCACGGCACCGACTTCATCCAGACAACCGAGCCCGACCTTCTGTTCCGCGATGTCTCGCTCTACACCGAAACCATCTCTTCCCCGGCTCAGGCGCCGGCCGTCATTCATCAGGCGATCGCGGCCGCCTACGCGGGGCGTGGCGTCGCCCATCTGACGCTTCCGCAAGATGTAATTGGGGCGAAGGCGCAAGGTGCCGCCTCCAGCGTAGCCACCCTGAAGCTGCGTGCGGAACTTTCTGCGAGCGACGAGGATGTCGCCGAAATCGCCCGCCGGGTCGACCAGGCGGGGAGCGTGGTGATCATGTGCGGAGCCGGATGCCGCGGCGCTGGCGAGGAACTGCGCGCCTTCTCGGATCGACTCAAGGCGCCGTTGGTCCATTCGGTGAAGGGCAAAGACATCATGCCATACGACGACCCACACTGGATGGGCGGCATCGGCATGATCGGCACCAAGGCCGTGTACAACGCGGTCATGGACTGCGGCCTATTGCTGATGGTCGGCACGGACTATCCGTACGCCAACTTCCTGCCAAGCAAAGGAAACGTCGTCCAGATCGACGAACAGCAGCAGGTGCTTGGACGCCGCGCCCCGACCGTGCTCGGTGTCGTTGGTTCGGCCCGGCCGACCCTCAAATTGCTGGTCGATCGGGTCGCGCCGAAGAACGATACGCGCTTTTGGGACAAGGTGACCCAGGAGCGCCGGAAATGGGATGAGAAGTTGGACAAGCAAGCCGATCCGGCGCGCAGCAAGGATCGCATCCATCCGCAGGCGGTGGCGCGAACGGTCAGTGATCTCGCCAAGCACGATGCGATATTCACCCTCGACACCGGTCTGAACACGCTGTGGTCCGCCAACTGGATCCGGCAAAGCGGATCGCAGCGGATCATCGGTTCCTTCAACAACGCTGCCGTCGGAACGGCGCTTGGTCAGGCCAATGGGATACAGGCGCTTGATCGCTCGCGCCAAGTGATCGCCATGTGCGGCGATGGCGGATTCAACATGCTGATGTGCGAATTTCTGACCGCCGTGCATCACAAGCTGCCGGTCAAGGTCGTCATCTTCAACAATTCCGCTTTTGGGTTGATCACCCTGGAGGCGGAAAGCGTCGGCTTGCCGCCATATCGGAAAGGCATCGAATTTCCGAATCCGGACTTCTCGGCTTTCGCCCGCGCCTGCGGCGGTCACGGCTTTGCGGCAAGGAAACCGGACGAGCTCCAGGCTGCAATCAGCGAGGCGTTTGCCGTTGATGGGCCGGCAATTGTCGACGCCGTCGTGGCTGCGGACGAGATTCCGAATCTCCCGCATGTGGACTTGGACACGATCGGCCATTTCGCTGTGGCGAAGATCAAGGAAGCCGTCCTCGCAGTCACCGGATCGTGACGCCAGGTCCAAGAAAACCTTCAGGGCGAAGGAGACGAGGAAGGCATTCTGTCGGGCGGCGGCGTCGCCCTGCTGCGTGCCATCAAGGCGACCGAGAAGATCCGCACCGCCAACGACGACCAGAAGAATGGCGTCGAGATCGTCCGCAAGGCGCTGTCTTGGCCGGTGCGTCAGATCGCGATCAATTCCGGAGAGGATGGCTCTGTCGTGGTCCGCAAGATCCTCGACAAGGAGCAGTACAATTATGGCTTCGATGCCCAGAACGGCGAGTACGGCAACCTCATGACCAAGGGCATCATCGACCCCACCAAGGTGGTGCGCGCAGCGCTGCAGGGCGCAGCGTCGGTCGCGGGCTTCGTCGTCGTGGGTTCCACAGTGGAGGAGGCGCGGGCCAAGCGGGCGAAACTCGACAGCCTTGTCGATTACGCCAACGCTATCGCCTCGCTTTCCATCACACTCGGTCACGACGCGTCAAAATTTGATCCCGACGCGCCGCTGCCGGACAATATCCCCGAAAGCAACGCTTCGAAGAGTGGCCGTCAGCGGGCGATCGATCTCGCCAGGCAAGAGAATCTGACTGTGCGGCAGCTCGCGCAACGGCTCGGCGGCTATTCCGGCCTCGCCATGGTGGGTACGTCGAAAACGATCGCGGACGAGGAATGGCTGTTCACCGAAGGCTCCGACTGCTTCACCGTGATGTTCCCCTACTTGCCAGGCGGGCTTGACGATTTCGTTGGGTACGTCATTCCCGAGTTTCGGCGCGACTACGAAGGGACGACGCTTGACGACACAAGACGTGGTCGCTTGGTCATGCGATCGTCGCCGTGCAGCTCCCCAGGGGAGGCACGGTACACCCGATGGTAGCAAAAGCGAACGAGCCCGCCGACCCGGGGCAGCCTCGATGTTCACCAAATGATGATTTTTCGTTTGTGCCGAAGAGTGGTAATTTGGTTATGCTCGTTCCTAAATGAGCACGGCCCCGATCTCTTCCGTCTGCCCCCCAGCCCCAGAGATCGGGGCCATTTTCTTTACAATGGATCGTGGCCATTCCGTGAGGGCAAAGACGGGCCGCCAACACGAATCTTGTCGAATTGTTGCAATCGGGTACGCTGGGCACCATCAGACGGGATTGACTTTCGACGCGACCGCAAGAATTACTCGCGACGCTGCGAGGCTCACCAAATGACCGCATGGAAAACGATGGAGAGCGCGCCGAAAGACGGAACCGAAGTTCTGTTAGTTGCACGGTTTCAAATCTACGGCGGAGACGGCACCATCTCTCGGGTAGTTGGGGCTTGGAATGAGCACGTGCAGCAATGGAGACTATCTCCGGAGTTTCTGGATAACGGTGAGTACTTGTCAAATTCCAAGATGAGCTCTTGGCCATCGGGTGCAGGTCCCGTCCGCGGCTCTGGGGTCCGGCCGCGAGATTCACGGACGCGGCGCTGGAGCGCCGGAGGGCCAACCTAATTTGGCGTGCTGTCCCGCACCGACCACTCCCTCACCCACTTCTGAAAGCTCAGCATTTGCGGGGACATGTCGTTGTGTATCACGTTGTATTTCGTAATCGCTCGCCAAATCACAGCAACGCTTTCCTCTGCGGGGATAGTTGCATTCTCGATCCGCGGTCCATCCTTCTTGAGCCGACCGTGCTTAAGCCAATTGATGTAGTCGTTGGGGCCTGTTGCGCCTCCCGCCGCCTTGATTTCCGGAGATTTTGAAAGGGCTTTGACCTTCTGACGGAAATGAGCGTCGTCGGTCTCGGGCAATATCCCTTCCGCGGCTCCCGCCAAGGTAATTGCGCACTCGAAGTCGCCCCGGTGTAGATGCTCTATCGCACAATGGATCTGGCGCATTGACGCTAATCGTGTGTGGGTATCAATAGCTACTGGGTTGCTCAAGATGCGCCCTCATCAAGATGTTCTTCTCACCAATTCCTCTACTCGCCATAACTGTTCCGTACAAGGTCGTAGTGCGCGAAGTGCAAGCAGCCTCAAGTTTTCCAATCGAGGCAACCGACACACGGCGATGATCCCGGAATTCGTTGGGCGCCTGCCGGTCCTCGCCCCCCCTCGAAGATCTCGACGAGCCGACGCTCAAACGCATTCTGGTTGAACCGAAGAATGCGCTGATGAAACAATACCAGCGGCTATTTGAGATGGAGCAAGTCGATTTGACGCTGGCCGAGGAAGCGCTTCGGGCAATCTCCAGGAAGGCGATCGAGCGCAAGACGGGGGGCGCGCGGCCTGCGCTCGATCATGGAAAGCATTCTGCTCGACACCATGTTTGAACTGCCGAGCCTTGAGGGCGTCGAAGAAGTGGTGATCTCGAAGCAAGTTGTGGAGGGAACCGGCTCTCCTGCGCCAACAGCGGGCAGCAGATGCCGACCCCCTCCTGCAGCGGCCAGGGCATGACCGACTTCATCTACGACCATGCCGACGTGCGCAAGGTCAAGAAAGCCGCAAGCGTCACCATCTACCCCAACCAGTACTTCACCGACTTCATTTCGCATCAGTTCGGCCGCGCCATCGGCGCGGCTTGGGTCGTGGTCGGGCATCGGGCTGCGCCTCCGTCATGTCGGTGGGCTGCGCCTCCGTCATGTCGGTGGTAGGTTGGCGTCGTGCATGCGCTGGGATAAACACATATGCTCGGGAGCTGTTTGGCTTTCCGCCGGAGGGTCGAGCGGCTTATCCCACGGACTTCCACATGGATTGGCTGGGCCTTATTCGATTTCTGACGCAGTATGTTGCACCTGGGCTGGCCGCTGTCGTCGTGGTTGCCGAGATCATAGGCTGGCTATTGGGCGCTCCGGTATCGCCTTCTGTCACGCATGCGTACCACTATCTGCTGCTTATTGTGTTCTCGCTCTTGACAGCGATCATGATCGGAATTTGCGGCTGGATCGTCTGCCTGTGGGATCTCGATCGCTTGTTCTTCAAGCTTGAAAGTAAAATCGATTCACAGATTGCGGCGTTGAAATCGAAGTCTGGCGAAACCGGAAACGATGGCACGCTGCTCGGCCGCGCCAGGGAGCTGCTCAACAAGGTCATGAAGGGCAGCAGAGCCATGGCGGTCAGCGCGATCGAAAAGTCTTACTGGATCGACATCAATGCCGGCGGCGCATTGGCATTCCCCAAGCCGAACATCGCTGCGGCGCTGGATCAGATCGAGAAAAGCCGTCGTGATCTGCTTGCGCCCCCCACCCAAATCGTATCGCGTACGGTCCCCCTGGGCAGCATTTCGGCTCCCATCGTGTCGCGTTTGATCTTCATGTATTTTGCGCCGGAGATCAAGGTGCGCCTCTACCGCCGCCTGCTGTTGCGATTCCTGTCGCAGCTCGGCGCTCTCTTCGTCCTTACCGCTATTTGCTTTTACATCAGCATTCTCGGCTGGTCGCGCGTGAGCGGGTCCGTGTTTTTCAGTCAAGCTGCCGTCTCGCCGATAAGCATTGCTCTTTATCAGCTCGATCTGATGCTCCGCGGAGCGCTATTCGATTTCATGGAACATACGCGTCAATCAATCTCGCCGATCGCGGTCAATCGGAACGCCACGGCCTTCCTCTACTACACGCTGATGTTTCGCATGTTCGTAGCTATCTACGTGATGTCGTCGCTGTTCAGGGTGCTCCGCTTCGCGCTGCGGCGTTGGAGAGTGCTGTTTCGATAGCGTGGCATGCACTTCAGTGAGGACGCCCCACAAGACCTGCGCCGCACCGGTGGCGCATTCTGAATCCGCGTCTAACCTATTGATTGGAAACGGGTCGAAATTCGCGGATTTTTCCGAATGGCCCTTGAAATCAAAGGCAGAATAGGTGGATTTTGATTCCGCCATTCCCAGGTTCGAATCCTGGCGCCCCAGCCAGCCAGTGCGGTCTCTGCGGTGTGATTTCCGGGTGTGAGGGAAGCGGCGACATTTCCGTAGGTTAGGCAGCTGTGCCCCGTCTCCGGCGGCAGATTTTCCGGGCTGTGGGGGCTTCTGGCACTCCCGATCTTAAACATTGCCACACCTGCAAGCCGACCGCTACGCTTGCAGGTCAGCCAACATGATCGTGAAGGGTCTCATCGAATGCGATGCCGCCGGAGGGCTCGCCCCGACGGACCGTGGTCGCGCTGTGCGTCGGGCGCTGTTGCCGGACCATGAGACCGAGCGTCGAGCAACCCGTGCCCTCGCCATGCTTGTCGGCGCCCCCGCCGACCTGGATGTGGTCAACTGAATTCACCCATCGCCTGTTGTAATTTCGAGCAACGCTCACGACACTTGCGAGGCGCGGCACAGGGAGGACCTCATGCGAGGCCACGATCAGCACTCTAACTGTGTGTAGGTCCGCATGCTTTCGCCACATCTACACTTAATCCTTCACAAAAAAGAATTGGCGCTGCGCATCACTGTCTGTCGCTTCATACCCCAGGGTGCGCAGCGCCGCACGCACGAGGCTATGTCCATCCCTGCGAAATCGTCATTTCTTCAGCGGCAGCGGGTCCACCATTCCCATTTCCTCAAACGAGGGCGAGGACAGGATGGCGCTCACAAGCGCTATCTGTCGTGCAGTGGCGTCCGCGGCGCGGGCAAATCGTCCGTACCCGATCGGTTGGCGAATTCTCGTCTTCGGTGCTGTAATTGAATGTGACCATTTGTCGGATTTCGTGTACAAGAGACACACCGTAGCTGCCCAAGGGACAGCCACGGCTTGCCTTCTTGCACGCGGGGCATGCCGGCAACCTCGCCTCCAAGGGCAAACGCGCTACTCTCCAAAGAACACCGCCCAAGCCGCTCGCCGTCATGCCGACGCGGCGCCCCGTCTCGCGTTTGATAGCAATCGAACGCCCAAGTTTGAAAGTGAACTCAATGCAAAATCTCTCGCCGCGACACGTCAAAACGAAAGAGTCGCTCCGTCTCGGGGTGCAATCGGGATGGTACAGCACGAAGGTGAGTGGAACGTTTGTTTCCGGCCCGCATGACTCCGAATCGGACTGCCTTCGTAAAATCGCAGAGCTCAATTCTTTACCAGCAAAGGGCGAAGCTTAGGGAGGTTTGCTGAAAGGGCGTAGGTCGCCTCGTAATTTTATTACGAGGCTGGTTCATACTTCGCGAAAAAATAAGGTAACCCGTTCGCTGAAAAACGTATGACGGCTAACGGTCAATGCGTCGCGAACTCGGCCGCAAATGAAATTGCCATCCAGCACTCCTTAACTAAGCCAGCATTGGCACTCCGTACCACAGCAATATTGGTGCCTCTGCTGTACCGGCCGGCAATCGCCGGCCATCAGGAAGAATAACCATGCAACAAGCACACACCAAGGCCGCCGAGCACGAAGCTGCGGCAAAGTCCCATCGGACTGCCGCTGACCACCACGGCCAAGAATGAACATGCGAAGGGCCACGATGCCTCTTCGCAAGCTCAGCAGCACTCCAAGACTGCTCGCGATCAATCTGAGACCGCGCAGGGCAAGAGTGCGCAACACTCCAAAAAGTCGGCGAGTTTCAGCAGGAGGCCGGCCAAAACCCCGGCTTCCTGGTGGGCAAGCGCAGCAACATTCCTCGGGTTGTTTCTAAATCGGCGCCTAGTGTTACGATGCCTCGAATAAACAATTCGGTATCTTTATGATTAAGCCGAAACCGTGCCGGGCGCACAAACGAAAGCGCCCCGACAGCCGGGGCGCTCCCAAAATTCAATTGGTCAGAGCCTTAGGCGGCGACCTTGGCCGGCTTGACCTCCAGGAGCTTGCTGGAATTTGCGATCGGGATCGCCCGCGGTTTCATCGCCTCCGGAATCTCGCGCACGAGGTCGACGTGTAGGAGCCCGTTCTCCAGGCTCGCGCCCTTGACCTTGACATAGTCGGCGAGCTGGAAGCTGCGCGCGAAGGTTCGCGCGGCGATGCCCTGGTAGAGCACGTCGCCGGTCTTTTCCTCGTTGGTCTGCTTCTCCCCGCGGATCGTCAGCCTGTTCTCCTTCGTCTCGATCGAGAGATCAGCGTCGGTGAAGCCGGCAACTGCGACGGAGATGCGATAGGCATTCTCACTCGCTCGCTCGATATTATAGGGCGGATAGTTCGACACCGAGTCTTCCACGCCGGCGAACTGGTCGAGCATGGAGAACACCCGGTCAAAGCCGACGGTTGAACGGTAGAGGGGAGCAAAATCGAATGCACGCATAGCATGACCTCCTGTTTGAGCGACATGCGAACGGTCCGCCCTCAGGGCCTGACCTTCCGTATCACGCAGCCTTATGGCCTACGCGTATCGTATTTAAGCATTCAACCGAGCCTTCACAAGGAATAAGCCGAATAATTCCCGAATATGACGGTGTTTTCACATCACGATTACGACACAACGATCTCAAAATATGCAATTGAAAAAGACGATTGGCTTCCTGAAACTACCCGTTAGTTATCGGATTAATGCTACAGCATTGTTTCGTCTATCGGTGCCCGATAGTTGAAAGACCGTAATCCCAATTTCCTCGATGGCGAAGCTTGAGTGATGGCCAAGGCCGTAGTGCGGTGATCGACGCGGTTCTCGAACTGGTTTCTGGATGAGGCACCGTTCAGTAGAGACGGTCACGTCAAATTGCCTTTTCCCCATTTCCACTCCGCGCTAGCGGAAAAACTTAATGGTGATCTCCGGAGGAACTTTTTCGATTGCTTTCTGCATTTCCTCGGCGGCACTCGCTAACCTGTTCGTATCAATGTTTATTCCCACACCACATGCGGGGCAGCGCATGTGCTCGCTCGATTTCAGATCTCCTATTGATTGTTCGAGTTCGTGCCCGCATTTCGGACATTGAAATCTGATCACATGTGCGTCAACGCCGGTCATTGTCATTATTCAGTTCCTTGTGATTATCTTTCGAAATGTAAAAGGAGACATGGCTCTCTCCTACATGACGTGCCCATCTCGCGGCGCGCACACACGAGCGCTTCGCGTCGGTCGCGATCGACGGGAAATCGCAACAAGATCAATCGACATCGTTCGGTAACACAAGCAGACAATTTCCAACGAACCGTCGCTGAAGGGGAAGGACCCCTCACAAATACGCGCGATAAAGCCCGCATCCTACGATCAACGCCACACGCATGATCGGAACCACAATCGGTGGTACGAACCAGGAAGCCATGTGCGAATGCAAACCTCGCAAGGTAGGACGCGAGCACACGCTTCAGGCCGAGGCACGATCACCGATCATTTGGGGCTGCGGTTTGCCGGTTGATTCGACGGACTCCCCTTCGGAATCTTCCCAAAATCACCAAAGGCAAAATCACCAAAGGAGGGATCCGCTTTGTAGATTGCGGCTGCGTCGTTCATCATATCCAGACAGGAGATCAGTTCCACATAGCTCGACGGGCCGCCGCTGGTGGTCATGCCGACGCACTGGGTCTTGTGGGCGCGGGAATACTGCGACCAATTGTTCGCAAGCTGATCCTGCGCTGCGCGTTCATCGCCCATGCACATCTCCGTGTTGCGCCCAAGACTAATTGCGGCTCGGGCTGCCGCGTCGCAACTCGGACCGACGTTCAACTTCGGAGGGCTCTCGGCAACCGCAAGTGCCACTTGCGATGCGAGCGACATGACGACTATTGCGGTCCTGGCGACGAAAGCGATCATGGTATTCTCGTTTGCGGTTGCTTGCGCCCCTCACCGGAGGTCTGCTGCTTTCAGTCTACCAATCGTCTCGGCGCAAGCTTTCGCAACTGCCGAATCGGCCTTTTCGCTGCCGGGCATTATTGCCCAGCCGCCTTTCTCGATGAACGTCCCGCGATCCCAAGCGTAGCTGATTTTGTTCAGCTCGGTGAGATTTGCGGATGCGTTCGCCGCCTGTCGGAATTGGTCGACGCAGATCGGTGCGAGAGCAGCAACCACCGCTGTGTCGGCCCGCTCTTTTGCGACCTTCTCAACGGTGCTTCCGAGCGTCCATCCGCCCCAGTTGAAGCCGACGATCATCACCACGATAGCGCCAGCGGCTGCGCCTTGCAAAAGACGTTTGAGAGAGTCTCCCCGCAGGATTGAAGGTACTTCCATGACTTTCACCTTGAGAATGAGAGGGACGCGCGCCGCAAGCAGTGCGCGGACATACGGAATGCGGATGCTGATCGCATCCGAACACGAACGCCTATTTTTAGAGTGTTATTGTGCCAGCCGATGGCACCACCGCCGCCACTGTACGGAACGGAGACTTCGGTACGTCGCCGTTTTTTGGGCAGCTCTCAATCAAGGCAATCTGCTTGCCAGCATATACGCATCTGGGGGTATCGGGACCAAAGCACAATGGCGCGTCGAGAAATTAATTCGCGGTTGCCTGCACGCGAGTGAAAGGCATGTCGCTGCTTGGTGTTTAGCGGGGACAACTCAATAGGTGTGCAATCCTGCACATACGCCCGGGCCCCTTCGGGAGCCAATGGCCCCGCTGGGGAATTCCAAGGCGATGCCGGTATCCGTCATGCGCGAGGTCCCGCGTTATGGTGATCGGCAAACCGCAGCTCGGACAGGACGTGCTGTGGGCGTAGCCAGCGATGCTTCTTAGTGGCCTGTCACACCACTGGCCCTGGCAGGCGTTCAGAATGGAGCCTGTCCAATAGCTGCTTGAGGGCTTCTTTGCCTGCCCTACTGGCCGTAGTCATGGTCTGGAAATAGAGCGGTGACTGCTCTATCGCGCTCGCTCTTCCGGCACGATAAATTTCCCACCTCCAGGATTTCGGAGCGGGTGCCCTGTGCTTTACAACAACTGAATAATCGGTTTGGTCGAGGGGCACTATCATACCCCGAAACATGTGTGTGGCAGCTCGCAACCGCAAGTGACCGCGAGTGACTTATTTACAAACTGACCAACGATGCGTGGACGCCAGCCACCCACGGCTTGCCGTCCTCTGGCAACCCTCTCCGAACATGCCGAGCCGCTCAGTTACGGCTCAAATTCTTTCTCTTGGAAGCGTTTGAGGCAGGAGATGTCCCCAGCTGGTTTTATATAGGTACAGAGAATCCTATCCCAGAAGAAATGGATCACCGCGAAATTGCAGTTCGCGTGCCGGTGATGAACGAAGTGCAGCTCCTGTTTCCGTCTGAACCACGCAAACCGTTGAAGTCGCGATCCTTCTATGTGGTATTCCTTGTCGAAAAAGCGTGCGCGTAGAACGACGCTGCACAAGCAACTGCCTGAACCACGAAGAGATCGAATGGCAATAGGAGGTATGTGCACGCTCCTACCAGAAACACAGGAATGAAGAAGAAGGGCGTATTATTGCCTTCGTCACCGAGGTACGTCCGTGAGACGAGATGATCTTTGGAATAGTACGTGTGATGGAAGGTGATGTGGTTGCGGAAGAACTTGCCACCCATTGGACGGTGGCCGAGCTTGTAATGCATCAGCGTTTGCGCAAATGACATGACCAAATGCGTAGCGACGG
>WNFO01025920.1_pt1 | contig 11395 bp, 8 predicted proteins | sample 5400251 | NCBI WGS metagenome assembly WNFO01 (sample SAMN13153354, study PRJNA577476) | soil metagenome | isolation source: 100 cm saprolite under Madrone tree | place: USA:California | collected 2016-06-14 | reverse complement strand
ACCAGGCCGATGTCCAAGCGAACGCCGGCCATTTTCGGTTCGAGCTTCTCCGCTCGTTGCAGCAGCAAGAGCGCGTGATCCCAATCCTTGCGGCGCATGGCGATGACGCCGAGATTGGCGTAAGCCGCTCCCGAGCGGGAATCGGCGGCCAGCACTTTGCGAAATGCCGCTTCCGCGGCGTCCAATTCACCGCGCTGTAGCGCGGCCTCGCCTTCCGCGAAAGTCTTCGGGAGATCGGCCGCGGCGGGGCTGGTCACCGCTGCAGTGCGGGCTTGCCATGCGGTGGAGCGAAGTGAAGTTTCCGCCAGACAAAGGGCACCGGCACGGAAATTGGCAGCTAGGACGAGTACCAGAACTTGTCGATGCATGACGCTCGTAGTCTCCGGCAGACCCGGCTGGAATTCAAGCGACGCCCGCGAAATGCCGCTATTTGAACAGGATTCAGCGAGCCGAGAGCTACAAGGATGCGCATTATGTTTGACGCCGCGCAAACAAGGGGCCGCGGGACAAAAGAGAGACAAAATCCCACTTGACACCAGCGCCGTTATGCCTTATTAACTCGATTTAATAAGTCCCGGTGCAATCCTTCGTTGGTCGAGTGGTGGGGGCTGTGGCCGAATGAGTGGTCTCCGGCGAATCACGGACCTGACGTGCCCGTCTTGCCAGGCGCATTCTCCCTCACATTCCGCATTTTTCCCATGCTCGTAAGTCCGCGAACGTTCTCGCCAAGACCGCCTCTGCCCTCGGCCTATTGTGCGCTCTGGTGATTACGCTCCTGATGCCATGCGCTTCGTATTCCCAGGACACCGGCTACATCAGCGGCACGGTCATGGACAAATCCGGTGCCGCGGTTGTGGGCGCGGAGATAACTCTTACCAACACTGCTGGCAGCTTGACGCGCAACACCGCGAGCAATGCCGACGGCGCTTACGTAATTCCCGGTTTGCCGGGCGATACTTATAATCTCAGCGTCAGCGCGAAAGGCTTTCAGAAATACACCGCGCAGAATGTGAAACTGAACGTCGCAGAAAAGGCGCGCGTTGACGTTCAGCTCAGCGTCGGCGCGATGAGCGAAGAGATTACGGTCACCGGCGAAGCCGCTGCTCAAGTGGAGACTGAATCTTCCGATCTGACCAGCGTGATCACTGGAAAACAGATCAATCAGTTGGAACTGAATGGCCGGAACTTCACGCAGCTAGTCACCTTAGCCCCAGGAGTCGTGAACCAAACCGGCTCCGACGAAGGCAAGGTCGGCGTCTACGGCAACGTGGCATACAGCATGAATGGCGGCCGCACCGAATACAACAACTGGGAGCTCGACGGCGGCGACAACATGGATAACGGCAGCAACGCCACGCTGAACGTCTATCCCAACCTAGAAGCCATTGCCGAATTCAAAGTGCTCACCTCGAACTACGGCGCGCAGTATGGCCGCAACGGCTCCGGCACCGTGGAGGTGGAGACAAAGGGCGGCTCGAGCTCCTTCCACGGCAGCGCCTTCGAGTACCTGCGCAACGACTACTTTAACGCCAGACCGTGGTCATCGGGAAACGATCCAGCCCATCCCAATCCACCGTACAAAAAGCATGACTTTGGCTACACGATCGGCGGTCCAGTTTATATTCCACATCGCTACAATGCCGACAAGAAGAAGACCTTTTTCTTCTTCTCCGAAGAATGGCGCCGGGAAAAGAACCCATCATCGATTGACCAGAACGTTCCTTCGGCTGCCGAGCGCGGCGGGAACTTTACCGACCTGTGTCCGGGCGCCGATTGCCCCAACGTAGCCAACCCGGCGGCAGTTCCCATTAGTCCAGTCGGTCAGGCGCTTTTGACTCTCATCCCGAACCCCGATACGACTCTCGGCGGCTTTCCCGCTTTTGCTCAGACCGTGTCGACACCCACAACGTGGCGTGAGGAACTCGTGCGCATCGATCACAACCTCTCGGATAACTACCGCGTGACTTTCCGCTACATTCACGATTCCTGGTCCACCGTGGTTCCGAACCCGCTGTGGGGCACAGGCACCTCCGATTTCCAGAATATCCAGACGAACTTCGTCGGGCCAGGCACGAGCTTCGTCGCGCGCCTGAACGCGAACATTACGCCTACCTTGCTGAATGAATTCGTGGCCAGTTACACCGCCGACCACATTTTCTTGACAGCGCTCAATAATCCGGCAGCCCTCCCCGCCGGTGCCATGGGCGCGCTCTTCAATAATGGTTTTGGTGGAAAGCTTCCCTCCATCTCTCTTGCCGGTAACACCGCCTATGACGGCGGTGCCAACGGCGTCCTGGCGCAGGATACCGGGTATTTCCCTTGGAATAACGCCAATCCGACGTACACCTATCGCGACAACCTGACCAAAGTGCTCGGCACTCACACTTTCGTTATGGGTGTCTATTTCGCGGCGGCGCAAAAGAACGAAGACAATTCCCCCGACGTGCAGGGAATCCTGACATTCAATGCCGGCAACACTACGAACGGTACGGGAAACTCCTTTGCCGACCTGCTGCAGGGGAATATCGCCAAATATCAGCAATGGAATATTGAGGCCAAGTATTACAATCGCTACAAAATCGTGGAGCCGTACTTCCAGGATGATTGGCGCGCCACGAAGCGCCTGACCCTGAATCTTGGCCTGCGCCTGAGTCTTTATGGAACGTACCGCGAGCGGTACCACCAAGCCTTCAATTTTGAACCGACCGCCTTCAATGCCGCCAATACACCGGCCATTGACGCAAGTGGATCGGCCACTGGATTCGCAGGAGCTTTGATCCCCGGAAGTGGGAACCCGTTCAACGGCATGATTCAGTGCGGCGGGGCGGGCGGGACCTTCGCCGTGCCCGGATTTCCGAATGCTAGCGCCGGTCCGAGCTCGAACCCCGGCTGCTTGAAGAGCCATCTCTTTAATCCTGCGCCGCGCATTGGCTTCGCCTTCGACCCCAAGGGCGACGGCAAGATGGCCATTCGTGGCGGTTACGGCATCTTCTTCGAACACACCAACGGCAACGAAGGCAATACCGAATCCCTGGAAGGCTCGCCGCCGCTGGTGCTCACCGAATCACAGTTCAACGTAACTGGCTATACCAACATAGGCGGAAGCGGCGGCGCGATCCCATTTTTCCCACTGTCGGTCAATTCCATTCCGAACAAGGCCATCTGGCCCTACGTCCAGCAGTGGCATCTCGATGTCCAGAAGGACCTTCCTGGAAACGTCGTGCTGACCACTTCTTACGTGGGCAGCAAAGGTACGCACTTAACGTTGCTCAGCAACGCCAACCAACTCCTGCCGGTCGCGGCAGGGAGCAATCCCTACGCACCAGGGCAGGCGATTGTTAGCGCCGATTGCGCGAACATTGTGGATCCAACCACCGGACTCCCGAGCTCCAGCGCCACGCTCGGAAACGGCACGCCAGTTCCAGCTGGTGCGCGGAATAATCTCTTCGTCGCATGCGGAAACAGCCCGGATCTTCTGCGGACCGCCGCACAGAAGGCGTGTAGTCCGGCGTGCTTCGGTGGCTACAGCAATATCACGAAGCTGCAAGACTCAGCCAACTCGATCTATCACGCCTTGCAGATTACCACCCGGAAGACTGTTGGCAATCTGCAGTTGAGCCTTGCGTACACCTACAGCCACTCTATTGACGATTCTTCGGACCGCTACGATAACGCGTTCGTGAATGCCTATAACATCGCCGCCAATCGAGGCAGCTCAACGTTCGACCAGCGTCACAGCTTGGCGATCAGTTACATCTACGGCCTGCCGTTTTTCAAGGAGCCTGGTTTTGCCAACGCCGTCCTCGGCGGATGGCAGGTTTCGGGCATCACTATCGCCCAGACTGGCGTCCCTTTCACCGTAACCAATAATACAACCTTCGGCGATAACGCTGGCGTAGGCAATGCCGTGGGCACCGGCTCGCGGCCGAATCTTGTCGGTGATCCCCACGCGGTCACCGCAGCCCAAAAAGCTGCCGAAGCAGGCACGTTCGGGCCGCTCTATTACAACCCGGCGGCCTTCGCTCTACCCACGGGCCTCACATTTGGGAATGTGGGTCGTGACACGCTTTACCTGCCGGGCCGCCTTAACTTTGACTTTGGACTCTCCAAACGATTCGCGATCAACGAAAGGTCCGGGTTCGACTTCAAATGGGAGTCGTTTAACCTCTTCAACCATACCCAATTCAATTCCGTCAGCTCCGGCCTTAACAACTCAGATTTCTTGCATCTTAACGGCACGCACGCGCCGCGACGCATGCAGTTTGGCTTGCGGTTTTACTTCTAACTGACCACCACCCCGAAAAGGCGGCGCTCTTCGGAGCGCCGCCTTTTTTTGTGATTCGCCCTCGAATGCTGGCCTTGCATTGGTTTTTCGACTGCCAGCTTTCCGCAAAAGGAGTAAACTACCCGCCATGAATCGACGAACTTTTATCGGAACGTCTATCGCCGCTACCGTGGCCGCCTCGCGTCCTGCGTGGCCGGCCGAAACTCATCACATCGAACGCGTCGGCCTGCAGCTTTACACCGTGCGCGATCTCATGAAGAAGGATTTCGAGGGCACCATCGCGAAAGTTGCGCAGATTGGCTACAAAGAGGTGGAGTTCGCGGGGTACTTCGGCAAGTCGCCGCAACAAGTCCGCAAGATTCTCGACGGCAACAAGCTTACCTCGCCGTCGGAACACGTTCCGTACGAAACGATCGAGAAAAAGTGGCCGGAGACACTCGAAACCGCGCACACGATCGGGCTAACGTTCATTGTGTGCCCGTGGATTGACGTTACGCAACGCAAAGAGGGCGACGGATGGAAGCACGCCGCCGAAGCCTTCAACCGCGCCGGGGAAGCCGCGCAAAAGGCCGGCATCCAATTCGCTTATCACAATCACGCGTTTGAGTTCGAGCCTTCCGACACGCTGGGCGGGAAAATGCCCTACGATTTCCTGCTCGAGAACACCGATCCCAAGCTGGTCAAGATGGAAATGGACCTCTGCTGGATTACGGTCGGCGGGCAGGATCCCGTGAAGTATTTTGACCGCTACCCCGGCCGCTTCCCGCTCGTACACGTGAAGGACTGGACCACCAAGGGGCCGAGCGGCAACGATTACGGCGGCGCTACCGGCGCGTCCAAGAAGCCTGGTCACATGACCGACGTCGGCCAAGGCGAAATCGACTGGAAGCGTATTTTCGCGCAATCCGGCAAAGCCGGAATCCAGCACTACTTCGTTGAAAACGACGAGCCGAAGTCGGCGTTCGAGGACATCAAGATCAGCTACGACTACTTGGCCAAATTAACGGTCTAACCTCCGGGTGGCACCTGTAAAGTTATTCAATGGAGAAAATCGCCCGCGCACATATGTGGGCGCAGTTTTCCTTTGACAATTGATCAATAAATGCTATACTTGCCCGCGTACAGAAGTGCGTTCGGCACCTCTTGATCCCTACCCTGGCGCCTGGCGGTACGTTCCCCAAGATCACTAACGTTACCTTCTATCGCCAAGTAAGTGCTTTAGAATGAACACTTCCGAGCGAATACCGTGTTTTATGGGTTTTTGACCGAAATTGTGGTGCACTAACCCTAGTGCTTTCAACAGTTAGGGAACCCCAGTCCGCTAAGTGCTTTAAATTCTGCACTTGCAAAAAAGGGGGGAGGGATCGGATCCCCCCGGCCATACACAACTAGTTCAAATTTCAGGGGACATCCCTAAGCGAGCCTATCTTACAGAAAACACAGGCCTAACGAATTGTTCAGCCACGGTTCGGTGGAGGCGGGCAGCCGGGGAATTCGCGCAGCGACGTATTGCCGATGTATTGCAAGTCGGCGATGCCAATCTTGCTGGTGTAGAAGCCGTCGCAGGTTATCTTGCGCAGAAGAAACGCGAAGAAGGCGACGCCTTGGCTGAGCGCCGCGTCTTTCTTCGCATTCTTGCGATACGCAATCAGGTCCAGCACCTCGTTGCGCTGCTGCGGAGCGCATTCCAGAAAGGATTTCGCGTAACGGTCCGCACAAAAGCTATCGAGCCATATCAATCCGCCGCCGAGCCGCAACTGATACTTTTCATTTTCGCTGGTCAGCAAATCGATGAACTCCGGCGCGCCCGCTTCGACAGCTCCGCCGGAATGATCGTCCTTGGGAATAATGGCGTCGCACAGCCAATTCAGTGTCTCGTATTGATGCGCGGAAAAATATTTGGGAGCGTACTTCCCTGCCGGCGACGCGGCTTTTTCCTTGCGCACTGCCTGGTGCACGAATTCCGCGGCTTTGGCGGGAATGACTTGCAGCACCGAGCCGCCCACCGCGCCCATTGCCAGCGTCTTCAAAATGTCGCGTCGCGTTATACCTTGCGCACTCATAGCTCCTCGCAGTTTCTGTTGTTGAGATTATTCGCTCCGCTCTGGATCACAACGCGCGGCTTGTGTGACATCACAAATTCCCTTTTTGCGCTTCGGAGAGCAAGTATTCCGAAGCGCGCCACGACAGCGCCATAATCGTCAGCGTCGGATTTTTGTCCGGATTGGTCACCAACGGAGCCCCATCGGTAACAAAGAGATTCTTCACGTCGTGCGCCTGGCAATAGCCGTTCAGCACGGAAGTCTTCGGGTCTGCGCCCATGCGCGCGGTCCCCACTTCGTGGATGATTTTTCCGCCCGCTTGAATTCCGAACGGATACGGCCCATCGATTTTCGTCTTCGTGCGGTATTCCCCGCCCGCTGCCTCTACAATCGCGCGGAAGGTTTGCTGCATGTCCTGGGCCTGCCGCAACTCGTAATCCGTCCACTCGAAATGGAAGCGCAGCACCGGGATGCCCCATTGGTCGACGACATCGGGATCGATCTCGCAATACGTGTCCGGGTTCGGAATCATTTCGCCACGGCCAGAGAAACCGATGTGCGTGCCGTAGACTTTGCGCGCGCGCTGTTTCAGTGCCGCACCGTATCCCTCTTCGCGGTGACACAAGCTATCGAACATTCCCACGCCGGGCATATCGCGGCCACCCGAGAATTCGATGTGATAGCCGCGAGGAAAATCATTCTTCCGATCGAATTTCCACCACGGAATGTACATGTGCATTCCGCCGACGCCGTCGTGGTTGTGCGGCGGCATCTTATCGAGATACGGAAATTCGCCCCAGCCATCGCTGCCGACCGAATCGGTCAGATACTTGCCGACCGTTCCAGAAGAATTCGCCAGCCCGTCAGGAAATGAAGCAGACTTGGAATTGAGCAGCAATCGCGCCGACTCGCACGCGCTCGCCGCCAGAACCACGGCGCGAGCGCTGACTCGTTTTTCCGAACGCGTGGTCTTGTCGATGTAGGAGACGCCCTCGGCTTTTCCGTCTTTGCCTACCAGGACCTCGCGTGCCATCGCCCCGGTAATCAGCGTCAGCTTGCCCGTGGCCATCGCCGGCGGCAGCAAAACCTGGCTGGAGCTGAAATTTGAAGCGGTGACGCACCCGCGCCCGCATTGCGCGCAATAGTGGCACGGCAAGCGGCCATTCAACGATTGCGTTAGGATTGCGAGCCGCGACGGGATGCAGATGATACCCAGCTTGTCGCAAGCCTTCTTGACAATCAGTTCGTGGCAGCGCGGCTTCGGTGGCGGCAAGAAAACGCCATCCGGCGCGCTGGACACATTCTCTTTCGTGCCGAACACGCCGATATACGATTCCACTTTGTCGTAATACGGCGCAAGGTCCTCGTAACTGATGGGCCAGTCAGCTCCGAGCGAGTCTCGCGTGTACGAGCGAAAATCCACCGGAGCAAACCGCAGCGCGATGCGCCCCCAATGATTCGTGCGCCCGCCCACGATGCGCGAGCGGAACCACTGAAAATTCGCGCCAGGCGCCGAAGTATACGGCTCGCCGGCGATGTCCCACGACCCATTGGGCGCCAGAAATTCGCCGAAATTTTCGAGCGCAGTCCCGCCCACGCCCGCGCCGCGATGCGGAAATTCGTACGGCCACATCAGCATCTTGAAATCTTTTTCGGGATAAATCTGCGGGCCGGCTTCCAGCAGCGCCACGGTCAGGCCGCCTTCGGTGAGAATCTTCGCCGCCATGCCGCCGCCCGCGCCGGAGCCAATAACGCACACATCATAAGTTTTCGGCGAACGCGTGACTTGAGCCATCTATTTCTCTCCGTGAACTCTTTGCATTACTCGTGTTCTCTGTGTCAGATTTTTTTCCGTGTTAAGCACCAAGCAGTTCGCTGCGCACATTTTTCAAAACCCACGCCGCGCGCTCCACACCCACCGGCCCCGACAAAATCGGGTCCTCATTCTCAATGCTCAAGATTCCTTCGTAGCCGATGTCCATGTATGCCTTGACCACGGACTTCCACAAGCTCGCGCTATGGCCATATCCCACGGCGCGAAACGTCTCCGAAGCCTGCGGCAGGTCGGCGGTATCAAACGCAAAATTCAGCACGCCGTATTTCCCGACGTTCTCGGGAAACAGAACGGTGTCCTTCATATGAGCGTGGAAAATCGCTTTCTGCTTTCCGAGGAAATGAATCACTTCCACAGGATCGCATCCCTGCCAGAAAAGATGGCTCAAGTCGCAGTTTGCGCCGATTTCCTCGCCCGCCGCTTCGCGGAGCTTCATCAGCGTGCGCGGATTGTAGACCACGAAATTCGGATGCATCTCCAACGCCAGGCGATGCACGCCATGCGCCCGCGCAAATTTCGCAGCCTCCTTCCAATACGGAATTACCTTTTCCTTCCACTGCCAGTCCTGCATCTCCGCGTATTCCGGGGGCCAGCGATACGTGATCCAGTTCGGCTGCGTGTCGGTCGGCGTGCCTCCCGGACAACCGGAAAATCCCACGATCACCTTGACGTCCAGACGCTCCGCAAGCAGGACCGTCTTGCGGAGGCTCTCGCGATCGCGCGCCGCATGCTTTTCATCGGGATGTACAGGGTTGCCGTGGCAGCTCAGCGTCGCAACTTGAATGCCGCGATCTTCAAACTTCTTTTTCCAGGCCTTCGCTTTGCCAGCATCCGCCAACAATTCGTCGATTGGACAGTGTCCGGTGCCGGGATATCCGCCGGTCCCAATCTCCATGGCTTCCAAACCGAGCGCGCTCACGCGATCCAGCATTTCGTCGAGCGACAACTTCTCGTAAACGGGATCGAAGACGCCGATGGGAATCTTTCGCAGCGCGCCGCTCGAGGCCTGCGCGGAAGACGCCGCAGCGGAGCTCGACGTAGCGACCGCTCGCCCCGACAAGTCTGCACGGTTCGCAACGCCCGGCATCGACGCCGCCAACAAACCGGTCCCTGTCGCCGTCAGGAACTCCCGACGGTCAATGCTCGACGATTTGCGCTGGCTTTTCATGCGCTCTCCTCAGCGGCGCCGTTGACTGCGTTCGCCCTACTGAAGCCGGGCGGCATTATACGACGCTTTTTGCAGAGACGAGCTATGTGATTCGCTGAGGTTTGAGGGCACTAAGAGGGGGAATCGAGGTTGGCACGGTGAGCGCGCGCTCCGGAGGACGTTTTTTCTGTTGAATCGCTTGCACGAACATCTCGACGGCTTGTCCGGCGTTAGGAGGCACAAAAATGGTCGCAGCAAGCAATCCGCTGCGCACCCACGCTTGGCCCGTTTTCGGGAGGCCGTCGCAACCAGTGAACGGCAGCTTCAGCCAGCGTTCGCGATCCGCTTCGTTGGGCAGTTCCTCAAAAGCCTTTCGCGCGCCAATGGCCATCGAATCATCCTGCGCTCCGATCAAGTCCACGGCGGCCTTTTGCGAAGTAGTCAGCTTCAGCCACGAACGCACCGCGCGCTGCGAAGTTTCCTCTGTCCACTGGCCTCGTAGCGCGATCACCTGGATGTTCGCTGGCTTGGTCTCTTGCATGCCCAGGGTGCGGTCTTTCGCGGCGGAATTTTCCGACGGACCCTGGATGTACAGCACCGTCCCCCCGCGCGGCAGCAGCGCGGCAAACTGCCGCCCCTGAATGCGCCCAATCTCCACATGATCGGAACTGATCGCGAAAATTGCCGCGGTCGCAGTCTTGCGCAGATCCTCTATGTAATTCGCCTCGCGATTGAGCACCGCCCATCCGATGTCCGCAGCGGCTGCGGCGCGCGCCACCTGCGGCAGCGCCGTCCCGCCCACGGGCTCAAACACGATTGCGCTCGGACGGTCTTCCGGCGACGCCTGAATGGCTCGCAAAATCTGCGTGCTCTGATTGATGGCGTCGTTGTTCGCGTAAACAATTTCCGCGCTCACGCCCAGCTTGCTCGCGGCTTGCTCCGCTGACTGCGCCTGCTCGATTTGGTAGTCGTTGTCGTTGGTGGTCAACGAAACCAGAATTCGTATCTTCGCCATCTGCCGGGTTACGCCCCCACGGCCCTACCATACACCGGGTCGCTGCGTGATGGAGCGAAATCGTTTTTTTCGCCGCGGCCCTGACATTACCCAGGAGCGTAATATTCAACGCGAAGAGGCCAATCCTATCGACCGTGATATGCAAATTGGAGGAGTCCCTAATGCCATGAAGACACGACGAATACCGCTTGATACCAGGGCAGAACAAAGCCAGCTTTTTCTCTAGACTCTCCGAACTGCCTGTTTAATACTTCCGTCCAGTTCCTTGATTTCCTTAGCGCCGTCTTCTGTACATCTACGTTCAAAAGAAGACGACGCCTTGGCCTCGGGGCTCGGGGCGGGCGGGTGACGTGGACGAAGAAATGTTTTCGCTTTTTGCTCATCTGCCGAAAACGTCGGCTGTGGTGAGTAGACGACCGGCGGCAAAGTCGCTATCGATGGTCTTTGAAAGATTCAGAAGCCGATCGGTAAGACTACGATCCGCAAGAATTTCCAAAGTTGCGAGTATGGAGTCGCGTTCATTCATGAGCGCACCCAAGAATTCTTTGTCCGCGAGGTACTTTGAGGATTGACCCGATTTTCGGGTCAGCGTGTTGCTGCTGGGTATATTGCTGGGCATCAATTCCTCGCAGGATCGTGGTAGCCCGGACGGGAGTCGAACCCGTAATCTTCACCTTGAGAGGGTGACGAGTTAACCGATTACTCTACCGGGCCATGTGAACAGTTTAGCGTGCGGCGGATGCTTCCGCAATTGAGACTACGTTTGGCTCTTCGTACTGGCCGATCTTAACCAGCGCTTCTTTGACATCCTCGATGGTCTTGATGCTAGATCGCTCGAAGATATCCTCTGTCTTGTGTCCAGTGATTTTCATTGCGCGTGTTTTCAGTAGCCTACCTCGAAATAACTCCGCCCTCTCAAGGCAGAAACATGGTTTCGAGTCCCGTTAGCGCTACCGAGCAGACCCCGGCACCACCATCGGAAGAAGTCAACGCGTCTACATCAATGACATAGGCGAACTGCTGCGCGGTAAGAACAAGCAGTCGATTTCCTGCTGTGGAAAAACGCGTGTAC
>WNFO01007184.1_pt1 | contig 11396 bp, 9 predicted proteins | sample 5400251 | NCBI WGS metagenome assembly WNFO01 (sample SAMN13153354, study PRJNA577476) | soil metagenome | isolation source: 100 cm saprolite under Madrone tree | place: USA:California | collected 2016-06-14 | reverse complement strand
AAATTTCTGGTCTTCTTCGTCACGCGGAAGGGACAACCATTCGCCGTCCCGGTAAAGTAGCGATCCGGCCGCGAGTCGCTTTTTATCCCTTGGGCAACTGCAGGATACGTTCACCGATCATGTTTTTTTGCACCGACGACGTTCCGCCCGCGATTGTGAACGATTCCGATTGCAGTGTGCGCCGGAGCCAATCGCCGTCGGGCGCAAATGGCGAGCGCCGTTCCATATAGGTATAGGGGCCGAGTAGCCGGCTCGCGAACTTTACCATTCGCTGCGACAGTTCGGTCGATACGAGCTTCCCGATCGACGACTCGGCGCCGGGAGGTTGCCCCTTGAGACGCTTCGTAAGCCCGCGCAGACCGTTGTACTTCTTCGCCGTAACCTCGATTGCGAATTCCGCAATCTTCTGGCGAATCTCATCATCCTCGGCCGCCGTATGGCCATTGAGCGGGACGATTTTGGCAAGCTCGACCAGTTGCGCCAGGATCACTTCCGCCGCGCTGATCTCGTTTATCCCGAACCGCTCGTGCATCAGCGTCGACACCAGCACCTGCCATCCCGCATTGAGCGGCCCCAGCAGGTTCTCCTTCGGCACGCGGACATCCTCGAAGAAGATCTCGTTGAATTCCGAATCCCCCGAGATCTGCTTGAGCGGTTTCACCGTAACTCCGGGCGCCTTCATATCGACCAGCAGGCAGCTCAACCCTTTATGTTTGGGCGCCGCAGGGTCGGTGCGGACGAAAAGCTGGCAGAAGTCCGCCCGATGCGCATGCGTGGTCCAGACCTTCTGCCCATTGACGACGAAGTAGTCGCCTTGCAGTTCGGCGCGCGTTTGCAGCGCGGCAAGGTCCGACCCCGCGCCCGGCTCAGACATTCCCTCGCACCAGATCTCATCCGCGCCGATAATCGGCTGGAGGTATCGCTTCTTCTGCTCGTCGTTACCCCATTGCATCAGGGCCGGACCGGTCATGATGATGCCGAGCACGTTGATACCGGTGGACAACCCCAGCCGAGCAAGTTCCTGATGATAGATGACCTGCTCGATAAATGTGGCGCCGCGCCCACCGTATTCCTTGGGCCAACTGAGCCCCACCCATCCGGCGGCGTAGAGCTTCTTATGCCATTGCTTGCCGCGTTCCCACAAAAAATCCTCGTTGGCGCGCTCTTTTTCCTCTTCCGTGAGCGGCGGCGGCTGATTGGCTTCGAGCCACGCGCGCACCTGGTTGCGATAGGTTTCCTGCTCGGGCGTGTAATTGAAATCCATCTTGGAGAACCGTCCTTCGGGGCGATCGGGTACAATTTGCAGATGCTACCGGAGCCGCCAAAGTTTAGGTAGCGTCCCAACAGGCTGTTGAAACACGGTTCAACAGCCTGCGCCCTTATTTTGAACGCACGTCGCAGACTCCTTAGCTCGGCTCCGCTACGCTCCGCCTAGCGTGGATGCTGTCCGATCAGGACGGCGCCGAACCAGCTCCAATGATCCGGGGGAGCCAGTTTTCCTACCGGTGTAGCTTTGTGGCACGGCGGACCGAATGTCGATTGAAAAAAATGAACCGGCAGAGCAAATTTTCTTACCTCTGTAACCAGTGCGGACGATGCTGTCATGACAAGGTCATCACGCTTTCGCCGTACGACGTCCTTCGCCTCGCTCGCGCCGCTGGTATCAGCACCGGCGAGGCGGTTGCCCGTTATACCATTCGCCGCGGTTCCATACTGAAATTTAAACCCGAGGGCGGATGCGCCGCGCTCGATGAAACGCGCTGCGCGGTTCATTCGGGGCGGCCGCTCGCATGCCGGCTATATCCGTTGGGACTCGAGCGCACGGGCAACGAGGAACATTTCGTCCAACTCGAACCCGCGCGGGGGTCACTTGGCGTCTGCGGTGCCGATGGAACCGTCGAAGCGTTTCTCACCGCGCAGGACGTAGCGCCTTATCTTCAGACGAACGAGCATTATCGCCGCCTGTTACCGCTCCTTCGCACGCGGATCGCTGCCTTGGTTGATTTCGACGTGATCGAACCGCGGGAATTCTGGCGCCGCACGGTGCGCGAGGCGCTTGCCGAGTCGAACTTCGATCCGAATCCGCTCGTCGGCGCGCTCTTCGATCCTGATGAACTCGGATGCGGTCGCGAATCCGATACCGCGACAGTCGAAGCTCATATCGAAGCGCTCGAGGATTTAGTGCGACGCGAAACTCACGCCGATATTCTGGCAGCAGCGGCAGTCCTGCTCGCCGTAAGCCTCGGCTACTCCCCCACCGCCGCCATGGAGTCGCGTTAAGTCTCGGACAACGTTGCCCCACTATCTGTAAGTGGCACAGGCTTTAGCCTGTCATGCTCTTAATAAACCGCCACCCATAGCTGTCCGGATGTTCAGCGAGAGCCTCTTGACCGGATTCTGCCCGATGTCCACGAGGCCTTTCCCAAGCTGGGCAGACTCACAGGCTAAAGCCTGTGCCACTCAACAGCCTAGAGTTTCCGGCTCATACGGCGCTCAACTTCTCGAGCAGTGCCTTGGCGTCCTTCAGATCGGCGGTATCGAAGCCCTCGGAGAACCAGCCGTAGATCTCGGCGAGCCTCGCGCGCGCCTGCTAAGGGCGGACCATGCGGCAAAGCCCGCTAGGTCCACACATCAATGAGCCGCATTGAGCGCCCCTTGACGTAAGCGCCTACGCTTGATCACTACGCCGAGTCTACAATACGACGCATTTTCACGGCAATCCGGCAATATGGGGGCGAGAATGTCTGAGTCGGCAAGGCCAATCATTAAACAACCCTACGGGCGCGCAGCGAGAGCACTGCTATACCTGATGATACTCGTCCTAACAGGCTGCTTCGGCCCGGGAGCAATGCACTATGATATTCAACAATATAACAAAGAGGTCCTGTCTAGTGAAAAAGAGATGCTACTTTACAATATTGCGGCGTTAGCGGAGGAGCAGTCACCTCATTTCACGATGATGAGTAACATCAGTGCCTCACGTAGCTTTACCGCCACCTCAACTTTTACTTTTACCAACGTGTGGAACAAACTCTTCCTTGGGACAAAAACTAACAACTTCCAAAAGGGGTCCAATGCCTATGGGGAGGCTGTAGCCACGGGTGTGACGGAGAATCCGACTATTACTTATCTTCCGATTCAAGGCCAGGATTTCGCGAGCCGATTCGAATCGCCCATCACCCCAGATAAACTGAATATTTTTATCGAGGATATAAATCTTAATCCGAAATTTGAGGAACACAGAAATTGGCTCATGCTTTTGATCGCGCAGGACGTGGACATTTACCACGGCGACTGGAAGAGCGAGCTCTCCAACTATATGTATAACACGGAGGACCGAAGGTGGAGCTCAAGCGCGGCATCGAGCCCAACGGGCCCGGTATCGTCGACCGTAGGCACTACGTGTGCCCTGAAGGTCTCTTAAATAAAGAGAACGGATACGAGCTATTCTCGAAGTGCGTTTCGCCACATTATCGACCTGTCTACCGACATGTCTGAGATCGACGCCAACCATGTAATAGTTCCATCGATTGTGGCAAAGGTACCCTCGGGTACCGAAGCGCTTGCAGCGCAGGCCGCAAATTTGAGTTGGGTTAAGATTCCCCCGGATAAGACCGACAAGGCGGCTAAAGCCGACAAGGCGGCTCTCAATCGGATTGAGAGTAAGGTAGATCAACTCTTAACAAACGCCGACAAGGCGGCTAAAGTCGGCAAGGCGGCTAGCGCCGACGACGCGACTAATGCCGACAAGGCCGAATATCAACTGGCATACCAGATGAAGCTGCGCGCCTGGTCTGACTACACTCCAAAATTTAAAGAAGCCGCCGAAACAAAGGAACCGGAAGATCAGAAGAATCCGGAAGGGAAACTGGAGGTTTCCTACCAAAATACGATTGCAGATTACCTGTGGCCCGTGCCGTATGACTCCATTCATGTAGAGTTGCGGAGAGGCCGGGTAACGGATAATCAAGTTAAAAACGAATGTTTTGATCTGCCTACCGAAGCGGAAATGGAAGGGCTGCCTACCGAAGTCGAAGGGCTCTCTACCGAAACGGAGGGGCTCTCTAAGAGAGCCAAATTCGATTTCCTCTTGAAGGCGGTCACCAAACAACTGGCATCCAAGGGCAATACACCAGCGCTGCTGAAACAAAAGGAACAATTGCAACGGGACGACGAACTGATTCAAAATAACGTGGTCTGTGGGTTTATTAAAACCGGGAATCTGGGGCAGATTATGCAGACCTTAGGGAAGATGGCATTGGTATGCACCGACAAAGAGAAGGAGAAGTGCCCCCCGAAAGCGTCTTCGGAATCGGCTCCAAAGTACCCGCCTGGGCGATTGATTCGGCGCCTTACTCGAACGTTGCCGTCCCCGTTTATCCAAAGAAATGGATTTGGGTGCCGGCGCATAACCCGGATTATATCTTGCCCGCGTATAGCGCGTGAACAAGCATGATATTGAAGAGAAGTGTGAAAACGATCGCGATGAAGTGATGTGTAAACAGCGGAAGCTGGGTGAACGCGATGAGTTTGTATTTTATACGCTGTATAAGCTGTACGAAATGTCTCTAGTCGATACATCGAAACTGGTTACTCCTCCTCCCGCCGTTACCATTACTATTGAGACCTGCATATCATAGTGACAGATTTGCTTGCTGCCAGAACGAGCGCACCAGGCGTGGGCGCCGGCGCATGCGGCGCAGTGCGCGACGCGCCTGATAGCTGAGCTGGGCGAAATCGCGCGGGCAGAAGTTGGGCAGCTCGTGATGTTTCCAGTAGCCCCAGATATATTCGACCGGATTGAGTTCCGGCGCGTAGGCCGGCAAGCGCTCGATCGCCAGCCGGCCCCGCTGCGCGCGGATAAACTCCGCGACCAGCCGCGCCCGGTGCTGCGGCAGCCCGTCCCAGACCACCAGCAGCTTGCCCGGCAGGTGGCGCAGCAGATGGCCGAGGAAGTCGATCACCTCGGCGGCATGGATGGCGCCAGGATAGAGCCGGAAGTAGAAGTTCCACCAGGTGATCCCGGCCGCCGCCGACAGCACCTGCCAGTTGAAATGATGTTGCAGTACCGGGGTCTATCCGCGCGGCGCCCAGGTCCGCACCCGCTGCGGCCGTTCGTTCACTCCGCTTTCGTCGATGAAGACGCGCGTGCGCCGCTCGCAGAGGGCTTTTTTTTAATCCGCGGCCAGGTGACTCTCTGCCACTGCCGGAGCGCCTGCTGGTCGCGCTCGAGCGCTTTGCCGCTGGGACGCTGGCAGCTCCAGTTGAGCTTGCGCAGAATGCGCCAGACGTGGTCCTCGTGGTACCGCACCCCGGTCCGGTACTCGATGACAGCGCGCACCCGGCTCGCGGTCCACAGCCCGCTGGCGAAGCCGAACGCCTCGGGCCCCCGTTTGAGCGCGCGCTCGAGGTCGCGCAACTGGGCCGGGCTGAGCTTGGGTGGCCGGCCGGTGCGCTGGGCCTGGCGCAGCCCGCGCACTCCCGATTGTTCAAGCTCTTGCGCCCAGCGGCTGACCGACTGCCGGTGGACGCCCACCGCGCGGGCGACCTCGGACTGGCTGAGTCCCTGTCGCAGTAATCGCGCCGCCTCCATCCGCCGCGCTTCCAACGCTGCGAAATCCCGCCGCACACCCGCTGGATTACCCATGCGCGACACATTAACAGAATCCAGAGCCCTTGTCACTATCTTATGCAGGGCTCAAATAGACCAGAATTCGAGAGTTGCTACGAACAACAATACGGTTCGCGTATATACGGTTCGTGTCGCAATTGAGCGCCAGCCGGCGTCCTTGACGGACGATTCTGAAAAGGCGCAACTTACTTTGGAAATAAGCCGTCCGGCTTTGGGAGGTGCTAATCATGGCAGCGAACAGAACGTATGAGTTTGATGTAAAGGATGTTGAATACCTCCGCCATGGAGACAAACCGCTGCTGGCTCGTATCTTCCAGCCGCGTGGCGAAGGTCCGTTCCCAGGCATGATCGAATTGCACGGCGGCGCGTGGTGCAACAACGACCGCACCATGGATAAGACGATCAACGAAACGCTCGCGAAGAGCGGCGTCGTCGTTGCTGCGCTGGATTTTCGCATGCCGCCCGACGCGGGTTATCCAGGTGCGATGGCCGACATCAATTACGGGATTCGATGGCTCAAAGCGCATGCAGCCGAGTACGGGACGCGCGCTGACCTGGTGGGGATTTCAGGAAACTCGAGCGGTGCCCATCAGGCGATGCTCGTCGGGATGAGACCGCGGGATGCGAGGTACGCCGCAATTGCGCTGCCTGCCGGATCGCCGAACGTCGACGCGACCGTACGATGCGTCATGATGTTCTGGCCCGTGATCGATCCCCTTGGCCGGTATCACTATGCAAAGCGGTTGCAGGCGGGTCCCAAGCCCTATCCGCCGATAGCGGACCTCGTGATCCCCTGTCATGACAAGTTCTGGGTAACCGAGGACGCCATGTCCGAGGGCAGCCCAATGCTCGCACTTGAACGCGGCGAGCGCGCGGAAATGCCGCCGGCGCTATATCTGCAAGGGACTGAGGACGTGGCGCATCCGCGCGAGGCGCTCGACCGTTTCGTCGCGGCTTATCGCAAGGCCGGCGGACATCTCGAGTTGGAGCTATACGAGGGCGTGGCCGAGGGCTTCATCAACCGAAAGCCCGAGGCTAAGGCCAGCGCACAGGCGCTTGAGAAGATGGTCGAGTTTGTGCATACGCAGATGCCGGTGACAGCGGAAGCGTCCGCCGCCGCTGGATCGTAGAGCGTTCGCGCTGAGTTTGACTGGAATTTTGATGGCCGGCCCTTTCTTTCGGGCCGGCCTTCTTATTGGTACGACGATTTCTTCCAGATACCGCGTTGATGCATCAGGGCGATCTGCTTTTCGATTACCTCTTTGCGGTATTCCGCATGCTTCATAGGCTCGCGCTCGAGGTAGAGATTCTTTGGATAGATGGGCTCCTTGTAGAGCAATTGGTAAAGTTCCGTACGCAAATCCTTTAGCCAGTTGTCCCACTGAGCATTATCGCGATGATAGCGAAGCGCCTCGACATCAATGACTCCCGCAACATACGTCGAGACGCCGCCGTATTCCTGGCTGCCGACTATCTGCCCGCGGTAATCGATGATAAATGAACGGCCGCCGAAGGTGTCGATCGGTAGATCGCTATCGGTATGTAGGTAATATGCGCCCATGTTAGGCGCCACCATATACATATTGTTATCGAGCGCTCGTGCACGGCTCTGAATCTCAAAGAACCCGTTACCGGTCGCCGGATGAGGGTACGAGCCGCGATAGACGACTTCGGCGCCGTTCATTGCCAGCGCCCGCGCATTTTCGGGATAAGAGCCTTCGTTTGCCATCATGATACCGAGTCTGCCGATTTCCGTGTCAACGACCGGCCAGAAAGCGTCCAGGGTCAGGCCGTATTTCTCCACCCACCAATCGAAGATGTCATGCGGGCAGACGGAATGCTCGACTGGAAACAGCGGCGAGACTTTGTAATGCCGCAGGATTACTTCACCCGCCGGATCGAGTATAAATCCGACATTGAAGTACCGATCCTTCCAGTCGGGATGACGCGCCTTGGCCTGAGCCATGATGAAGGTGTTGTACTCGCGGGCGATGACGCCAAGCGCCTCGGTCTCTCTGCCAGGAATGTCGATCGCGCACTCCTTCGCGAACTCGACATGATCCAGATCCAAAACCTCGTCGTTGAAGCCCTGCAGCGCACCCTCGGGCAGCGCAATCAGACGGACTACCAGCTCGAGGCTGGATAGCCAGGCGGCCGCTTTCACCATGTGGCTCAGGTGATCGAGGTTCACCGTAATTTCGTGCCGGCTGCGAATTCCTCGAACCGCCGGAACCAGTCCGACCGCCGTGTAGGGCCTAATCATCGTGGGCTCCCTTCTTGTGCAGATTCTTGATGCGCCCCGGCAACGATGCTGACTGCGCGAGTTGCCGGGACTTGCCCGGACTTGCCGGGACCTGCGTTTGCCGATGTTACTCGGGCTTGTACGCGACTTTGGGGAGGTCCGCCAACGCCGCCTTTATCGCATCGTCGGGATACGGAGAATCCTCGAGCTGGCCGCTCAGATAGCGGTCGTAGGCAGCCATGTCGAAATGTCCGTGCCCGGAGAGGTTGAAGAAAATCGTCTTTCGCTCGCCCGTTCGCTTGCACGCGCTGGCCTCGTCGATTGCCGCACGGATCGCGTGGTTGGTCTCAGGGGCGGGGATGATGCCCTCGGCACGGGCGAAAGTCAGGCCGGCCTCGAAGGTCGCGCGCTGCGGCACGGCAACCGCCTCGATTAAACCTTCATGGTAAAGCTGGGAAACGAGAGGCGAGTCGCCATGGTAGCGAAGGCCGCCGGCGTGGATTCGCGGCGGTATGAAATTACGCCCAAGAGTATACATCAGCATCAAAGGCGTCAGACCCGCGGTATCGCCGGAGTCGTACGCATAATGGCCGCGCGTAAGCGTGGGACATGACTCGGGCTCCACCGCCACCAGGCGCACCTGGCGGCCCGATGCCTTGTCGGCGAAGAACGGAAACGCGGTTCCGCCGAAGTTGGATCCTCCGCCGCAGCATGCGATGACCACGTCGGGATAATCGCCGGCCTTCTCGAGCTGCTTTTTCGCCTCAAGCCCGATCACCGTCTGATGAAGCAGGACATGATTCAGAACGGAACCAAGCGCGTAGTTGGTGTCCGGGCGCGATGTCGCCTCCTCAACCGCTTCGGAGATCGCGATGCCGAGAGAACCGGGGGATTCAGGATCGCGAGCGATTACGTTTCTCCCCGAATTGGTCTTTGCGCTAGGACTTGCGATCACTTCTGCTCCCCATGCCTCCATCATCGAGCGCCGGAAGGGCTTCTGCTCGTAGCTCACGCGAACCATGTAGACGCGGACGTCGATGCCGAACATCCGCCCTGCCAGCGCAAGAGCGGAGCCCCACTGGCCCGCCCCGGTTTCCGTCGTGAGACGGCGAACTCCAGCGAGATGATTGAAGTAGGCTTGCGCCACAGACGTATTGGGCTTGTGCGAACCAGCCGGACTGACTCCTTCGTACTTGTAGTAAATCCTCGCCGGCGTACCGAGAGCTTCCTCCAGGCGCACGGCCCGGTAGAGTGGGGTCGGGCGCCATTGCCGGTAGATCTGCCGCACCGGCTCGGGAACAGGAATCCAGCGCTCCCGTGAGACCTCCTGTTCAATAATCGCATGCGGGAAGATGGCAGATAATGCGTCAGGGCTGATTGGCTTTCCGTCCGGGCCCAGCGGCGGAGCGGGAGGATTCGGCATATCCGCCACCACGTTGTACCAACTGCTGAGGATCTCAGATTCGTCGAGAAAGATTTTCACTTGTGGCATAGGTTTCGGACATCTTCGAGCGTAGCTGGAGTACGGTTCGAAAGTCACGCAAGAATGGGGGCGCAGGCGGTTGAAACGGTTTGAGCTACGGCTCCCCGTTTGTAGAGCACGGACTGTTAATCCCCTTTTCGCACTCCCATTTAAAGAAAGCAACACGTAGAGTAGTGTGTTAGCGAGCTTTGGCTGAGTCTGGCGCAATGCAGCATTAGAATGCCCGAAGAAGCGGGCTGGGCGAATGAGCACAGCACTCCAACTTGGAAATAAGCTCGTGGAAGCCATTGACGCGCCGACGATTGTGTCGACCCCGCCCGCCCCTACCGGTAAGAGGGTTTCACAGTGGTCCCTCGGCTTTCCACTATGGCGCGTTTATCAGCCGCTGCCCCATCTTCTCGCCGCGGTCGTAATTGCGCTCGCGCGGCCGTTCGCCTCGCCGGCCGCAAGCTTCGCCGCACTTTACTACGTGCTGTTGGTTTTGATGCCCGCCGGCGTTTACCTCGGCGCACGGCTGATGGGATTGAATCCCTTAGCGGCAGGGCTCGCGTCCATCTTGATCCTCGCTCCAGCCGAAGAAGGCGACTTCAGCCGCTACGGACTCAGTTTCGACGCCTATGCATGGCGAGGCTCGGGCCTTTTCAGTGAGTTGGTTGCCTTCGAAATGCTGATGCTGGCGCTTGGCCTCGTGGCGCGTGCGATTGACTCAGGTAAAAGGGAGACGACCGCGGCGTTGGCGCTCTCGCTGACCGCGTTATCGCATATATTTTTCGGTTACATCGCGTTCGTCTCGATCGCATTTTGGGCGCTGGTCAAGCCGGGTGACGGCCGGGCACAGCGAATCACGCGGGCGGTCTCCATATCGGCCAAGGCGATGCTGCTCCTGGCGTGGTTTGTCGCCCCGATGGTCCTTGGAGGCGCGGAGGTCAACCGCAGCAGATGGGACCCCGCCTACAAGTTCGATTCTTACGGTGCGCAGATCATCCTGACGGAGCTTTTCTCTGGCAAACTGCTGGACTTCGGCCGCTTACCGATGCTTTCGCTGTTGGTCGCGGCAGGAGCGTTGATAGCCGCCTTCAAGATCACGGATTCATTGGCGAGACGGCTGCTCGTGCTCACAGGCCTTTGGCTCGCACTTTATTTTGGCCGTCCGACCTGGGGCCATCTCCTCGTGCTGGCGGGAATTCCCAGCCAGTTCCATCTACACCGGTTGGAAGCGGGCTTCGAGCTTTTCGCCGTATTACTTGCCGCGTGGGGGCTCGAACGAATTATCGCAGCCGCCATTCGTGGTCCTGGACTTGTCACCATCGCTATGGGTGCCGTACTGGGCGGCGCGCTCGTACTAATCGCAGCGGAACGCGTGCAGTATCTCAGCCTCAACGCACAGTGGGGCGAAGGCAACCTGACGGCGTTCGATCATGAACGGGGCGACCTCGACCTGGCACTAGCCGATGTGCGGGCGATTCTCGCCGCACGACCGGGCCGTGTATCGGGGGGAAAGGCGGCGGAGTGGGGCGGGACCTTCAATATCGGTTCCGCGAAAGTGTATTCCTTCATCACACTCAGCGGGATGGATGAGGCCAGCTACCTCTATCACACGATCTCCCTAAGTTCCGATTTCATGGTGCTGCGCGATGAGAACGATCCCGTTCACGAAGATCTGTTCGGGATTCGCGCGGTGCTGGCGCCCGTCACGCTCAAGCTGCCCCCATATTTTCAGAAGCGCGGCGTACACGGCCGCTTCGCAGTCTACGAGGCCGCGCCGACCGGCTACTTCAGCCTCGTCGACATCGGAGCGCGTTACGACGGCGGCCCGGCCACATGGTTCGATCCGATTTCGAATTGGCTGCGGAGCCCGATGCTTCACGCGGGCGAGGTGATCGCGCTCGATCCTCGCGCCGTCGCGGCCCCGGTTATCTCGCGATGGCAACAGCTACCGGCCCCGGACCCCAAGTTCATGACTCCGCGCGGCCAAATCCTTTCTGAATCCAAGGTCGGTGAGGATTACCGCGCCAGCATCGACGCTCAGCGCCTATGTT
>WNFO01005139.1_pt1 | contig 11396 bp, 8 predicted proteins | sample 5400251 | NCBI WGS metagenome assembly WNFO01 (sample SAMN13153354, study PRJNA577476) | soil metagenome | isolation source: 100 cm saprolite under Madrone tree | place: USA:California | collected 2016-06-14 | reverse complement strand
GGTCTGCTTGGGGATCAGGTACTTGTGCGCGATGTGCAGTTTCTCCTCGCCCGTGTAACCGGGCAATTCGATGATTTCCATGCGGTCCCGCAGCGGCTCAGGGATGGGATCCATCCAGTTCGCCGTGGCGATGAACAGCACCTTCGAAAGATCGAACGGCACATCCAGATAGTGATCGCGGAACGCGTTGTTTTGCTCGGGATCGAGAACTTCCATCAGCGCCGATGACGGATCGCCGCGGAAATCACGCCCGAGCTTGTCGACCTCGTCGAGCATCATGACCGGGTCGTTCGTTTCTCCGCGTTTCAGGCCCTGAATAATTTGTCCGGGCAAAGCGCCGATGTAGGTGCGCCGGTGGCCGCGAATTTCGGCTTCGTCGTGCATGCCGCCAAGAGCGATGCGCACGAACTTGCGTCCCAGCGAACGCGCGATGGACTTGCCGAGGGAAGTCTTGCCCACGCCCGGAGGCCCGATAAAGCAAAGGATCGGCCCCTTCATGCCTGGCTGAAGTTTCTTCACTGCCAGGTAATCGAGGATGCGCTCCTTCACCTTCTGCAGATCGTAATGATCTTCGTCGAGAATCTCGTGTGCCTTGGTAATGTCGATTTCCGAGCTGCCCGAGGATTTGCTCCACGGCAGGGAGGTCATCCATTCCAGATAGGTCCGTGAAACCATGTACTCCGCGGAGGCCGGCGTCATTTTTGACAGCCGCTTCAGCTCGCGCTCGCACTCTTTCTTGGCTTCGGCGGACATGGCCGCGTCTTCCACTTTTTTGCGCAGCTCGTCGATCTCCTGCATCGAATCGTCGGATTCGCCGAGTTCTTTCTGGATCGCCTTCATTTGTTCGCGCAAGAGGTATTCGCGCTGGTTCTGGCTGACCTGCTCCTGCACTTGCTCGTGGATTTTCGAACGAAGCTCCAGAACCTCGAGCTCCTTCGATAGCTCGCGGATCAAGGATTCGAGCCTCTTGCGCACGCTGGGCGTCTCAATCAATTCCTGGCGCAGCAACGTCGAAAGCGACGGCAGAGTGCCGGCGATGAAATCCGTCAAGCGGCCAGGATGATCGATGTTCATGGCCACGGATTGCAAATCGTCGGATAGCTGCGGCGAGTGGCTCACCACGTCGCGGAAAAGATCCTGCGCATTTCGCTGCAGGGCTTCCAGTTCCGTGTCCGCTTCGCCGATGATGTCCGGTTCCGCTTGCACGCGGGCCTGCAGAAACGGACGCAAACCGATCAGGTCGAGCACCTGGATGCGTTGGAGGCCTTCCAGGAAAATGACTACGTTGCCGTTCGGCATTTTGACGGTCTTATGCACCTTGGCCAGCGTCCCCACTTTGTGGAGGTCGGCGGCCGCGGGGTCCTCGACTCTCGGATCGAGCTGCGCAACTACGCCCAAAAACTTCTCGTCGCCCTGTAAACTATTCACTAACGCCAGCGAACTTTCCCGTCCCACGGTCAAAGGCAGGACAGCGCCCGGAAACAGGACGGTGTCACGAACCGGCAGGATGGGAAGAACCTCTGGCACCACAATTTTTTTCTCAGCCATGATGTCCCCTAAGTTATCGGCGTGGCCAAAAGAAGCCGCGCGATAAGATTTTAGATGCAGGCGTGGCGGAAAGGGTGCGCAAAAGTACAAAAGTTGTTAGCACAAAATCTTAGTACTCTACGCTCACATTCTACCAGACATCCCGCTCCACCCGGCACCGTGGAATAAAGCGCTTGTGCTCAATAAATTACAGTCTCCTTGAGGGGCTGTAGGCGTGCCTTGTTGCCACCCTTCCCTTATCGGCCACACCCTCAATCGCTTGAAACTCCACGCTTTTTCGAGCCAAAGTTGCTCAAAACGTACTCCTCTGCTTCCGCGCGCGTCCTGATCTGCCCCTCCAGTTGCATGTCTTCAAGGGCACGCAATATCTGTGCAAATAGGGGGCCGGGCCGGAACCCCATTGCTTGGAGGTCATCGCCCGTCAAAAGTCGCTCCGGGCGGACCTGCTCCGGAGGCGTCACCTCAAGGAACCGCCTTACGAATTCATAGGATGCGAGGTGGCGGTGGCTGGAAAGACAGTCGAGTCGATGCAGAGCCAGGTGTTCCTCAAAGCGGGGGAGCCGCACAAACTTCTTCAGGGTGGAGGTACGCATTTCCTCGACGGCCCCGAACTTCATGTGATTGTCCACCAGCGCAAGGATCTGATCGGTGTCCTCGTTGGAGAAGCGCAATCGTCTGCAGATGGCCTCAGCCATGCGCACCCCGACTTCGACGTGATTGTTGAAACGAATCCGGTCTCCCGTCTCTGCGGCGGATTGAAACGTCGGCGGCTTGCCGACGTCGTGGAGCAGGACGCCCCATGCCAGAGTCGGTGCCGTGCCGGCCGGAAGTCCTTCCAGCATCATGAGCGTGTGAATCCAAACGTCCCCTTCCGGATGATATTGGTGAGGTTGCTCGACGCCCTTCATCGCCCCGACTTCCGGAAGAACTTGCTGGAGAAGCCAGGTCTCATCCAGTAGCTCGAAGGCCCGCCGCGCCGCACCCTCGGTAAGAAGTTTGGTGAGCTCTTCGCGGAGGCGCTCCGGAGAAACTTGGTGGATCTCCCCGACGTGGCGGCGTATGGCCCGAAACGTGGCGGCTTCGATTTCGAAGCCGAAGCGCGCCGCAAATCGCACCGCGCGCATCATGCGGAGTTTGTCTTCCGCGAAACGACGGTCGGGCTCGCCGATGGCTCGAATGACTTTCGCCTCGAGGTCCGACTGCCCGCCCACGAAATCGAGCACTTCTTCCGTGTCGTGCCGCATCAGCAAGCCGTTGATGGTAAAGTCGCGGCGCTGCACATCTTCCTGCGCAGTCTTTGAGTACACGACGCGGTCCGGATGGCGGCCATCACTGTAGCCCACGTCCGAGCGGAACGTGGCAACTTCGACTTTGAGGCCATCACGCGGAATCAAGATCACTCCGAACTGCGCACCGACCGCGATGCTCTCGGGGAACAACCTCGCCACCTCTTCCGGCGTGGCATCGGTGGTCACGTCGTAGTCGGCGGGCTCGCGGCCGAGAAGCACGTCGCGCACGCATCCGCCAACCAGCAGCGCCTGATAACCGTTGCCGCGGAGTGTGTCGCAGATCGAGTTGGCCATTTCGCGCAGGCTCACGCTGTGATTATGCGACAGTCGGGGCCGCGAGGGGAGATCGGTGTTCTCGATAGTTTCCGTAAGCTCTTGTAGGGCCTGCCTTCTGAGGCGGGCCGTTCTTCGGCGCGAGAAAGAGATTCCCACCGACATAAGGTCCTCTTTTCTCTTACTGAGAACTGAAAACTGACAACTGAGAACGAATTAAAACAACTGAACCCGGTATTCGTTGTCAAGGGATCGAATCTGCTTCAAGCGGCCACACGACGCTACTTGCTGCGGAAGACGAGGCAAGTTATGTCGTCGGATTGCCGCGTGGCGCCCACGAATTCATCCACGCGCTTCATCAAGAATTGAAGGGTTTGCTGAGCATCCCAATCCGGCAGATTGCGAATGGCGCTGAGCCAGCGGGCGTTGCCAAATTCTTCTCCCGATTCGTTGAAAGCCTCGACAACGCCATCGGTGAAGAAAATCAACGCATCGCCCGGTTTGAGCTCCAGTGAAGCAGTTTCATACTTCACGGACGATTGGATTCCAAGGGGCAGACCGCCGGCTTCCAGTGTTTCTAGCGTGCCATTGGCGCGGCGTAGAATCGGGGCGTTATGGCCGGCATTGACGTAGGTCAGATTCCGTGACAACGGATTGTATTCCGAGAGAACCGCGGTCGTGAAGCGCAGGCCATTCAAACTGTGCGCGCAAGCATAGCGGTTCAGCCGCGCCACCAGATCCACAAGCGGAGCATTTTCTCCGGCAATGGTTCGCAGGCTTGCCTGCAGAGTGGCCATTAGCAGCGCGGCGGGAACGCTTTTGCCGGCCACATCGGCGATCACCACCATTAGTTTCTCGCGATCTTCCGGGTTCGGATAGAACGCGTCGTAATAATCACCGGCGACGGAATTTTGCGGGCGCGTCGCGAAGGCGATGTTCGCGCCCGTAATTTCGGGCGGTTGCGAAGGCACAAGCCAGGTTTGAATCTCTCTCGCGATTTCCAGGTCGCGTTTCATCGTCACCTTGTCCGCCAGTTCCAGCGAAAGCAAGAGCAGGAAGACAAAGGCGGCGATAACTTCGAAATTCACATCGAAAGCAAAGTTCTGCCCCACCTGAAGTTTGATTCCGGACATTACCAACATCAGAAACGCCACAAGCAACAGCACTCGTCGCGCCGGCGTCATCTTCATCAACAACGACCAGAAGAGCGTTTTCGCTATCCGGAACCAGCGCTTGAATCCGCGATGGGTTTCCAGTTCCTCCGAGTCCGCCTCTTTCATGTAAAAGCCATAACTTGCGCGGGCATCGGCCGTAAATTGCGACCACAATTCATCAATCTGGCGGCCTTCGCTGACGCGCTGCCAGAATTGGCGCACGCGACTCAGCGCATGGAGCGGAGGGGGTGAGGAGGAGACACCGGGAGTCGGAGGTGCGCTCATGGATGATCGCTCAAGGAAGATAGAGTATAGGTCATTCGGCTGAGGTTTCGCTGAAAGTTACGAATCGTCGCGATCATGTCCCGGTTCATCGCGGCGAAGCGAGCCGCCGAATTGCACTTTGCCGAAACCAAAACGGTCGCGGAGACGGTCCGTGGCGCTGGTGAGTTTTTCCAATTTCGCGCGGCGCTCGGCGTCGAGCAAATCAAGTTGCTGGCCGCCGTGAGTAAGTCCGCTGAGGCTCACTCCGAGCAGCCGGACTTTTCTTTTCACATCTCGATGGGCGCGGAAGAGTTCTTGAAACACCGCAAAAATGTCGGAATCCAGCCGCGTGGGCTCCCCGAGCGTTTTGGAGCGCGTATGCGTTTCGAATCCGGCGTAGCGAATCGTCAGTGTGAGCGTTCGCGTGGCCAGACCTGCTTCGCGGAGCCGCTTGCAGGCTTTCTGCGAAAGATGGCTGAGCATCGCGGACAGGACGTCCACGTTGTCGGTGTCTTCTCCGAACGTGTGATTGTGCGAGATGGATTTCGGCTCCGCATCGATAACGAATTCGTAGGAATCGCCGCCGCGCGACTTGCGATAGAGCGCCGTGCCCCACTGGCCGAAAATGCTTTCCAGTTTTTCCTGCGACATGGCCGCGATCTGCTCGACGGTTTCGATGCCGAGAGCGCGCAGCGCGCGCTCCGTAACTTCGCCGATGCCCGGAATTTTTCTCACTGGCAGCGGCGCGAGGAATCGCTGTTCGCTGCCCGCAGGGACCCAGACGAGACCGCGCGGCTTGGCCTGGTCCGACGCAACTTTCGCGACGAGCCGTGTCGTAGCGAGTCCGCCGGAGCAGGGGAGAGCAGTGGTGTGTGTGATCGTTCGAAGCAACTTGTCGGCGGCAGCGAGAGGTGGACCGTGCAGGCGTTCGGTGCCTGCGAGATCGAGATAGGCTTCATCGATCGAAACCATTTCCACGATCGGGGAGAATTTCGCGAGGATAGTCGCGACGCGGTCGCTCCACTCCCCGTATTTTTCGTGGTGCCCATCCAAAAAGATCGCGTGAGGGCAGAGACGTCCGGCGGTACGCAGTGGCATCGCCGAGTGAATGCCGTACTTGCGAGCTTCATAGCTCGCTGCGGAAACGACGCCGCGCTGGTCCGGCTGCCCTCCCACGACGACGGGCTTGCCGCGCAGTTCCGGCCGATCCAGCAATTCCACGGACACGAAGAACGCGTCCATGTCTACGTGCAGAATCGAAGACGCCTCTTCGGCGGACCGCTCGTCGAGCGGCCCATGCTTCGCGCGGAATCGCGCCATATCGGGCATGGCCCTAGCCTACGCTTCCCCCCAAAACCTGCAACAATTCCGATTTGGCTGTGCCGGTGGAACTAGAATGGATACGGTGAGGATCCCAGGACGAACAGAAAATCGCGCGGCGTGACGACGCGTACGCCATGGAATTGCGCTGGAAAGTCCCGAATATTTCCTGTAACGATAAAATCAGCGCCGGCTTCGAGCGCGCGCTCCATCACTCTATCGTCATCTGGATCCCGCGCTACGGCTACTTTTTTTCGAGGCACAACGAATATGGCAGCCTCTCGAAGGTCTCTAATGAACCTTGCTGCCCTGTGCTGATTCAGCCCAAAGTAGTCGCGAGTCAGCACTTCGCGGTATTCATCGAGGAGAGATTCCGAGATATGACAGCGAAACTGTTTCGAGGTCGCCGCATCCAGGATGGTTGCCGGAGCGCCTTTTTGATGCAGAAGTCCCGAAACAACGACGTTTGTGTCCAAAACTATCCTAAGCATTCTTCAACTTCTGCTTGTGCTTGCCCTCGCGGCGGTAGCGTTTGATCTCCCGGTTTATTTCTCGCATTGTTAAACGGTCTAGCCCCTTGGTTTTGGCCTCGAGTCGAATTTCTTCAACGACGGGAAGAGGCTTCGCAAAGTTTCTCAAATACTCCTCGATGCCCATAATTACCACTTGCGGCTCACCGCGTTTGCCGACGACGAACCTTTCCTGGTTCTGCCCCGCTCGTTTGAGTATCTGACCGAATTGCGTACGCGCGGTCAGCGCCGACACTATCTGCGCAACAGACCGCGATCCCGTTGATCGTCGTTTTGCCATTTGTCCATCCCATCTTCTCTGAACTGATTAATTAGTTCAGCCACTATTCTAGCGTCCAAAGCCACCGTGCTCAAGTGCGTTCTGCGGCGAGGACGCGGGGGATTCCGGCGAGATCGTTAGTTACGCCTACATTTGTCCAGGCGGGAGCGTCGAGGAGCGGCTGGACTGCCGGCAAACTGCTGTGGCCGAGTTCGAGGACCAGGATGCCGCCAGGCTTGAGATGCGTGGCGGCTTGCGCGATGAGATCGGCGTAGAGTTCGTAGCCTTCTTCGCCGCCGTAGAGAGCGACTTCCGGTTCGTGATCGCGGACTTCGCGCATGAGGGTTGCGGCTTCGCGGCGGCCGATGTAGGGCGGGTTGCTGACGATGAGATCCAGAAGAGGTGACTGGTGACTCGTGACTGGCGGTTGGCGGGGAGTTGAGGATGAGTCGGTGCCAAGCAAGGGCACAGCATGCTGCGCCACTACAAGGGAGACTTGGTCGAGCAGGTTGGATTCAAGGAAATGGATGCGGTCGGAAACAGAATGGCGTTTGGCGTTGCGTTTGGCCACGGTGAGTGTGGCAGGGGAAACATCGGTGGCGTAAATCGTTGCGCTCGGCAATTCCTTTGCAAGCGCTATGGCGATGCAGCCGGAGCCGGTGCCGATATCGGCGATTTGCAAGCCTTCGCCGGTGAGCGTCTGTTTGCGGCCGGCGCGGCGTTCGCGGACGGCGAGCCGGTCGAGGGCGACTTCGATGACGTGCTCGGTTTCGGGGCGAGGAATCAAAACGTCGGGTGTAACTTCAAACTCGAGGCCCCAGAATTCTTGTTTGCGGGTGAGATGCTGCGTTGGTTCGCCATTCGTGCGGCGGGCAATCAGCGCGAAGAAGCGCTCGGCGTTGGCGCTGGAGACCGGTTCTTCGGGATGCGCGTAGAGCCAAGTGCGGTCGCGGCCGAGGACATGGAGCAGCAGGAGTTCCGCGGCGAGCGTGTAGGAAGGAATGTGCGATTCGCGCAGTTGGGCGAGCCCTTGCTTCAGTGCGGTGCGTACGTCGATCTGCGATTCGCTGGCACTCATTGAGGCACGATACGGTTAGAAAGAGTTGAAAGAATTAACACAGAGAGCACAGAGAACGCAGAGTTCACAGAGAAGAGAAAGCGGCTGAAAAAAGAAGGAATTCTGCCCGGCGCGCGAATTCGATGAGTCGTACGACATCACGCGGTGGCGAGTTCCTGCTGGAGGCGCTCGGATTCATAGTGCTCGACGAGGGCATCGACGAGCGGGGCGAGTTTTCCTTCCATCACCTCGGTTAACTGATGGAGTGTCAGGCCGATGCGGTGATCGGTTACGCGATTCTGCGGGAAATTGTAGGTGCGGATTTTTTCGGAGCGGTCGCCGGTTTTGATTTGGCCACGGCGTTCGGCGGAGAGCGCGGCCTGCCGCTTCTCCTGCTCTTGTTCGTAGAGGCGCGCGCGGAGAACGCGCATAGCTTTCGCGCGATTCTTGATTTGGGATTTTTCGTCCTGCTGCGAGACGACCAATCCGCTGGGGATATGCGTGATGCGGACGGCGGAATAGGTGGTGTTAACGGACTGGCCGCCGGGGCCGGAAGAGCAGAACGTATCGACGCGCAAATCTTTTGCTTCAATCTTGATGTCGATTTCGTCGGCTTCGGGGAGCACCGCGACGGTTGCGGCAGAAGTATGAATGCGGCCCTGCGTTTCCGTGGCGGGAACGCGCTGAACACGATGCACGCCGCTTTCGTATTTTAGTTTGGAATAGACCTTCTGCCCTTGAATCGCGGCGACGACTTCCTTGAGGCCGCCGATGGAAGACGGAGAGCTTTCGAGGATTTCGACTTTCCAGCCCTGCGTTTCGGCGTAGCGCGAATACATGCGAAAGAGTTCGGCGGCGAAGAGAGCGGCTTCGTCGCCGCCGGTGCCGGCGCGGATTTCCACGATTACGCTCTTTTCGTCGAGGGGATCTTTCGGGAGGAGCAGGAGTTTCAGTTCGCGCTCAGCCACTTCCTTGCGCGCGGAGAGTTCTTTTTCTTCGTCGTGGGCCATCTGTTTCATTTCGGCGTCTTCCGCTTCGAGAAACATCTGGTGGGCGCCGGCAAGGTCTTTTTCAATCTGTTTGAATTCGCGGTGCCTGGCGACGATTTCACCGAGCTCGGATTGCTGCTTGGCGACCTTTTGGAAGCGCGAGGAGTCCGAGACGATCTCCGCCGAGGAAAGTTCCTGCGTGAGCTCGTCGTAGCGCGTGCCCAGCTGGTCCAATTTTTCAGATAACGTCAGTGCGGCCATTGCAAAACCTCTGTAGTTCTTAGTCGTTAGTTCTAAGTTCTTAGTAAGAAAAAGGAAAGAAAGTTGAATCTAGTTTACGGACAAGTGCGGGCTCCCGGAGAAGGAGCGAGAAGCAAGTCAGCTAATAGAAGGTGGCGTACATCGATTTGCCCTGTACTAAGAATACCGCCGAATTCCAAATCGCGCAAATCGGGCCTCGATAGTAAGCGCTCAATCACCGGAAAATCACGTTCATCGACTCTCCGATGCATTTTGTGAACTGCCCCGGAGCCGCCAAATCAAACGAATGAGCCAGGCATTCCCAATCAGCAAACCAACCGTCATTACGAACAGGAGGATCCTAATTCCGATGTGCTCGTGCAAAAACTGTTCAATCTCTTGGCTGAGAAGTGGGTGCGTTATCGGTGTCCAGTCATTCGATCTCGCGAAAATATCTGGGATGTGATCGTCAATAGCGCGCCGCCACGTATCAGGGATGAATACTATGCATAAATAGACCTCGAACAGCACTAATGGAATCAACGCAGCCGATAAGATGGTCTTTTCACAGCCTCAACTTTCATGCCAAGCGGGAAGTATAAGCCTGAAGACTGACCGGCGTGTCAAACCCGAGCGTTGCGGTGGTTGCCGCAACCTGAGGCGGTATACTACGATGCGAACAAAGCCATGAGCGAAGCGGTACGGACGATGATGCGGATGGATGCCGAGGTGGCGCAGGAAGCTGCGGCTAAGTCGGATGCGGGATTTTTGTGGGATTTCTGGTATCCCGCGGTGCGGAGTATGGAGATTCGCGGGCAGAACTTGTTGAGGGCGATGCTGCTGGAGGTGCCGCTGGTGTTGGGGCGGACTTCCGACGGAAGACCGTTTGCGATGCGGGATTCTTGCCCGCACCGGGGGATACCGCTGTCTTATGGGCGGCTGGATGGGAACGTGGTGGAGTGCTGTTATCACGGGTGGCGGTTCGATGCGTGCAGTGGGCAGTGCGTCGAGATTCCTTCACTTTCCAGTCAGGACAAGTTGAAAGTGGAGCGGATTTTTGCGGGACACTATCCTTGCGAGGAGCGGGACGGGTACGTTTGGGTTTACATGAACGCGCCGGGATCGAAATTGCCGGACACGATTCCCGCGGCGCCGGGGCTTACCGTTTTCAGCGACAAATACAAGATCACGCATCTTTCCTGCGAGCTGCCGTCGCACATCGATCACGGGATTATCGGACTGATGGACCCGGCGCATGGGCCGTTCGTGCACCAATCGTGGTTCTGGCGAAAACGCGGAAGCATCCACGAGAAGGCCAAGCAATTCGAGCCGATCCCGAACGGCTTCCGGATGAGCCCGCATTCGCCGAGCACGAACAGCGCACCGTACCAGTTGCTGAAGAAAATCACCGGGGAACCGGTGACGACGACGATCGATTTCGTGCTGCCAAATATACGGACGGAAGAGGACCGCAGCGGGAAGCTGTGGTTTTCCAGCCGCGCGACAGTGACGCCGGTGCGGCGGGATTTGTGCAGGATCGATTTCGTGGCGGCGTGGAATTTGTTTTTTCTCCCGGTTTCGATTTTCCGCATCTTCGGCAAGATTTTTCTCCGCCAGGACCAGGAAACGATGATCCGGCAGGCGGAAGGATTGAAGCACAATCCGCGGTTGATGCTGATCGATGATGCGGACCGTCCGGCGAAATGGTATTTCGCGCTGAAGGCCAGCCTGATCGAGTCGCGGCGGACGGGCGCTGCGATGGTGCATCCGATGGATGGGCCGGTCGCGCTGCGCTGGCGATCTTGAACAGTTTTCAGTTCTTATGTTTTAAGTTGTCAGTACGATTCCCGTGTGCCTGGCCCCCGCCTCTTGTTCCCAGTCCAATGAATGGAGTGATCCAGAGACCAAGGATCCGTGGAAGTGGATGGTAGTGAGCGAAATCCCGTGGGGATCTTCTAGAAGTTATCTCATAAATGGTTTTGTGGCAGAAAAACCACAAACCGGCTGTAATGGAATCGTACGGAAAGTGGTGAGTTGGCTGACTTTCAACGGCTTCATCCTGTAAGTGCCGTCCTTTTCGCGATGTCCGAGCATTTATGAGATGACTTCTAGTTAACCATAACAGGGCCACCCCCCTATGTTTTTCATAAGTGTCATTTAGGGCCTACGGCCCGCGAAACCTCATGAAAATCACTTAGAGTTAAGATCGCAACAGCCCGGAGCGGCGAGGTCGATACAACAATGGAGAAGTCGGAGCTGCGACCCTGTCTGATCCGGAGCGTGCGTGTTTGAGCGAATAATTGGGCGTCGTTGTCTTCCCCTGGGGGAGCGGCGATAGCCCGCGAGCCTGGTTAAAGTAGCCGCAGCACGCTCTCCGCTCCCGGCCAGGAGGAACTATGTCCTATAGGATAGCGGGAATTGATGTCCATAAGAAGATGCTAGCTGTAGTTGTGTCTGACGTCGAAATCGAAAG
>WNFO01024821.1_pt1 | contig 11398 bp, 12 predicted proteins | sample 5400251 | NCBI WGS metagenome assembly WNFO01 (sample SAMN13153354, study PRJNA577476) | soil metagenome | isolation source: 100 cm saprolite under Madrone tree | place: USA:California | collected 2016-06-14 | reverse complement strand
CGCATTATTTAGCGAAGGCACAAACGCGTACGACGACGCCAGCAGAAAGACATAGATGCCGGCGAGTGCAATCGCCAGGTACAGCGCCTGCTTGAGGATTGCACGCATCTTCAGAACGCCTTGTAAACGAAGTCAGGCGCCTTATGGAAGTATGAACTTACCGCAAAGATCAGCAGTACTTCACTTGCCAGTACCACGTTTCGTGCAGCGACACCGGCCGTGGTAGATCCTTTTAGCCGTGGCGCGAGGGAAGTCAGAACGCGGGCGGCGCCATCTACCGCGATTCCTCCCGACGCAGCGCAGAGTGTGGTGCCGCAGAGCGCCAGCAGAAGACCTGCGATGCCGAGCCGGTGCGCCAACAGCGACAACTGATGCATGTTGACCCAAAGACCGGTGACTGCGAATGCGAAGAACGCGAACAACAGTCCGCGCGCGGCGCTCGCGTATGCGAAAGAGTCGCCGACCGCCTTGTAGCGCTTTTTTCCGAGGCGCTTGGTCATGAAGACCTGCCAGAGCTTGTTGACGCTTGCGCCCGCGCCCATGACCAAACCGTAGATCACGAACACCGCCGTCGAACCGTGCCATACGCCCATGACAAAAAAGGTGACGAAGAACGCGACCACCCCAAGGTAAGGCAGTAAAGCAGGCGCTGAGACGTGAGCTGCAAGACCTTTCATCAGCGGATTGAACAGATACGTCTTGAACCACTCCGACAGTGTCACGTGCCAGCGGGCCCAGAATTCAAAAATGTTGCGTGCCGAAAAGGGTCGGTCAAAATTTTCGGGCAGACTCTGGCCCAGCAACCAGCCGATACCGATGACGATGTCCATGTATCCGGAAAAGTTGTAGTAAAGGTAGAAAGTATAGGCAACCGCACTGGCCGCGTACTGCGCTGCATAGCGGCCGCCCGACAGCAAAGTATTTTCCTCGAGGACCGTGGCGGAAAGAGCCGCAAATAAATAGTTTGCAACCGCGGATACCACGGCGAGCTTGATGAATCCTTTGATGATCCGATGCAGGGCCGCGAAGGCAAGGCTTTCATCCACCCCTCGGCCTAGCTGTCCGAGGTTCGCCAAGTATTCGTCCGAGCGTTGAATCGGACCCGAGACGAAGCTTAAAAAATTGCAGGTGAAATTGAAATAATTCACCGCTCCAAGCAACGCGCCTTCCTCCCCAACCGCGCTGTCGATGACCATTTGCAAGATTCGGAACAAGATATAGGACAGTCCGATCTGCAAGTAAAGGAATGATAAGCCGATCCCGGCCGGCAAGAATGTGTAGCGCTTCAGGATTACAAAAGTACCGACAATCAATGCGACCGTGAAACCCAGCAGCCATGCGTTGGGCCAGCGCCGCACCCAGCGTGTCGCTGCGTACCCCAGCAAGAGGAAACCGACCAGCGGCAGCAGCTGCTCCGGCGACTGCACGAAGCTTGCGATGAATGCAAGATTCGCCACCAGCAGCACCCACAGCCGGATGCGCGGCGCGCTCCACGCATTGAAGATCAGAACGGTTACTGCAACGAATGCGAGATAAATCGACGACGTGAAGTCCATGATGCCCGTTGCTGATTCAGCGCTTTCAGCTGGTTAATGCGCTCACCCTGACGCTCTTGACGATCATCTCAGCCGGGTAATCGGACTGAATGAGATCCGCGCCTGCCGACAGCCGTTCCGGCGCGATGCTATCGATGGGTTGCACGTTTAGTTCATTGAACGGCCACTTGCCGCCCACTGCGAAATTGATGATCAGGTACATGTTTTGCTGCAGCGAAGGTGGAGTCGCCTGCTCCCAGTAAACATCGCCGTCGAACGATGCGGTAAGGGTTTCCGGGGTCCAATTAAGATCGTACTGATGAAAGCCTACCGAAGGATTGGCGCCGAGGTCTGCCCACTTACCCAACACGCCTCCCGTAGTTCCCTTCGGCACCAACGCGCCAAAGTGCAGCTGTTGTTGATGTTTCCCCCAAGGCATCGATTCGAATACATCGATCTCGGGCGGCCACTGATGAGATTCCGGCAGCAGCCAAAGGTCTGCCCATGAGCCGCGCGCCGACGGCAACTTGGCAACCATGCTGATATGGCCGAACGTAAACGAAGTGCGCGACAGCAACATACCGGACCCGAAACGCCGATAGCCGCCGACTTGATAAGCCGACTGTTGTTCCGCACTCAATAACGAAGCCTTGATGTGCAATCCGTCCGACTGAATCGAAAATGGATCGTAACGCAGATCGGCCGGAATCGGCTTTCCTTTGACCTTCGTTAGCAGCGGTGTGACATAGGCTTGGCATTCAGCATTGCCCGCCAGCCAGTTGGTACCGTCTCCGTAGCTATCCGGCCATTTGGTGCCCGGCCAGAAGGTAAACGCCCATTTGCTGGGATCGGGATAGCGTTTCTTGCCTGCCGGCATTGTAATTTCTACACCGTGAAAATCGTCCTCAATGATTGCATATGAATTTACGCCGGTTCGAGCGTCGCCGGAAGCAGACAACCTTGCGGCGTCAAGTGAGTGAGCAAGAGCGTTTGTCGCAGGAACCAATATTCCCGCGCTCGAAGCAGTGCAAACGAGAAAATTGCGCCGATTCATTGGTTGAACTCCGTTGAGAAAAATCGCCTGCCTGCTGCAGGACGCAAGATTCCACCATCTGAGCATTGTTTCGTTCTGGACTCAACGGGGTAATTGATACAAACTGAATCTCCAACCTCACGGAGCAGCCGCGTGCTTAGATCCGCGCCCCGCAATCAGCGTCTGATACTTCTGGAGTTCAATGAATTATGCCCAGAATTGGTGGAGCATGGCATCAACGATCTCGCGATCTTCGCCAGCGAAGTAGAGGCGCGTAGAACGATCGTTAATGCCGCGGGCGCGTCGATGCCTTTTCATGAATATTTCCTGCAAATGGAAACCGTAACTACAGCCAAGCATCATCCGGACGGCATATTTTGGATAATGTCCGGCCATCCGTCGCGCCATGCGCCCAAGACTGGCTTTGCCGAGACCCTGCCGCTAACGCATGTGCGGGGTAAGCTCGAGCAGGCCTTGGCATTCGAGGTTTGATCACACTGATCGTACCTACGCGCAACCGTGCGCACACTTTGCGTCTGGTGGCGCCGAGCTACTTTGCCCAGGATAGCGTCAGCGAACTGATTTTCGTAAGCGATGCGGGCGACGACGAAACACCTGCGGTAATCGCGGAGATTGCTGGTCGGTTTCCCGACAAAGTGTGTCGCATGCTGCGCAATAAAACCCGCCTGGGTGCGTCGCAGTCGCGCAATGTCGGCGTCGCCGTCAGCAACAATGAATTCATTTTATTTTGCGACGACGACGAATATCTCGAGGCTGGGTACGCGACAATTCTGTTGCAGAAGCTGCAGACGCTGAACGCGGGCGCCGTTTCCGGCCGCCGCATCTACCTCACGCCCGGCGAGAGCACGGCGAATGCACGACAGCGGTTTGGTTCAGGTATAGGTACCTCGAAAACATTTCGGCCGGTGATCTGTGAATATGTGAATGGCGCAAAATTTGCGGGCGATATTTCAATTCCCATTACCAACGCAATAGTCCTGACGAAGAAGAGTCTGCTGCAGCAATTTCCATTCGATAGCTACTACGCCAGAGGGAATGGCTATCGTGAAGAGACCGATTTTCAGATGAATTTATTCGTACATGGGTTCGATATCTACGTAACAAATGATTGCCATAGTTTTCACTTGCCGCTGTCCGAGGTTCGCACGGGAGGCCAGCGAACTCGCCCGATCAGGCGGCTGTACTGGTCGATCTTTTACACGCGCTATTTTTTCGGCAAATATTACCAACGCTATGCGCGGCGCTTGGGGTTAAGATCCCCATGCTGGGTTGCGCTGCTCGCGTTTGCAATTTTTGCGGTCTACCGCGAGACCTTGCGCCCCATTCTTCACGGCATTGCAATGCACGTATTGGCCCGCAGCCGCGCCTCCGCCGGACGCCATCCTCGACTCAGCGGGTGAACCATAGCTGCCGTGTGGACAAGGGCCGCAGCGTGCTCGCAGGTATTTCGCGGCCTACGGGCCCCGAGGTTTACTGAGGAAATGCTCGGCAATGTCAAAAGCCGGGTTCTGCGGAGGATTGCGGATGCAGCTGCCATCGAAAGCCGGCTTCGTTGACTCCAAGATCGGGGCACTGAATGGCTTACGCGGCATCGCTATAGCGATGGTCGTGCTCCACCATCTTTTCATACCCTATACCGCCAGGATTCCCGTGCGTCCGGGCGAGATCGATGGGGACGGGCTCTTTGCGGCTTTCATCAATGACGCGTGGTTGGGCGTCAATATATTTTTTGTGCTATCGGGATTCGTTCTATACCTGCCCTACAGGACCGGTCGCAGAGCCATAACAGGCGTGGGGGATTTCACGGCATTCTATTTCCACCGAGCTCAACGGCTATTGCCGCTTTACTACATTGTCGTCCTGCTGACGGTTGCCTTGCATTCGAAAGAGCTGTCCGGGTCCCGCGACTGGTATCTAGAGTTCGGAGGTCTTCTTTCCACTCTGTTCATATTCTCGGCGCATGGGTTCATGCCACCGTCCAATGTGGTGCTTTGGTCGGTCAGCGTCGAAATCTGGTTCAGCCTTCTCTTCCCGGTCTTCGTCATGCTCATACGAAGATGGAGAACGCCGAACATCGTCATCGGCACGGTAATAGCCTGTGCGGCGTTCGCATCCATAGGGCACTCGATTTCGATCGAGCGCGTCGGATTTTTCTGGCCCTTCACCAATGGACTCTTTGGATCCTGCTATCAGTTTCTTCTGGGCATGATGGTCTGCGATCTATACGTTAGGGGGAGAGAGAACCCCGTGCTACATCGGAAACATTCGTGTTCGCTACTGCCAGGTGCGGCGATTATTGTTGGGTCTGTCTATTTGTTGCACCATGCAGCCTTCGTCGAACTCCGCACTCTCGGTATTTTCGGATTTTCGGCCGGGTTCGCGTTGATGCTGCTCAGCATACTGTCGGACGTCAATCCGCTACGGCGGGTTCTGGAGATCTGGCCGCTGCAAGTGCTGGGGTGCATGTGCTACAGCATCTATGCCTGGCACGGGATCATCATGAACCAGATGATCCCGCCGTCGAGTTCTTCGCTCGCCGATACACTCAGGCTGTTGGCGCCCTTCCTGTTCGTGACGCTCGGGCTCAGCTGCCTGAGTTATCGCCATATCGAGTTTGGCCGCGAGCGAAACTGGAAAGCTCTTTTTCTCATTCCCGATGCAGGGCGCACCAGCGCCACGATGCCGGGCCGGACAGAAAATAATCCCGCCGCAAAAACGCCGGATCACGACGGCTCCGTGCACGGAGTTTCAAGTAACACTCGGTCCGGACCGATTGCAGGGCAGACGGAGAAGGACTCGACGCTCAAGAAAACCGCTGCTACCTGACGGAGTGGGATGCAGCGAATGCTCGAGCCCAGCCGATAGCGCTCTAGCACGGGATACGGCGAAATGCAGTAATTGGTGACGCCATAGGACCAATAGCGCGACATTTCCCAGTCGATTGGCCGCACGACTTGCGTCGCGGCATTCAACAAGGCCTCCGCTCCGCGACGCGTAAGGATGTAGGCCTGCGTGCCCAGTATGAGCCCCCGCACCCTGACCAAGTGGGCGTGCGGTGACAAGAAGCGGTAGACGCAAAAGTCGAAAGGAAAGGGATGGGTCGAAAAAAGTCTCAGGATGTGGATATCTCGACGAGACAGATCCTCTCTCGCGAGCCTTTCAACGGCTTTCCAGTCTGCAATGACATCCTCTTCCATGACGACAAGTTGCTGACTGGGTGAGCGGAGAAAGTCCTCCCAGAGCTTGAAATGACTTGTATAACATCCGATTTCGCCGTGTGTCAGTGGTCGCCCGAAATGCCGGATTGCATCGTCCGGCGAATAGCGTAGAGGCTGCGCAATCTGCGCGTATCCGTCGAAGAATTCCCATTGAAGACAGGCATCCGCGGCGGCTCGCGAGAATTCCCCGCGCCGCCCGGAGTTTGCGAGCGATATCACTCTCACGGTCGTAGACACAGTCATCTCATCTTCTCAATAGTCGGCGATTTCGGGCTAGCGACATGGTCACGGGCTTTGCGAGATTTCCCGCCGCACGGCGTCCACTGCCATCGGCAGTTCATTGCAAAGGTGCACCCCGTCCCAGTTTGTGTTCCACGCCGCAGTGAACGAACTTAGCTTGCCGTAATTGTTGTCCAGCAGCGCGTGGTGACGGCCCAGCAGTGTCGACAAGATGTGAACACTGCTCGCCGACCCAGATTGCGCTGTCACCCACATTGGAATGATTGGGAAAATCGATCAGCGCGCACCTCTTCCCAGGGAAAAGCGGCGTGAGAACCTCGTCGATCTTGCCCTGCAGACGGGCTACGGCCTGGCGACTGCAATATCTCGCCGGTTTGAGAGCGATCTTTTTTTTCCTTGTCGGATCTCAACAGCAGCAGGATTCTTTTGTCGGAGGATGCGGCAGCTTCGATCGGCCCAATGTAGAAAGCCATGTCCGGACAGAGCACGACATTGCACTCAAGTCGCTCCCGCGCGAAAGCCAAGCTCGTGCGGTCGCGGACCGCGAGGGTAAATTTCCCATGCTTTCTAATTTTTGCCGCGGTCCGATCCGCTTCATACGGCTCGCTGAAATGAACAGTTTGCGGAAATTGAATCACCGGGTGGTCCGGAAATCTATCCAGAACCTCTTCACGCAGTTGCTGATGCACCGGCCAGACGTCGCCGAAATTGCCACCGCCATGGATAAGGATTGTCCCGTCAGGGCCGATGGCCTTTTCGATTGCATTCCAGTCGGGATTTGCCATGGCGCAGACATAGGCCGCTGCTCGCCGACCCAGATTGCGCTGTCACCCACATTGGAATGATTGGGAAAATCGATCAGCGCGCACCTCTTCCCAGGGAAAAGCGGCGTGAGAACCTCGTCGATCTTGCCCTGCAGACGGGCTACGGCCTGGCGACTGGTTTCCAAGGACCCTGCAACCATCAGCGCATCATTGGTTCAGCGTCCACGCCTGGGCAAAGGCGGGTGAGATGCAAATTCATGCGCATACAGTACCATGCGCATCATGGAAGTAATGCCAGTTCCTCTTCTGTTTGACGGCGGGATACGGCGCTGTAGCGTACGAATCGTGGCAAAAATTTCAATCCACCAAGTGACTCGGTGAAAAACGTCCGCTCGCGCCTTTTGAGGGGCGCTATCTGGCTCAGCGGTGCAAGACTGGCGTCCAACCTTCTAGCCACCATAGGCACTCTCGTCCTTGCCAGGCTATTGCTCCCGTCCGACTTCGGACTGGTTGCCTTGGGTACTACCACGCTCAGCATCCTGACTTCCATGACGAATATCTCGCTCGCGGAAGCGCTGGTCCAGCACCGCGATCCGTCGCACCACCACTTTCATACGGCCTGGACCCTCAATTTGCTGAGGGGTGTACTCATCGGATCGATCTTTGCCCTGATCGCTGTTCCGGTAGCGCGATTTTACGGCGACTATCGTCTCGAGAATATTATGTTCGCGCTTAGCGGGAGCGCGGCCCTAAATGGCCTGGAAAACCCACGAGCCATCATGCTGACCAAACAGCTGATATTCTGGCAGCAGTTTATGCTGCAGGTATCGCAAAAGCTTGTCGCGCTGATCGCGTCCGTAGCAATTGCCCTGATATATCACAGCTACTGGGCGCTTATCGGCGGCATTTTGCTCGGGCAGTTCGCCGGCGTTCTAGTTTCCTACACCGTATTGCCTTTCCGTCCCACCTTTTCGATCGCGCATGCGCGCGAGTTGTTCTCTTTTTCGATCTGGCTCACCCTTTGCGAAGCGATAAACGCGATAAATTGGAATTTCGATCAATTGCTAGTCGGCAAGTTCATCGGAAAAACCGCACTGGGATATTATTCGGTCGGCAACAACCTGGCGGTTGTGCCATCGCGGGAAGCGATGACGCCCCTGACCGGTACGATGTTTCCCGCATTTTCGAACCTGGCACATGATCCCGTTCGTCTGGCGGCCGCCTATGGGCGTGCGCAGGCAATGGTCACTGCAGTAGCACTGCCGGCGGGCGTGGGAATGGCGCTGATCGCCGATCCCCTTGTGCGGCTAACTATGGGCGAAACATGGCTCCCAGCGGTATTCGTGATCAGGATACTAGCGGTGGTCTTTGCGTTTCAGAGCTTGGGCAGTCTGGCGCAACCTCTAGCAATGGCGGCTGGCAGAACGAAGCTTCTATTCCAGCGTGATGTGCAAGGTTTTTTGTTGGTGCTGGCGCCCCTGAACGCGTTTTCCGAAAAAGCCTCCGGTTACCGGGCGATTGCCCTGAACCTGGGCGTTCTGATCGCTGCCGGTATCGCGGTCTATGGTGCCGCCACCTTCATACTCTGGCGCATGATGGGCCGTCCGGAAGGGCCGGAGACCGAGCTCGTGCAAGTCACATCAAAAGTCTGGCGCAGCTTCGTGCCCGAGTAGATCTTGCTAAGTCGGTCAGTTATTTGCGCACGAGAATGGCGTTCCCGCCCATATCTGCAGTGAACCAGTCTCGGTGCTCCCTCAGAAGCTCATTCACCGCCGTGCGCGCACCCCCGTAGTCGTGATAATCGTCGAAGACAAGAATCGAACCACTATTCAGGCGCGGCAAAATCGCAGCGATGCAGAACTTCACGGGGGCCACCTCCGGAAAGTCCGGGCAGGAAGACGCTTCTGTGATCGTGCTACGGCCTAATCTTGTAAGTCACACTCGCAGTTGCCAGTGTGTCGTTGAATTGGAATAGGGCCTGGGTTGAGTCGCGCTTATCGTAGCGGCATGTCAACTTGAATAATACGGAGTCCTTAGGCGCGTAGATGAGCCCTACCTGTCCCGATGTCAACTTGTCCCGGCGGGAGACAAAGGCAATTGCGCTCGGACTTGAGCCGATGTAGTCGTGATTCTCTCGCGATATGGACAACGACAGCTTGAGCGTCTGGGTCGCGATCCAGGTCGGCGTCAAGCTGGCGCCCTTCGACACAAAATAATTTGACTCTGTGTCTATATATGCCGCCAGTTGGCGCCAGCCCTTCAAGATCCACTGCAACTGATCGGTCGGTTCCCACTGCAGCGCTACATGCCAAATGTCTCCGGAAAAAGTGGCAAATGCCGACTCAGGGTAATCGCGCTTCAGATAACCTGCGCCCGCATCGATCTCGGTCGCAGCGCTGAATACATACTTGACCAATATTCGCGCCGTGTCCTCCTTGTAGTCAGAGTTGAATGTCGTTCCGCTTGAGACGGATCCCTGAGGGAAAGTCGCATCCGTATATCGATAATCCAAGGCCACCGTATTCGAGGAGGACGTTGCGAGCTCGATTCCGGCGTTCCCAGCGCTGCTTCGAAAATTGAATTGCTGCTCCGGGACCGCTGTGTGCGAGGTGTCAGCGCCAATATACCCGCCGTAAAATGCCCAATGTGGTCCCACCTGGTAGCGGACGTTGCCGAAGTAATCCTCTCTTTGCGCTATGTCGCGAGCGTAGTAACCCGTGTTTGCAAAATCAGAGAGTGCGCGAAAATAGCCTACGCCTACCTGCCCGGTCCAATACGTTCCCAACCGCCAATCCCACTCCAAATTTCCCTTGCCCGAGACATTGTCCAAGGAGTCATTGTGCATATAGTGATTGTCCTCGGCGCGGAAATTTAGGGAAACAGCTTGGATGTCGGAGAACCAGCGGCCGTTACCGCCCAAGGTGGCGGAGTTGAAACCATCTGCGCGCGTCGCTGAAGGGCCCGCCACTGAAGTGACGTCGTAGCTCGAAGGCAATCTGTAGATGTTGCCATCGTAGCTGAATTGGTCGGCGATCAGGAATTCAAATGAATTGGGAGAATCGCGAGTTATCGGAGCGTCCGTCAACATGCGGAAGTCTTGTGGGTCACCCGCATAGGCCGATGAACAGAACGCAAGGAGAACACCGATTATTGCACGACGCATGCAAGCCATCGCTTAGCCTACCGCCACGTCGGCGCGGGGGGTGCGCGAATCTTGGGGCCTGTCGCCCGAAGCGAATCCATCGGCTGCGCGTTCTCGAATTGTCTCAATCGCCCGCAGGAATCGCTCTCCCCTGATGTTCCAGTCGAATTGCGCTTTGCCGAGAGCGAAGGCGCGCTCCTGCATGCGATTCAATTCGTCAATGCGGTCAATGTGCGAGACAATTGTGCTGACCAGCCCGGCAAGACTGTCGCTATGCAACATCGCGAGTCGGAGTTCCTCGGGTAGACCGGCAACGGCCTGGGAGACTGTGGCGACCGGCACGCGTCCGAATATGTAGTCCAGAAATTTTAACTTGAACCCGCCTCCGATAGGTTCCGGAACGATCCCCATACGCGCTCGCGCCAGGTGTGGAGCAATATCGGTCACGAAGCCGTGAAAATGCGTGGCCCGGCACCGGCCCTTGAGTGCGGCGAGAAACGCTCTTGGAACATCGCCGACAATATCCAGTTCGATGCCTTGCTCCTCACAAATGGGGTCGGCGATTTCCAAAAATTGCGTGAGATTGGCCTGTTTGACGACCCACTGAAATGAGCCGGTGATGATGACTCGACGCGGCGTCGCGGCGTCGATGCGCCGAGCGTTGACACTCGGCCCCCGGTAACCCGGCGTGATTGATATGGCTCTGCCATTCGGCACGGCCGCACCCAAGGTGTTGCGGTCCTCGTCGGTAATTGTCGTCAGAAGATCCACCGCGCCCACGATTCGGCGCTCGAGACTTGCTACTTTGGTTGCATTGCGCCGCAGAGCGAGCCGTTTGAGTGCCGATCCACGCGCCTCACGCCCCATGGCGAGCCACAGCATCTCTTCGTGGTTGTGCGATACATGGACCAGAATGGATCGATGCATACCGCGCGCCGCACAATACGCGAGGCAACGATCCAGCGCCCATCCGGTCCCGTAGCCATCCAAGAGGATTGCATCCCACGGTTCCTTCAGTTGGCTCTCGAGCATGCGGCGGTAGGCGGCGGTCGCGTCTATGGCCGCGGCAATAGGCAGCCGGCTGAGGGCGGCCACCGCCCTGTTACGTTTACCTCCAGGTACGGCCAACCATTCAACGCCTGCGGCCGAATCCGGCACCGCCTCGGTACTGCCGAGTCCCATAAAGCGAACGACTGCACCCGCCTGCGCCAACGACTGCGAGAGATTGGCCGAATAGACCTGAGCTCCCCCTACCATCGGAAATGGTATGTAGCGCGCTATCCAAAGGCAGCGGATGCCCTTCCCCGGGGTCGCCTCTGATGTTGCGGACCGGCTCATTTACGGATCGACGCAGCGGGGGTCCACGTCTGATAGCGTTCGCCCCGCATAGAGCGCCACACGCCCCATCCCGTGCCCGCAAAGGCGGTAATAATCCCGCATATTTG
>WNFO01024672.1_pt1 | contig 11399 bp, 8 predicted proteins | sample 5400251 | NCBI WGS metagenome assembly WNFO01 (sample SAMN13153354, study PRJNA577476) | soil metagenome | isolation source: 100 cm saprolite under Madrone tree | place: USA:California | collected 2016-06-14 | reverse complement strand
GGGTGAGCTCAAATTGACTTGTGGCCCGTCCGTCCTTCTCCTCGGCGGCCCCAGCAGCCACGGTCTTGAAGAGAACCTTGCAGAATTTGGCGGGGCAAGTGGCCTCGCCTTGGGCCACGGTGCGGACCGCGTCCAGCAGGTCGGTGGCGGAGGCGTTTTTTAGCACGTAACCTGCTACGCCTCGCCGGACGGCGCGCAAGAAGAGACCAGGGTCTTCGTCCATGCCGAACAAGACGATCTTGATCTCGGGGATGGATTCTTGCAGGTCGGCGAGCCAATCGTCTGACGCACTGTTCCCATTGAAGCAGTCAAGGAGAAGAAGCTCGGATTTTGCGGAAGCTATATCCTCGATTGCGGAGTCAGAGCAGCAGGCGTCGCCTACCATGTTGATCTCGTTGCGCTTGCGGAAGAGGCGGACTAGCGTTTCGCGTAAGAGGCGATTCTCGGCGACAACATAAACTCTAACCGGCGACCAAGGTTTACCGCTGATCTGCATAGGGCGAGAGCCCCCTCTGCTCTCGTGTACGCGCTTTTCTGTAGCCAGAGGACTGTCAATTTTGACAGTTCTAACGACAGTGCCAAGCATCTGCGATAAAGCAGAATTCCCTAACCACTTGTGGCGTCGGAGTTTATTCGTAGTCACTTGCCGTGTCAAGGAATATTCCCTGTTTTCATATTCGATTAGCCGCTCGGATGCATTGAGGAATTAGATGGTACTTTTAAGGTACTTGCATTGCGCCAGACTAGTGCTTAAGGTCTGGTAGCACTATCTGTCGCGACAGTTCCTCATTGAGCCTTCACGTTTTCCACAAATTCCCGGATACTGCCCGGACTGAGGGGTACGCCATGCCCAGGTCGATTCGCGTTCTTGTGGCAAATCGCCCGAAGCTCATGCGGGAGCTGATTGTTTCAACTCTGGCTGATGAGCCCGGCGTCGAAATTGTCGGCGAAGTTGCTGACGAAGCGGAGATAGCGGAGAAAGTGCGCGAAGTTTCGCCGGACTTGCTGGACCATGGGGGCAGGGGAACCGGTCTAGAAAATTGCGCGTTTGAGACTGCAGCGGGGTGTTCATGAATACGGAGCAAATGAAACCCATACGAGTACTGGTGGCGAATCGGCCCCGGTTGATGCGGGAACTTATGGTGGCAACGATTTCAGAGCAGCCGGACATCGAAATTGTCGGCGAAGTACAAGACGATGCTGAGCTGGTGGGCGCAGTGGAGAAAACGCGGCCGGATTTTTTGATCGTAGCACTCGAGAAGTTCAATCGCTTGCCGCAAGTGTGTCATTCGATTCTTCAGAGCTACCCGCAGATGAAAGTCATTGCCGTTTCTTCGGACCGCAATAGCTCGATGTTTTACTGGGCTTCCCTGAAGGTGCAGTCAAACGAGATTGAGGCTTCTGAGGCCGGGGTTCTGAGCGCCCTGCGCGGAAAAACACAGCTCACGCCGAGGTGGCAGCAATGAAGTGCACGAATTCAAATCAGCAGATGACCGTAACGCGTGTTGTTCGAAATAAGGCGGCTGGCTTGCTCAGTCTTGTTCTGTTGCTGTTTCTTTTGTGCGCGAGTGTGGCAAGCGCACAAGACCGCCAATCGATGCCGGTTCCAACCTCGGAACTTGGTCGCGAGAACTTAAGCTTGGTTGCCGCTTCCCCTGGGGACATCAAGACGGTCTTGCAAAGGGATCCGGGGCTAATGGTGGAATTGAAGCGCTGGGTCGCCAAGGATGCCACCGGCCATGGCCAGATCATCAGCCCGGCGGAACTGTCCGACGGCGCCATCTATGGACGCTTGGAAGCGGACGTTCAGTTTTGCTCGGTGGCCACAGCACTCCTTCAAAGATACGGATATCTTGTTCCTAAGTTGAACCCCGAATCCCCAGCCGCCAAAGAACGCGAATTGTTGCTCCAGGAACGCATCAAGTGGCTCGCTCAGGCTCAGGAAGAAGAGCGCGCGGCCGCGCGGCAGAAGTCACTGCGTAATAAGATGCAGAACGCCAACTCCTGCGACCCGCAATTTGATCTGGACTGTAACGCGCAGCGGACTCCGGAGGAAGAACAGGTTCCCGGGCAGCAGGAGAACGCACCCTCTCGAATGGGCCCCGGGGAGTCGAATCCTCCGAGCGTTCCACGCAGCGGTGGCGGTCCGGTGCAACGCACCCAGCTTACGCAATTCGACGAACAATACGCAGATGGATTTCCGCAGCTTCCGTTAGGAAACGCTGACGAATCCGGCGCGTCTTTTGGCCTATTCGAACCAGGCACTACTGGCACCGCCGCGTCCATGGCAAACCTTGGACGACAGGCCCAAGGCGCTAGTCTAATGTCGGTAGCAAATCCGGAAACGCAGAACGTGGTCGATGCGTTAGCGACGTACGGAGTGGGATCGGCCAGACCGAGCGCGACTATAGCAGATTTGGCGCCTTCCAATCGACGCGAAATGAATCCGCCAGCGCCCTCAACGGGCCAGTCGTCGTCGGCGCTGAACGCAATGCAGCCGTTCGACCGGCGGTATCGGCCAAGGCCCGCGCCTCCAGCACCTGAATTGGTACGAGCAGCGAGCCCTTACAACGACATTCCCTCGCTCTACGACATGTACGTTCAGGCGATCCCGCGTCCGCTTCTCCCGAAGCGATTTGGTGCCGAAGTCTTCGAGAACGGGACTCGCGATTCGCAGTTCATTCCCATGGACCTTCCCGCCGGTCCGGATTATGTAGTGGGCCCTGGAGATGGATTGTCGATCGATCTGTGGGGCGGAACGACGCAACGAATCTATCGCGTGGTTGATCGTGAGGGCCGCGTCAGCTTGCCTGAAGTTGGACCGTTGCTGGTCAGCGGCAAGAGTCTCGCTGATGTTCAGGAGAGCTTGCAGCAGCTCTTGCGCACCGAATTTCGGCACGTCTCTGCTGATGTTTCGCTCGCTCGTCTCCGCACCATTCGAGTGTATGAAGTCGGTGACGTTGCAAACCCCGGCGCTTACGACATCAGCTCGTTATCCACACCTCTCAACGCAATGTTCGCGGCTGGTGGCCCGACGCAGAAAGGGTCGCTCCGAATTGTGAAGCACTATCGGGGCAACCAGCTCGTTGAAGTTGTCGATCTGTATGATCTCTTGCTCCACGGTGTGAAATCGGACCTCCAGCGGCTTGAAAACGGGGATTCGGTCTTGGTGCCGCCGATCGGGCCGCAGGTGACGGTCGACGGAATGGTTCGCCGCCCGGCGATCTATGAACTGAAGGATGAGAAAAATCTGGCCGCGGTTCTGGAACTTGCTGGCGGCCTGCTGCCTACGGCGACCCTCCGACACATTGAAGTGCAGCGGTTGGTCGCGCATGAAAAGCAGACGATGTTGAGTTTCGATCTTCCGGAAGTCGACACTGACGCCGCGGTAACGAAGAAGTTGGAGTCGTTCGAAATTCGCGACGGTGATCGCATTCGCGTCTTTCCCATCGCGCCGTACAATCAGGACGCCGTTTATCTCGAAGGGCATGTCACGCGACCCGGCCGTTATTCGTATCACCAGAACATGAAATTCACCGACGTGATTGCTTCATACAAGGATTTATTGCCGGAACCGGCAAACCAATATGCGGAAATCATTCGCCTCAACGCGCCCGATTTCCATCCGAGCGTGGAGAGTTTCGATCTCGCCGTGGCGCTGGCGAATCCTGAGCAATCGCCCGCACTTCATGCCATGGATACAGTTCGCATTTTTAGCCGCTTCGATTTTGAGAATCCGCCAACGGTTTCGGTTGGAGGCGACGTACGCGCAGCGGGAACGTACCGAACGTCGGGCGAAATCCATTTGACCGATGCCGTGCATTTGGCTGGCGGACTTGAGCCGGACGCGAAAACAGAAGACGCCCAGGTTTTCCGGTACCTGCCAGACGGCAAGACGAAGGTCTTCACCGTGAATCTAAGCTTGGCGCTTGAGGGTGACCCGACTGCCAATATCTTATTGCAGCCCCGCGACCGGCTCTTGATTCATCGGAGTCCAGATGCGATCCAGCCGGCGAGTGTTTATGTGCAAGGCGAAGTTGGGAAGGCGGGGCGTTACCCGCTCACAACGAATATGACCGTCGCAGACTTAATTCGCGTGGGCGGTGGGCTAAAACCGAGTGCAGATACCCAGGTGGCCGACCTCATGCATTACCAGTGGCAGAAACAGGGAGAGCTCAGCGGACAACATCAATCCATTGCGATTTCCGCTGTACTATCCGGCGATCCGAACGCCAACCTGGCTCTAAGCAATGGCGATGTCGTGACCATCCGACAGCTCCCCGGCTGGAACGACATTGGCGCTACCATCAGCGTGAATGGCGAGGTGAAGCACCCGGGAACGTACGGCATTCGTCCCGGAGAGCGGCTTAGCTCGGTCCTGCAACGGGCCGGCGGTTTCCAGTCGGATGCATATGTCTATGGAGCAGTTCTCGAGAGAGTGCAGGTCCGCGACCTCGAGTCCAAAGGACAAATCCAGATGATCCTCCGCGTGAAGGATCTGCAGAGCAATCTCGAGCTTTTGCCAGAGGGGGATCCCAGGCAGAAGCAAGCCAAGATGATGGCTCTGCAGCAATATCAGACTACTCTGACGCAGTTGAGCTCCAATTTTCCCGTGGGACGAGTCACGATGCGCATTTCTCCCGATATCAATCGCTGGAAGAATACTACGGCGGACCTGGAAGTTAGGACTGGCGATACACTCGTCATTCCGAAGCGGCCGAGCTTTGTCTTGGTCACCGGTCAAGTTTTCAATCCCACGGCAGTTTCCTATCGGCCGGGCAAGAGCGCGAAATGGTATCTCAGCCAGTCTGGCGGACCGACAAAAGTAGCAGATAAGAAATCCATTTTTGTAATCCGTGCCGATGGCTCCGTGATTGGAGCGAAGGACAGCTTATGGTCCGGAAGCTCGCTGAGCGCCTCGCTGCAGCCTGGAGATACAGTGGTTGTTCCGGAAAAGGCGATTGGAGGTGGCATCCAATGGCAGAGCGTCTTCTTGGCTGCACAGGTCGCCTCGTCAATCGCCAGCACGGCGTTCATTGCGGCGCGTTACTGATTGGAATTTTTTCATGGCTCGTTGGTGGACAGGTTTGGGGCTCGGTCTTAGTTTGCTTGGGACCATGGTGCCGGGCACAAGTTGTCTTGCGCAGAGTGAGGAGCAGCACGTTAGTGCTGTGCCTGAGAAGGGAACCGATGAGCGCGGAAATGCGAAACGCGAGGCTGAGAAAGCCCACACTCCCGTGCAACCCGCTTCGGATTGGTTGGACCGCGAGAATCGCGTGGGGCTGCCTTTGTTGAAGAACATTGCCGAAGATCAGAAGGCACTGTGGATCGGCCCGAAGAGTGTGCGCTTCGTCGACGCGGATTGGCTTGTGCCCCTGGGCGGTGCCGCGGCGGCGATGTTCGTCACCGACTCGAGTTACAGCAGGCACCTTTCGAATTCGCCGAATCACATTAAGTACAGCAAGGACTTGTCGAACTACGGCTTGGCCTCGATGGTTGGCATCGGCGGCGGGCTGTATTTGTGGGGGCATCTCACGCACGACGATCACAAAATTGAGACCGGCATCCTGGCTGGGGAAGCGGCAATCGATAGCTTGGTACCGGTCTACGCGATGAAGTACGCATTCGGCCGCGAACGGCCGCTGCAAGACAATTACCGCGGACGATTCGGCCAAGGGGGCGTCTCATTTCCGTCGGAACACGCAGCAGCCGCATGGTCGATCGCCAGCGAGTATCCCGGCCCGCTGACCTCGTTGTTTGTCTACGGCCTGGCCTCCGCGGTAAGCGCCTCGCGCGTCAGCGGCAAGCAACATTTTCCCTCGGACGTTCTGGTCGGCAGCGCCATCGGCTGGCTCGAAGGAATGTACGTGTACCGCAAGCACCACGACTCGAAAGTTGGCGGCGGTGAGTGGGAAACCTATGCTGAGGTTCACGACAGCGCCAGCCGCGATGTAGGCAGCTTCGGTTCTCCGTACGTACAGCTGGACAGTTGGATCTATCCGGCACTCGACCGGCTCGTGGCTCAAGGATACATAAACGATGCGTTCATGGGTATGCGGCCGTGGACCCGTAGCGAATGTGCGCGCCTCTTGGCAGATGCAACTGCTCAGATTGAGACTCGGGCGGGCGGGTCTCAGATAGAAAACACCTTTAACCTCCTAGAGGTGGAATTCAGGGAGGAGCTGGAGGGCACGGACGAGGGGAATTTCCGAGCGCGCCTCGAATCGCTCTACACGCGTATGACTGGAATTTCGGGTGCTCCGCTTACAGATGGTTACGACTTTGGGCAAACATTCGCTAATGACTATGGGCGCCCCTACCAAGAGGGAGTTAATTCGATAGCCGGTTTATCCGCCTGGGCGACGTCCGGCCGGTGGGTTGGCTATTTCAGGGCCGAGTATCAACATGCTCCTTCCGCCCAGGCCCTGCCGCAGTCGGCACGCGAGGCAATCGCTCAGGCTTCTTTACCAAGCGTACCGAGTGTTCCCCCGGCTGTACCAATCGCCTCGGTAGATCATCTTCAACTGCTTGACGCCTACGTTGGCCTGAATGTGCACAATTTCCAAATTACTTTTGGCCGACAAAGTCAGTGGTGGGGACCGGGTGAAGGTGGACCGCTGACGCTTAGCGACAACATCGTGCCCATCAACATGTTTCAGATTAACCGTGTCACGCCAATGAAGCTCCCTAGTATTCTCGGTTGGCTTGGACCGATACGCGGGGAGTTCTTCCTGGGTCAGTTGGCGGGCCAGCAATTTCTGCTAAGCCCTCTTGGCCTCGTCGGCCAGTTTGGCCGTTCGCTCAGCCCCCAGCCTTTCATTCATGGCCAGAAGGTTAGTTTTAAGCCCACGCGTAATTTCGAGTTCGGTTTCTTTCGAACGACGATATATGGAGGTCCCGGGTATCCCTTTACCTGGCACAACTCCCTGCGCAGCCTGTTCTCCACTGGGAATACGTTGGCAGGTGACCCGAATAAACCCGGAAAACGGACCTCGGGACTGGATTTTAGCTATCGGCTACCCGGCCTGAGAAACTGGCTGACATTCTATGGCGATGGCTTAGTGTGGGATCAATTCTCACCAATTGCTTATGCCGATCGCTCGGCTTGGCACGCGGGAATGTACCTGTCTCATTTCCCCATCGTTCCCAAACTTGACCTACGAGTTGAAGGTGTTTTCACAGATCTACCAATTGGGGGCCTAGTTGGCCATGGATTCTTTTATTACGATGGGACTTGGATGAGTGGGTACCGGAATGATGGGAATATCATCGGCAGCTGGATCGGCAGGGATGGCCAAGGCGCGCAAGCGTGGATGAATTACTGGTTCACACCGAAGAATCGCGTTCAGCTCAACTATCGGCATCAAAAGGTGAGCCAACAATTTGTTCCTGGAGGCGGGACCCTGACTGACGTGGGGGCCCGCGGCGATTACTGGGTGCGACCCAACCTGAGCCTCTCAGGTACAGTGCAATACGAGCGGTGGCTCTTTCCCGTGATTCAGCCAAACGCTGCCACAAACGTGTCGGCCACGGTGGAGATTTCGTTTCAACCGCAAAAGTTGTTTCGGCGTTCCGCAGGGTCACGCCAATCAGATCGCGGAGATCAGCCATGAATTTTGCCAGCAGCGCTCCGGCTCGGCAGCCCGCGCCCGATTTACCTGAGAACGATTTCCCCGGAATACCTGCGCCAGAAGAGACTCCGGAAAGAGATGAGAAAACCCTTGCGTCTATTAGGTTGATCTGGGTAAATCGTGGGACTTTGGCTCGCGTCGCGCTGTACGCACTGTTGGCGAGCACGATAGTCGCTTTCCTTATCCCTTCACGATATGAATCAACGGCGCGCTTGATGCCGCCGGACAATCAGTCGAATTCCGGGCTGGCCATGGCGGCTGCCGCAATGTCTGGAGCAGCAGCCGGTGGGCTTGGGGGGATCGCCAGCGGTTTCCTGGGACTCAAGAGCACGAGTGATGTCTTCGTGGGTATCCTGACGAGCCGCACGGTGCAAGACAAGCTGATCCAACAGTTCGATTTAAAGAAACTCTATGGCGATCGCCGGATGGAAGATGCGCGCAAGGACCTGGCGGAGCATACCGCCATTTCCGTGGATCGAAAGAGCCAGATCATCTCCATCACGGTAACAGATCGGAATCCGCGAAGGGCCGGCGCGATGGCTCAGGCCTATACAGAGGAACTGAACCGTCTGGTGGCCGAATTGAGCACTTCTTCGGCTCGTCGTGAGCGAATTTTTCTTGAAGGGCGCTTGCAGGCTGTCAACCAGGACTTGGAAGCCGCCGAGAAAGACTTCAGCCAGTTTGCGAGCAAGAACACAGCGATCGATGTCAAAGAACAGGGCAAGGCCATGGTTGAAGCGGCAGCGCTACTCCAGGGCCAGCTTATTGCCGCGCAATCGCAATACGAGGGCCTTAGGGAGATTTACACGGACATCAATCCTCGCGTGCGCACGGTGAAGGCTCGCATTGACGAGCTTCAACGCCAGCTCGAGAAGCTAGGCGGGAAGGGTGAAAGCGCAACAAACGTTTCAACTCAGTCTGGCGACTCCATGTATCCCTCCATCCGGAAACTGCCACTGCTCGGCGTCACGTATGCAGACCTCTATCGGCGTACGAAAATTCAGGAAGCAGTTCTCGAGACCCTCACGAAAGAGTACGAGATGGCGAAGGTGCAGGAAGTTAAGGAAATTCCGACGGTGAAAGTGCTCGACTCTGCGCACATTCCGGATAAGAAGTCGTATCCGCCACAGCTGCTGATCATGGTCTTGGGGACAACATTTGCTTTTGCTATTGCGATGACTTGGATATTCGGGAAAACCATGTGGGATGAAACGGATGCGAAAGATGCGCGGAAAGTTTTCGCACAGGAAGTTTTCTCGACAGTCGCAGCCCACGTGGCGGTGTTCTCACAGAATGGTTCCGGGGAGCACTTGGTGAGCGGCGGGGTTTGGGGCCGCTTCCGGCGGCGAAAGCTAGACGGCTTCGCCGGTCCGGACAGTAACGAGCAAGAGCAGTCGAAGTAAACCGAGTTTGGCTGTAAGTAGTTAATTGTAAGTGGGTTAGGTCACGAATACCCCTGTAAGTGACGGGGCGAAGCTGTCTGGGGCCGCTGATGATCCGAGAGATGAACGTAAGCGTCGCGACGGCCTATTCGTCGAGCACACGAGCGTGCACGCGCTTGCCCGAGGAGAATGTCGAGCCGCGCTGGTATGCAGCCCACACGCGCGCGCGACACGAGAAACGGGTTGCCGAGCAGCTCGGGCGTAACTCCGTAGAATCTCTTCTGCCACTCTATGAAACCGTCCACTGGTGGAAAGACCGCCGCAAGCGCGTCGAGTTGCCGCTGTTCCCCGGTTACGTTTTCGTGCGCATTGCCTTACGCGATCGGCTCACTGTGCTCCAGCTCCCGAGTGTGGTCCGTCTAGTGGGGTTCAACGGAACCCCTACGGCTCTGCCCGACGAGGAAATGGAAGCCCTGCGCAACGCGCTACGGGAGCGCGTGCGTGCGGAGCCCCATCCGCATCTCAGCGTGGGCCGCCGCGTGCGGATCGTAGGCGGCCCGCTTAAAGGAATGCAGGGGATTCTGTTGCGGCGAAAGGCCAACCTCCGGGTCGTGCTCTCCATTGATGTGATCATGCGTTCCATCGTTGTGGACGTGGACTCGGCGGACGTCGCGGCTAGTTCCGAGTAGACACCCTAAATGTCTGCAGGAACAGCCGGAGCAGATCGAGCGAGCGTAGTTGAAGAAAGTGTCATTGTGCTGGCAGTGCGGAACAGTCTGGAATTGGCTATCAGGCGCCGCTCACAAAGGAGCATCGGCCGGATCATCACCCGGGTGGATTCTCCCGACCTGATTGCGGGTGTGATGATCGAGCCTCTCCAAGTTCAGCCCGATGACAATAATTGTAAAGTAGGTATCTGCGCAAACGGACCCCTTCACCTTTCAATTCAACGACAGTCCCGGGATTCCGCGTTCCTATCCTAAGTTTTATTTGGCAATGGAAAGTAGGGAGGGCACATGGCAGAAACATCCGAACTGATATCGGATGTCCGTCAACAAACCGAGGCTGGAGCTACCCAGCGAATCGGACGCCGTTATTCGTGGGCAACAAAGGAGGGGAACCGGAAGGCACTCATCGTTGGCGCGGGAAAAGTTGGACAGGCGCTAGCACGTGACCTCGAGCAAACTCGAGCCTATGCCATGATTGGTTTTCTCGATCAGAATCACCACGAGGATCCGCGGATGCTGGGCAAGATTGAGGCTTTCGAGCAAGTCGTGAGTGCCGAGTTCATCGACGACGTATTCATTACCATACCTTCCGAACGAATCCTCGTGAAGTCGCTAGTTGGGATTGCCAAGAAGCACGTAGTCAACGTGCAGGTGGTCCTAGAATTGTTTGACGAGATTGGCTGGGATGCTGAGGTGCGGTATGTCGGACGTTTTCCTGTAATGCGTGTACACCGAAACAGGTTCGAAGGGTTCGCAGTTTTGGTGAAGCGTCTCATTGATGTCGTTGGGGCTGCATTTGGTTTAGTTGCCATATTTCCAGTCCTTTGCCTATGTGCACTAGCGACAAAGCTGGATTCCGATGGCCCGGTTTTTTATCGGGGGCGTCGCGTAGGCAAGAAAGGCAAACTGTTCTGTTGTTACAAGCTCCGGACTATGGTGGCGAATGCCAATGAATTGCTTGGCGATGTCCGTCATCTGAACGAGCGCGACGGGTTGCTGTTCAAGATTTCCGACGATCCGCGAGTCACCCGTGTGGGACGATGGTTACGCAAATACAGCCTAGATGAGTTCCCTCAGCTATGGAATGTGATTAAGGGTGACATGAGCCTGGTAGGGCCTCGTCCTCCGTTGCCAGAAGAATTTGACCAGTACGGTTCTGAGCATTTTCAGCGGCTCTCTGTCCGGCCGGGCATCACGGGACTGTGGCAGGTTGAGTCGCGGCAGGATCCCTCATTCCAAAATTACATCACACTTGATTTGCAGTACGTGCAGACCTGGAATCTGCTGCTGGATTTGAAAGTTCTGTTTCGGACTATCCCGGTAGTGCTGCGAGGCACGGGCGAGTAGCTGGATGAGCGAAGTTCAAATCACCGAGAGCGCTTCCGATTCTGCGAATCTTGCCGTCGGCGCGGAGGGAGAAACAGCGGCGTTTTCGTCTGCGGCTTCGCAGCGCTTGCTGCGAGCAGTTGGCGCCACTGCCTTATATCCGATGGTCACTGCGGTGATCCAGTTGGTGAGTGTTCCTATTTTCTTGCGCTTCTGGGGTCCGTGGCTGTATGGCGAGTGGCTTCTTCTGAGTACCCTTCCCTCGTATCTGTCATTGAGTGACATGGGTTTCGCCAGCGTTGCTGGAAACGACATGACGATGCGTGTCGCAG
>WNFO01009475.1_pt1 | contig 11400 bp, 11 predicted proteins | sample 5400251 | NCBI WGS metagenome assembly WNFO01 (sample SAMN13153354, study PRJNA577476) | soil metagenome | isolation source: 100 cm saprolite under Madrone tree | place: USA:California | collected 2016-06-14 | reverse complement strand
TGGGCTTGCGCAGCGGAACGAAGGGCGCTGAGGCCTTCACCGGCCTCCCGGAGCTATGCGGGCTGGCGCGGCACAAGAACGTCGCGGTCAAGGCCTCCGCGCTGCCCTGCTACTCGACCGAGGGCTATCCCTTTTCCGACGTCCACCCGCACATCCGCCGCGTGTACGACGCGTTCGGTCCGCAACGGATGTTCTGGGGAACGGACTGGACACGGCTTCCTTGCCCCTGGCGCCAGGCCGTGACGCTCTTCACTGAAGAGCTACCCTGGCTCTCCGCTGGCGACAAGGAATGGATCATGGGCCGGGCCATCTGCGAGTGGCTCGATTGGCCCCGACCCCGGTCGGCCTAGGCCGACCGGGGTCGACAGGTCTCAGGCCCGAGCGGCGGCCTGCTGCTCGGAGGTCGCGAACACGGGATTCTCGGTCTTATCGACCAGCGCTTCGGTGCCTTCCGTCGGAAGCATCTCCGCGTAGTTCTGGGCGCCGTCGATGTCGCCTTCCCACACCTCACGAGGCAGCTCGTAGAGCACTTCGATGCCGTGACCGTCGGGGTCGGCGATGTACACGCTGTGGGTCATTCCGTGATTGACCCTCCGGAGGAAGGGCACGCCCTTGCTCTGGAGGAAGGCCAGCTGCTTCAGCCAGGACTCCCGATCGGGCCAGGCGATCGCCACGTGGTTCAACCCGGTCTTGCCCGGCATCAGGCTCCACTGATCGGGTGCGCCAGCGTTGCTCTCGGGGACTTCGGCCAGCGCCAGATCGTGGTGGGTCACGTCGCCCTTGGCGTCGAGGCCGCTGTAGAAGCGCATCTTGGGACGCTGGCGTCCGGGAATCGGCTTGAGCTCGGCCACACACCGGAAGCCGATGACCTCCGTCCAGAACCGGTGCGACACCTCGAGGTTTCGCACATTGAGGACCATGTGGTTGATGCCGCGCGGCGGCAGGGCCTCGCGCGGGGGAGCGGACGTAGCGTCGGTGGCCATGGTGCCCTCCAATGATCGGGAGTCGACGGGCTATCTCCCCGCGACGGTACGGGCATTGTACGGCACCGGCACCGTCTTGCACCAGGCCAGCCCGGCGACGCGGTCCAGTCCCACGGAAAGCCTAGAGCTCGCGGGCCGGGCGGAACAGACGCTTGTAGACGTCCAGACGCTCCATGGTCTCCGCGTCGAGCTGACCGGTCACCGTGAGCTTTTCGGCCAACTGATACTTCGCGAGAGCCGCCCGCGTCTGCGGACCGAACGTCCCGTCGATCGGGCCCGGGTGATAGCCGAGGTCGCGCAGCGCGCGCTGAGCCTCTCGCACGAACGGCACGCGCTGCGTCTGGAAGTCTCCCGCCGGCGTTCCTTCGCCGACGGCAGGCTGGATCGGATTCGATTGGCGCCGCGGCTCGAGGTGGTCGCCGTCACCAGGCACGCTCATCACCGCCGCACTCCAAATGAATTGCATCTGATGCGCTCACTCCTCTCCACGCGATCCGTGGTCGTCATGACCCATTATCAGGAAAGCTCGAACGTTCCGTGAATCATCACGCCGACCGCCGAGCCATGCTCGGCTCGACGCCGATCTTCGACTCGATTCGAACGTCCGGGCCGAGCTGGGATGCTTCCCGCTCGACAAGGTGAATCGCCGCCTGCCGAAGATCCTCGGACGGAACATGACCGCCCACCTCGACCGTGACGGGCGAACCTTTCCACAGCGGCACGTGCGCCGTCGGTGTGATCGGCAGGCTGAAGAGCCGCGGATCCCGCAAGACAGCGTCGGAGATCCGCGCCTGCACGACGATCGCTTCGCCTTCGCGCTTGCGCTTGAGGTCCAGCATCTTGATCAGCGCCCCGAGTACCACCAGGATCGCGATCACCGAGGCCACGACGGCGGCCGTCGCCATTGCGCCCGACTGGGTCGCGCCGCTCGACGCATCGCTGGACGCCTGAGGTCCAACGACCCCTTGGGCCCAGCCGGTCGTCGCGGGCCAGCCCACGAGGGAGAGCGCGATCGTGATGAGAGCCGTACGCGTTGCACTGATTGCTTTCATGGCGTCACCTCCCAGGGGCCGCGTGGCTGCTTAGTCCGTGCCATCGGCGCATTCTCTGTTCATCGGGGATTTACGGCTTCGGTGTTTCACGGAACGCGAATGCAGGGAAAATTTGCCGGCAACTTCTACACGATTTAGCCGTAAGTTCTACACGCCGGGAGTCGGAATTACATCGAACGGTCGAAGCTGAATCCAGCAAAGTCCTGATCGTCGCGGACGCCGGATGCTGATTTTTTCGGCGCCATGATGTAATGGCTACACGATCTATTGCCCATCAGCACCCACCTGAACGCGCGACATCTTTAATCCCCGATCTGGGAGCTGGTGGCACCTGCCTTGCTGACCGTGGGGGTGATCGTCCAACACAAGGAGGTGCCCATGGTCCGAGTGCTGGCAGTGGTAGTCGCGGTTCTCTTGGTGGCATCGCTCGGCGCCACCGGAACGCTGGCTCAGATGAAGACCGATCCGGCTCAGCCGAAGATGGAGCAGAAGTCCGACAAGATGGGCCAGAAGGTCGAAGGCACGATCAAGTCCGTGCGCGGCAACATGGTGACGCTCGAGGACGGAACCCAGCTCTCGATCCCGAGCTCGGTCAAGGTCGCGAAGGAGCAGTTGAAGCCGGGCGCGCAGATCAGCGCGGAGTATGAAGAGAGGGCGGGTCAGAAGGTCGCCACCGCAGTCCAGATCAAGGGGTAGGGGCTCGCCCCTCCCGGGAGGATCAACAGAATGAGAACGCTTCTATCCGGATTTTGTGCATTCGTGCTACTCAGCGCGCTCGTCGCCGGATGCACGGACTCGAACCAGGGTGGTGGCCGTGTCGGCGATACCCCGAATCGTGATCGGGTACCGTCGGCTTCGCCCCCGACCACCACGCCGGACACCGGCAGCACGATGGGCAGCTCACCGAGCGGTAGCCCGGCTCCGGGTAGCGAGGCCCCGAAGAGCACGCCCTCGATGCCCAACCGGTAACCCCATCGGAGCCTCGCGGCGCTCGCGCCGCGGGGCTCCCCGCCGCCCCCCCCGGCCAGCCTGGGAAACCCATTCCCAGGCCGGGGCGGGTGTGTCACAATCGCTCGACGTAGGGAACGCGGCAGCCCTCGGCTCCGCCCGACTCCCTCGCTCGATCTCGCTCGAAGGAGTTCGTACTGGTCAGACTGCGTCGAGCCGCGGCCACGGCGCTCGTCCTCTGTCTAGTCGCCGTGCTCGCGGGCGGCAGCGACGGCCGAGTGGTCGTCCCGCTCTGGCTCGCCCCCCTCTCCCTCGCAGCCCCGACCGACGCGCGAACCCTACGGACCACCGACGACGCCGTGCGCGGGATCGCGGCGATCATGGCGAGGAGCTTCGGGCTCGCGGTCCCCGATCGCGTGACGGTCCACGTGTACGGCGGTCGGCGCGCGTTCGAGCAGGGATTGATGCGGGACGCTCGGGTCTCGCCGCTGCTGGCCGCCAAGCTGAGCGACTTCGCGATCGGCGTGGGATCACGCGGTCAGGTACTGCTGAACGACCAGCCCCCGAACCGAACCGAGCGTGAATGGTTGCGCCTGATCGCTCACGAGCTCACCCACGTGTCGCAGATCGAGCTCGCCGGTGGCGAAGGACGCGGCGAGCAATGGCTCGCCGAGGGCATGGCGGAATGGGTTGCCTTTTCGACCCTCGAGCGCCTGGGCCTGGACACGCTGGAACGGCGACGTGAGGCGGCGACCACCGGTCTTCGCAGCCATGCGAGGCTGCTCCAGCAGGGACTCGATCTCGAGGCGCACGGAACTCCGCAGGGCTTCACCGCCTGGCACCTGCGCGAGGGCTCGATGCCGGTCTACCAGCTCGCGTTTCTCACCACTGACTATCTGATCGAGGGGCGAGGGTTCGAGCGGATACGGACCTACTTCGCGTCGTTCAGGCGATCGGGCGATCGCCGTGGAAACTTCGAGACCGCCTTCGGGGTGAGCCTCGCCGAGTTCGAGGCGGATGCGCTCGTCCGCCTGAAGACCGCCTCAGCGCTCTAGCGGACCGCCTTCGTCTTCTCCGCGAAGCTTGCGGTAGAGCGAGGCCAGGCTGATGCCCAGCACGCGGGCGGCCTTGCGCTTGTCGGACTGGGTCGTGGCCAGCACCTCCATCAAGTGCTGACGCTCGAATCGCCGGACCGCCCCGCGAAGATCTTGAGGCGTTATGCCCTGAGCCGTCGCGGGCTCGGCGGAGAGATCGCGCAGCGAGATGAGATCGTTGCCGCCCAGGACGATCGCGCGTTCGAGGACGTTCTCGAGCTCTCTCACGTTGCCCTTCCACGGCCGGCCGATCAGGGACCAGAGCGCGTCCCGCTCGACGCCCAGGCAGTGCGTGCCGAGCTTGGTGTTGAGCCGGTTGACGAGATGATCGACCAGCACCGGGATGTCGCCGCGCCGCTCGCGCAAGGGCGGAACGATGAGGTGCACGACGTTGAGCCGGTAGAACAGATCCTCGCGGAAGCGCCCGGCCTCGACTTCGTGCTCGAGATCTCGGTTCGTGCTGGCAATGATCCGGGTGTCGATCGGCAGCGGCTTGGTCCCGCCCACCGGCAACACGTACTTGTCTTCGATGACCCGGAGCAGCTTGACCTGGAGCGGCGGTGGCATCTCGCCGATCTCGTCGAGGAACAACGTGCCCTGGCTGGCCGCGACGAACAGCCCCTGGTTGGCCTGCACCGCCGTCGTGAACGCGCCGCGCACGTGCCCGAAGAGCTGGCTCTCGAGCAAGGTCTCCGGAATCGCGCCGCAGTTGATCGCCACGAACGAGGCATCGTGGCGCACGCCCTCGGCGTGCACCGCGCGGGCGACGAGCTCCTTGCCGACTCCGCTCTCCCCGGTGATCAACACGTTGCTCGGCGTCCGGGCGGCCAGCATGATCTGCTCGCGCAGCGCGCGGATCGCGTCGCTCTCGCCGACGAGTGAGTGCCCCGCCATGCGCGGTTGGAGCGCGCGCTGGACGAGCCGGTCCTTCCAGAGCGTCTCCCGATACTGGAGCAGTCGCTGGACGCGCTCTTTGAGGAGATCGACGGAGAACGGCTTCTCGAGATAGTCGCTGGCGCCCCGTCGGAGCGCGGCGATGGCGGTTTCGAGTGCCGCGTACGCAGTCATGACGATCACCGCGGCGCGCGGGCTGAGCACGCGCGATCGCTCGAGCACCTCGAGGCCGTCGAGTCCCGGCATGACGATGTCGGTGACGATGATGTCGAAGTCCTCTTGCTCGACGCGGTTCAGCGCCTCCTCGCCGCTCCCGGCCGTGGCTACCCGGTAGCCCTCGGCGGAGAGCGCCCAGTTCAGGATGTCCTGGATCGCGGGCTCGTCGTCAACCACGAGGATCGACGCGGTCATAACGGGAATCACCTTTGATCTACGCTGACGCAGCCCTGGTGCTGCGAGAACATCCGGTCGCTGGCGGACACGCTCCGCTCGGCGGGGAGCCGCCGTGGTTGCGCCACGTGGCGAGGGCTCCGCTCGGGCGCGACTTTATCACAATAGCCCACTTTGTCATCCTGGAACAAGACTCGGCCGGACTTCTTGCGTCTGAGAATCGCGAGGCTTCCCGCTCGCAAGGCTGAGAATCAGACGACCATTCCGTAGCGCCTGAGCTTCGGATATCCGTTCAATTTCGGAATCTTACGGATCCGCTCCTGCCTGGCACCCCGCTTGCGCGTCGGCTGGCCGCTCGTCAACCGTGCGAGCCGTGTATTTCGCGCAAGGAGCAAAAATGACTAGAACAAAAGTTCGAGTCCTGTCGGCGCTCACGATCATGCTGTTCCTCGGACTGTCGCAGAGCCTCACCGCGCAGTTCCGGGGCGCCAGGGACCCCGGTGTGCGGGGCGGACCGGAAGGAGCTGGAGGACCGTTGCCGGGCCTGATCGGCGACCAGCCCGAGATGTTCAACGTGGGCCTGGATGACTTCTCCGAGGAGGAGAAAGTCGGCGACGGGGTCGGCCCGCGCTTCAACTTCGTGAGCTGCGCGGGCTGCCATGCGCAGCCGGCGATCGGGGGCACGAGCCCGGCGATGAATCCCCTGCTCCGTGTAGGCGCCGCCAAGGATCTCGGGTTCCAGAACGTCATGCCGTCGTTCATCACGGCGAACGGTCCCATCCGCGAAGCGCGGTTTCAGTTCAATTCGGATGGCTCCCGCGACGGCGGCGTTCACGCCCTCTTCGTGATCAGCGGACACACGGCCGCCGCAGGCTGCAACATCAAGCAGGAGGATTTCGAGACCCAGGTCCGCAACCGCAACATCATCTTCCGGATTCCCTCGCCGGTCTTCGGGGCGGGACTGATCGAGAGCATTACCGACAGCGCCATTCTCGCCAACTTGGGCTCCAACTCGTTCACGAAGAGCACCTTCGGGATCAGCGGTCGGCCCAACCGGAACGGCAACGACGGGCGCATCAGCCGGTTCGGCTGGAAGGCGCAGAACCCGTCGCTGCTCGTGTTCTCTGGCGAGGCCTACAACGTCGAGATGGGGATCACCAGCGAGGCGTTCCCGTGCGAGCGTGACGAGACGGCGAGCTGTCAGTTCGCCGGGGTGCCCAACGACGTGACCGCGAGTGTTCGTCAGATCGGCGCCATCGAGAACTTCGCCAACTTCCAGCGCTTCCTGGCAGCGCCCACCCCGGTATCGAGCTTCACCGGTGCCTCGTCGTTCTCGATCTTCCGGGGCCGTCAGCAGTTCACGAACCTCGGCTGCGCCCTCTGCCACACCCCGCAGCTACAGACCAACCCCAAAGCCACCGTCGCCGCGCTCGCCGACAAGACGGCGAGGCTATTCTCCGACCTGTCGCTGCACCAGATGGGGCCAGGGCTTGCCGACGACATTCTCCAGGGGGGAGCCCGCGGCGACGAGTTCCGGACCGCGCCGCTGTGGGGTCTCGGCAAGCGGATCTTCTTCCTTCACGACGGTCGGACCGATGATCTCGACATTGCGATCAAGGCCCACCGGAGCGACGGGAATCAGAGGTTCGGGCCTTCCGAGGCCAACCGGGTCATCGACAACTACAACCGTCTCAGCGAAGCAGACCAGCAAGACCTGCTGAACTTCCTGCGGTCCTTGTAGGCTCGCAGCACCGTGCCGGAGCGCCCTTCGTGGCGCTCCGGCACGCGCTTTACGACAACGCCAGGCCGCGCCTCGTGAGCTCGCCCTCGAGATCGAGCTCGGTCGTCCGGGCCGAGACACCGCCGGGCACCGTCCAGAAGATCTCGAACTCGAGCCCGTCCGGATCCTTGGCGTAGAGCGACAGGCTCACGCCGTGATTCGATGAACCGACGAGGGCGCGGGCGTCGACAAGTCGCTGACGCGCGCGCGCCAGGTCGGTCAGGTCGTCGACCTCCCAGGCCGAGTGATACATGCGCGCCACGCGCTCGTCGGGGCGCGGCACGCCGGTCTGCTCGAACAGCCCGAGGTTGTGATCGTCCGGCGTTCCCGGGATCTTCAAGAACGCGGCGTTCGGATAGCGTCGCTGAACCTCGAAGCCCACGACGTCGCAGTAGAAGCGCACGCTGCGCTCGACGTTCGCAACCCAGAGAACCAGGTGCTGCAGCCGCTTGAGCCCCGTGCCGGTCTTCGCGACGCTCATCGCGTGGCGTCCTGGGGGTATTCGACGCTGACGGTGATGGCCGCGCAGGCGATGAGGGTGTCTGAGCTCGGTGACCGAAGCCCGCCGTTGACGGCGTGGACGGTCACCTCGCCGTGCGGAAGCTCGCGCCGAACGATGTCGAGCTTGACTGAGTCCGGGTCGGGGACGCCGATGGTCACGTCGACCAGCATTCGCCCGCCGCGCTCGCGGACCTCCTGGAACAGCGGCAGGCTCGAGTGCCGGATCGCGTCCGACACCGCGCGACAGGCCGCTTTCGTCGAGTCTCGCCCGTGCACGTCGACACCCATCCCGAACTCCAGCACGCACGGTTTCGCGCTCACGGTGCCACCTCCTCGGGTCTGATCACGCGCTCGAACACTCCGTCGATCCGGCCGCGCCCGAGCGCCGGGCCGACCGCACGGATCCGCCCCACGGTGCCGTCGTCATCTTCCTCGAAATGGAGCTCGAGCGGCCAAGATTCGGAAACGCGAGGATGACGCCGGGGTCGACGTCCTCGCGGAGCATGGTCATGATCGGCGTCTGCAGCAGAGTGCTCTTGACGATCCGCACCTCGGTGCCCGCCTCGACCTCAGCGGCGAACCGCGTCCAGCGCTCGAGCCGATCGTCGCAGTAGCCTTGCCACGTGTTGCCCGTGTAGCGCGCCTGGAGCACGGGATGCGGCGTCTCTTCTTCGTAGTGCCAGCGCGCGCGCTGGCCGGCTCGGTTCAGCTGACTTGCCAGGAACTGGGCGGTCGTGGATTTTCCGCAGCCCGGAAGACCTTCCACGAGGATCAGCCGCGGAACCAAGCGCTATTCGCTCGTTCCCATCCGGCTCGCGTCGACGAACTGCTCGGTCGCGTCGTCGATGGCGCGGCCCTTGCGGCCCGGCGCCTGCAAGACATAGAGCAGCCGGGGATCGACCTTCGTCTGCACGGGCGGCGGCAGCTTCATCTCGTACGGAACGGGGCGATTCCTCAGGAAGTTCGTCTGCCCGCGCGCGAGGTGGCCCAGCACGATCGAGGTGAGATCCCGGAGCGCGGCCCAGCCCATGTGCTTCATCGCCAGCACACGCTGGGTCCGGACCAGCTCCTCGTAGAAATCGGCGAGCGGCAGGCGCGTCGGCAAGACCGCGTGCTGGATGTCGTAGAGTCGATAGTCGCGCGTGTGGATCCTGCGCGCCTCGGTGCGCCAGGTCTCGGTGCCCGGATAGGGCGTGTTGACCGAGATGTTCACGATCTCCGGGATCTCCAGGCACCACTGGCGGACCACCGCGAAGCGCTCGCGGTCCCAGTCGGGGTCGGCGATCAGGTTGATGGCGACCTGGATGCCGAGGGAACGGGCGAACTCCAGGGCCTCGAAGGCGTGGCCGAGCGAGATCCGCTTGCGGTACTTGAGCAGGCCCTCCTCGTCGATGGCCTCGAGCCCGAGAAACATGTACTGCAGACCCAGGCGCGTCCACATGCGGAACACGTCCTTGTTGCGGAGCAGCACGTCGCCTCGCGTCTCGAGGTAGTACTGCTTGCGAATCCCGCGGCGGGCGATCGCCTCGCCGATCTCGAACCCATGCTTGGACTGCACGAAGGCCACGTCGTCCACGATGAAGACGCCGGGCTCCCGGATCGAGGCGAGATCTTCCACCGCCCGTTCCGGGCTGACCACGCGGTAGCTTCGGCCGTAGAAGGTCCATGCGCTGCAGAAGGAGCAATCCCACGGACAGCCGCGCGCGAACTCGATCGACGCACAGGGATCGAGCGTGCCCAGGAAGTAACGCCGGCGGCGCCTCAAGAGATCGCGGGCCGGCACGAGCGCATCCAGATTCTCGACCAGGCGCGGGGGTGGCCCTTCGCCGTCGAGCGAGACGACGCCGGGCACCTGGGTGATCGACCGACGATCGTGCTCGACGGCCTCGAGCAGCACGGACACCGAGGCCTCACCCTCGCCCTTGAGGATGCAGTCGATCGCGCCGCCGGCGTGCTCGAGGAGCTCCTGCGCGGTGAAGGACGCGCTGTGGCCGCCGACGAAGATGAAGATATCCGGCCGCCGGGCGCGCGTGAGCTTCGCGAGATCGACCACCTCGGGGACGTTCGCCAGGTAGTTGCAGGAGAACGCCACCACGTCCGGTTGCCAGTCGTCGACGAGCTTGAAGTAGTCCTGGTGCGTGCCCGCCTGCAGATCGAGGAGCCGTACCTCGTGGCCGGCCTGACGAACGGCCGCGGCGACCAGCTCGAGCCCCAGCGGCTCCAGCCGAAGAAAGATCTTCGTGTACATCAGGGGACCGGGATGGACGGCGAGGAATCGCATGGCTCGGGCCTTCAGAATACCCCTATTGTCTCGCCTCGGCCATCGGGACTAGCCCCGAACCGCTCCGGGCCGTCCGTCCTCGACCACGAAGGTGGCCAGCGTGTCCGCTTCGGCACCGGGCTGCGTGACACTGCGCACGGTACGAAGGTCGGCGCGGATCCGCTGTCGCGTGATCTCCACGCGCACGTAGCCACGCCGGGTCCCGTTGCCGAGCCGGATATGAGGGTTGTCGGTCAGCAAGGCCTCGAGCTCCGCCTGAGGGCGCCTGAACTGCGAGGTGATGGACGTGCCGACGAACTCGGTCGCGACCACTGGAGACCGTGGGTCGTCGAAGTCGGGCTTGAGGTCCGCCACCCAGAACGCGTGCACGTCACCGCCCAGCACGATCGGGTTGGCGGGCTTGCGCTGGCCTATATAGTCCAGCAGGCGCCGGCGAGCCGCCGGATAGCCGTCCCAGCCGTCCGTCCAGAACTGCTGGCCGGGTCCGGGCTTTCGGTCGAGCTGAGCCATGAGCGTCTGCTGGCCGATCACGTTCCAGCGCGCGGGCGAGCGGTCGAGCCCCGCCATGAGCCAGCGCTCCTGGGCCTCGCCGAGGATCGTCAGGCGAGGATCGACTCGAGCCTCGCAGTCTTCGACGACGTTGGCTCCGCCGCGGCCCGGCGCGGGGCACGGCTGGGGCGAGCGGTACTGGCGATCGTCGAGGAGATGAAACTGGACGAGCCGGCCGAACGCGACGCGCGTGTGCAGGCGCATATGCGGCCCGAAGGGCACCATGGAGCGGCGCAGTGGCATGTGCTCGTAGTAGGCCCGGTACGCCGCGGCGCGGCGCTCCAGGAACCACTCGGGAGTATCCAGATGCTCCGAGCGATCGTTCGCGTAGTCGTTCTGAACCTCGTGATCGTCCCACGTCATGAGCCACGGACAGGCCGCGTGCGCGGCGCGGAGATCGGGATCGCTCTTGTAAAGCGCGTGCCGGATCCGATAGTCGTCGAGCGTGTGCGGCTCGGGAGCGCCGTGCTTGCGCACGTGATCCTGGCCCCACGACGATTCGTAGATGTAGTCACCGAGGTGCACGATCAGATCGAGATCGTCGCCGAGCATGTGGCGGTACGCGTTGTAGTAGCCCTGCTCGTATTGCTGGCAGGAGGCGAAGGCCAGGCGCAAACGCTCGTTGTTGCCGTTTGCGGTGGGCGCCGTTCGAGTGCGACCGGCGGCACTCACCTCACCGCCCGCTCGAAAGCGATACCAGTACCACCGACCCGGCTCGAGGTTCTCGACCTCGACGTGGACCGAGTGCGCGAACGCGGGGGTCGCGCCGACGATCCCCCGCTGGACGATCCGTCCCATGCGATCGTCGGTCGCCACTTCCCACTCGAGCGGGACGACCTCGGGTGGCATCCCGCCCGCCGGCATGAGCGGGGACGGTGCCAGGCGGGTCCAGAGCACGACGCCCGTCGGCGAGGGATAGCCCGAAGCG
>WNFO01005134.1_pt1 | contig 11402 bp, 10 predicted proteins | sample 5400251 | NCBI WGS metagenome assembly WNFO01 (sample SAMN13153354, study PRJNA577476) | soil metagenome | isolation source: 100 cm saprolite under Madrone tree | place: USA:California | collected 2016-06-14 | reverse complement strand
GTGTTCTTCGTTGCCGGCCTTGAAGCCAGGGAAAGTACGTTCGACGATGAAGGCAGTGAATTTTTCGCCGTCAATTTTCGCGAACACAATGTAAACGTCAGCGAAGCCGCCATTGGTGATCCACATTTTCTGGCCGTTGAGGACGTAGTGCGTGCCTTCCTTATTCAGTTCGGCGCGCGTCAGCGAATTCTGCGCGTCGGAGCCGGCTTGTGGCTCGGAAAGGCAGTAGGCGCCGATCCATTCGCCGGTAGCGAGCTTGGGCAAATATTTTTTCTTTTGCGCGTCCGTGCCGAAATAAACGATCGGCAGCGTACCGATTCCGGCGTGCGCTCCGTGCGTTACGGCGAAGCCGCCGTAAATGGAAAGTTTCTCGGTCAGCACCGTGGTAGAAATCTTGTCAAGGCCTGCCCCGCCATATTCCTCCGGCACTCCGCCGCCCATCAAACCGACTTCGCCGCCCTTTTTCACAAGCTGGGGCATCAGCCCGGGCTTCTTGTTCTCCAAATCTTTGATGAAAGGAAAGACTTCCTTGAGGACGAATTCTTCCGCCGTCTGCCCGATCAGTTTTTGATCGTCGGTGAGATCCGCGGGCGTAAACACATCGCTGGGCTGCGGCGATTCGAGGAGGAAGCTGCCTCCTTTTGCGGCGGGTTTGGTGAGAGTAGCAGTAGCCATGTCGTTTGCTCCTGGCAGAGTGTGAATGCGACTAGGTGTCGTTGCAACGTCCGTGGGTTCGTGCTAATTCAATTCGTTATTATCTTACTCTCGGCAAAGCACCCCGTAAACAGCGCCTAGGTACAGCTGTCCGCAAAGGTATTCATGGCTGCTCAAGCGTGACTCGCTGGCAAGATCCGCTCGAACTAATGCAAGGTCACACCGATTTCGAGATGCGTCACCGGCACGCTAATGCGTTCTTTTTCTGGTAGGCTTCGTGCCCCTAGAGATAACCGACCGCAACGCCGCGTTCACCGTTTTCGCCGACTTGAAAACCGCCGCAATGTCCGGCTCGAGCACCACCGCGATGGTCTCCGCCGGCATCTCCGCCGCAAAACGGTTCGGCTTCGCCTTCGAATAATCGAACCGGTATTCTCGCAACAAGTCTTCTTTACCCTGCACTTTTTTAGGAATCGATGTTTTCTTCATAATCTTTGCGTTCCGCCCGGGTCACTTTGCGGGCGCTAATAATTCGAACTTTCTCATTGGCTTCGGCAAAACTCACCAAAATCAACCTTCGCAGTTTCGAGTTACCGATGATCAATTCTCGCGGTTCCCCCTCGGAGTGAGGCACATCGTCAAAAATGCGAGCAAGCGGGTCCGCAAACACAGAGACGGCTTCTTCAAATGTGACGCCGTGCTTCGCCCAGTTAGACTCCGCCTTTTGCGGGTCCCAGCTGAATCGAAGAGGCATACTAAAGAAATGGTATCACGGCATCAATTTGTTTATTTTACTCCGCAAAGTCATCTCGTAACACCTTGAGTTGCCGGTGCACAAAGAGTTTTCAACGCCTACCAACTCGCGCACGCTCTGAAACTGGCGAGCGAAGCGATTCGGGGTATAATCCACCCTCATTCCACGCATCACTGGGGACTCTAATGAAGACGCTCCACTGCGTTCGCACGCTAATTTTGCTCGCACTAATGCTCGGCGCTCTCTTACTCGCTGAGCTCTCAGCGGCACAAGTGCCGCCGGCGTCTGCGGCCGCCACGCTGCCTAGTGAAACGCCGGCACAGTTTACGCCAGTCACCGATAGTTTCGATTACGCGCGGCGCGACGTGATGATTCCCATGCGCGATGGCATGAAGCTGCACACTGTCGTCCTGGTGCCCAAGGGCACAAAGAACGCGCCCATTCTCCTGACGCGCACGCCTTACGATGCCAACGAACTTACCGCTCGCGCGCACAGCTCGCATCTCGGACCGACCCTTCATGGCTATGACAACGCGCTGGAAGTCATCCTCGAAGGCGGCTACATCCGCGTGGTTCAGGACGTGCGCGGCAAGTACGGTTCCGAAGGCGACTATGTGATGACGCGGCCCCTTCGCGGGCCGCTCAATCCCACTGCGGTCGATCATTCCACCGACACCTACGACACCATCGACTGGCTAGTGAAAAACATTCCGGAGAGCGATGGCAAGGTCGGGATTCTCGGTATTTCCTACGACGGGTTCACACCGCTCATGGCGCTCGTGAATCCGCATCCCGCGCTGAAAGTATCCGTCCCGATGAATCCCATGGTTGACGGCTGGATAGGGGACGACTGGTTTCACTATGGCGCGTTTCGCCAGCAAAACCTGCCGTACATCTACGAACAAGAAGCCACGCGCAAGAATGACGAGCACTGGTGGACGAGCCACTACGACGACTACGACATGTACCTGCAAGCGGGCTCGGCGGGAGAGCTGGGCCGGCGACACGGTCTTGAACAGGTGGGCTTCTGGCGGAAAATTCTCGAACATCCGGCCTACGACTCTTGGTGGCAGCAACAAGCGATGGATAAGATTCTTGCCGCGCAACCGCTGAAAGTTCCGACCATGCTGGTGGACAGCCTGTGGGACCAGGAAGATATCTATGGCGCGATGGCGGTCTACAAAGCGCTCAAGCCAAAGGACACCGGCAATGACAAAGTATTCCTGGTGATTGGCCCTTGGCATCACGGGCAGGAAATCGATGATGCCAGTTCGCTCGGCGCGCTGAAATTCTCGAGCGATACGGGGCTTTATTTTCGAAGAGAAATTCTCGCGCCGTTTCTCGCCCGTTATCTCAAAGATGATTCCACGAAAAGTGACGTCGCTCCGGTCACGGCGTTCGAGACCGGCACAAATACGTGGCGGCGACTGAACTCTTGGCCCTCCGGCTGCGCCAGCGGTTGCACGGTAAAACCCACACCGCTCTATTTGAATGCGGGGCTAAAGCTCAGCTTCAGCGCGCCTGCCGCGGGCGAAGCGCCATTCGACGAATACGTGTCCGATCCCGCCAAGCCCGTGCCGTACCGCGCGCGGCCGGTGCAAGCGGTTGGCTACTCCAGCGGCATGACCTGGTCTCAATGGCTGGTGGACGATCAAAGGGAAGCATCGGGCCGCCCAGATGTCGCGGTGTTCGTCTCCGATACGCTGACCACTCCTGTCAAAATCAGCGGCCAGCCGATCGCGAACGTGATGGTTTCCACCAGTGGCACGGACTCCGACTGGGTGGTCAAGCTTATCGACCTGTATCCGGACGAAGTGGGAGCGCAGCCTGAAATCGGTGGCTATCAACTGATGGTTGCCGCTGATATCTTCCGCGGCCGCTACCGCGAGAGTTTTGAGACTCCGAAAGCTCTCGTCCCGGATAAGCCGTTGCGCTATCGCTTCGCGTTACCCACGGCCAATCACGTGTTCCTGCCCGGCCACCGCATCATGGTGCAGATTCAGTCGAGCTGGTTCCCGCTCTACGACCGCAATCCGCAAACATTTGTGCCCAATATTTTCTGGGCTAAGCCCGGCGACTATCGCAAAGCCACGCAGCGCATTTACCACGCGCCGGGGCAGGCCAGCTTCATCGAGCTGCCGATTGTCTCAACCCCCTGAAGAGTGGCGGTGCATGGCCGAGCTACTCTGCAACGCACTCGCGTGACACTTCGTCTTTTTACCTGCTATTCTCTAGCCTCTCAATTCGCTTCAGGAGTGGATCTCATGCGTAACATGCTTTCAGCGATTCTGATTCTCGCTTGTGCCATTAGCTCTCCAGCGCAACAAAATTCTGCAGCTTCCCACTTCGACGGGAACTCGTGGTGGGTGCACGTCAAGTTTCTTGCCGACGATTCGCTCGAAGGACGCGATACAGGCAGCGAAGGACTTCGCAAAGCGCAGGCTTACGCGGTCGAGCAGCTCCAGAAAGCTGGCCTCGAGCCTGCCGGGGCGAACGGCTTCTATCAGCCTGTCCGCTTCAATCAATATGAGGTCGATGAGGCCAAATCCTCTCTCGCTCTCGTCGCCAATGGCCAGGTCAAAACTCTATCTTTTGCCGACGATGCATTTATTAGTTCGCGAGCTACGCGCAATTCCACCATGATCTCTGCCCCTCTGGTTTTCATCGGATACGGCCTGCAAATTCCTGAAAAAAATCTTGATGAACTCGCCGGACTCGACCTGAAGGGGAAAATCGTCGTCTATCTCGCGGGTTCGCCAGCGGACATTCCCACGGCCCTTGCTTCGCACTATCAAACCGCCGGTGAACGCTGGAAGTCGTTGCACGCCGCCGGCGCGATCGGCACGATGAACATCGCCAATCCCGCGTCCATGGACATTCCCTGGTCCCGCATCTCCGTCAATCGCAATCACCCTTCCATGGACCTTGCCGATGCCGAGTTCAATGAGACTCCTGGCCAGCAACTGGGCGTGGCTTTTAACCCCGCATCGGCCGAACAACTTTTCGCGGGTTCCGGCCACAGCTTCGCGGAAATCGCCGCGTTGGGAAAAGATCGCAAGCCGCTTCCTCATTTTCCCCTGGCCGTTTCGCTCAACGCCAGAGCCGAGATTCTCACGAAGTCGATCGAATCCGCCAACGTCGTTGCCAAACTCACGGGCACTGATCCCGCTCTCAAAAATGAATTTGTAGTCCTTTCCGCGCACATCGACCACGTCGGCATCGGCGCGCCCATCAACGGCGACAGGATCTACAACGGCGCGATGGATGACGGCTCCGGGAGCGCGCTGGTTATGGACATCTCTGCGAGCCTAAAGGCGCATCCGGAAAAACTTCGGCGTTCGATTCTTTTCTTGCTCGTTACTGCGGAAGAAAAAGGACTCCTCGGTTCGAAATATTTCGCGGCGCATCCCACCGTCGCTGCGAAATCCATCGTCGCCGACGTTAACGTGGACATGTTTCTTCCCATCGTCCCGCTGAAGATTCTCAAAGTCGGCGGCCTTGAAGAATCCGACTTGGGCAGCCGAGCCGCAGCCATCGCGCAGTCTATGGGCATCAAACCAATCGCCGATCCCGAGCCACTTCGCAACACGTTCATCCGCAGCGACCAGTACAACTTCATCAGGCACGGCGTTCCGGCGGTCAAGTGCGACGTCGGCTTCGAGCTTGGCTCACCCGAGCAAAAAATCTTCAAAGATTGGCTTACCAACCGTTACCACGCGCCGAGCGACGATGTGAACCAGCCCGTTGATTTGCAATCCGCGGCAAGCTACGAGGAGTTTACGCGCCGCTTGCTCCTCGAGACTGCCAACATTCCCGCGCGGCCGCGCTGGAAGCCGGATTCTTTCTTCCGGCGATACGCTGCCGACTAATGCCGATTTTTCTCAAACGCGGGCGCGCTCGTGGGAGCGCGTAGCTGAACAACGCGCGGTTGCGATGATTGACAGTCGCAATCTCCGCAGCTACTCTTCTCCACGCTCTGACGACATTGCCCAATGAATCCGCCCGGAGGCTTTAGTGCGTGCGGCCGTCTCTACCATTCTCTGTATGATTCTTTCCGCAGCGCCCGCGGGCGGTCTTCCACAATCTCCTCACGCCCAGGCGCAGCCTTCCAAGGCACCGGACGTTGCCGCCGGCAAGTTCATCTTCGAACGCCACTGCGCTCTCTGCCACGGAATTGATGGTGGCGGAGGACGAGGTCCCTCACTTCGCAGACCCAAGCTCGTTCATGCTGCTGACGACGAAGCCCTCAAATCCGTCATCGAAGATGGCATCGCACCGGAGATGCCGCCAGCCTGGTTTCTTACTAAAGACGAGATCGTCAGCGTCGCTGCTTACGTGCGAACTCTCGGGAATGTTCCTGCCGAAATCCTCCCTGGCGATCCGGCGCGCGGAAAAGCGATCTACGCGCGTAGCGGCTGCTCGGCTTGCCACATCCTGGACGGCGAAGGCTCCGGCTACGGGCCGGAACTTACCGATGTAGGAGCCCGCCGCGGTTCCGCTCGGCTTCGCGAAACTTTGCAGAACCCAGCAAAGACCATTCCAGAGAATTTTCTCCTCGTGGAGGTAACCATCTCCGGCCTACTAGGTTCGGGCCCAACCATTCGCGGCATCCGCCTGAACGAAGATACTTTCTCGATTCAGTTGAAGGACCAGCAAGGCATCTTTTACAGTTTTCGCAAGCGCGAACTCCGCGATTTGAAAAAACTTCGCGGGGAAACTCCGATGCCTGCCTATGGTTCCGTCCTTTCCGCTGCTGACCTCGACGACCTGATCCATTTTTTGGCGTTGCAGCGAGGCCGGCCATGAAGCTTCTGGCGCTGTTTCTTTTTTCTTGTTGCACTGCTTTCGCACAAGTCCCGTTCGAGCGCATCGTAAACGCCGACAAGGAACCCGGGAACTGGCTCACATATTCGCGCGATCTTCGGGGTTATCGTTTCTCTCCACTTGCGGAAGTCAACGCGCAAAATGTCTCCGGCCTCAAAGTCAAATGGGCTTTCCAGTTTCCCGATCCTAGCAACGAAGTCTCGCCCATCGTTATTGACGGCATTCTTTACATTACCGGTCCTAACTCCGCGGCCGCTGTGGACGGCCGATCCGGCCGCATGCTCTGGAACTGGAAGCGTCCGATTCCCTCTGACTACCACTCCATTGGCTTCGGCCACACCAATCGCGGCCCCGCGGTTTTGGATGAAAAACTTTTTGTCGCTACTCTCGATGGTTACCTCGTGGCCCTCGACTTGAAGAGCGGGGCCGAGCGCTGGTCTTCCAAAGTGCTCGATTACAAGGTCGGCTACAGCATGACCATGGCCCCGCTGGCTACGGGCGGAAATATCGTAGTCGGTGTAAGTGGCGGTGAAGCCGGCATTCGTGGTTTTGTTGATGCTTACGACGCCAAGACCGGCAAGCAGGCATGGCGCTTCTGGACGATTCCCGGTCCTGGCGAACCGGGGCACGAGAGTTGGTCCGGCGATGCCTGGAAGACGGGGGGAGGCGCCACTTGGGTCACTGGAGCTTACGATCCCGAATTAAAGCTCGTGTACTGGGGTGTTGGCAATCCTGGCCCGGATTGGAATGGAGACGTTCGCCCCGGCGATAACCTCTATACATGTTCTCTCGTCGCTCTTGATGCCGGAACGGGAAAACTGCGCTGGCATTTCCAGTTCTCCCCACACGACACCCACGACTGGGATGCCACGCATGTGCCGATGCTTTTTGACGCGCAGATCCGCGGCGCAAAACGCAGGCTCATTGGCATTGCCAACCGCAACGCTTTTTATTACGTGCTCGATCGCACTACCGGTGAATTCGTTGCCGGCAAGCCTTACGCGAAGCAAACCTGGGCTACCGGACTCGATCCCAAAGGCCGTCCGATTCTTGCGCCCGATGCAGAACCCTCCAAGGAAGGTAATCTCGTCTGGCCAAACGCGAATGGTGCAACGGTGTGGTTCAGTCCTTCCTACGACGCGCAAACCGGTCTTGTCTATGTGGCGACTCGCGAGATCGGGGCCCGCTATTTCAAACGCGACACTCCTTACAAAGCAGGGACTTTTTTCCCCGGCGGCGGCGAAGACGAATTGCCTGCGGACGATGCCTGGGGGGCGATCAAAGCGCTGCAGGCGGAGTCCGGAGAGTTGCGATGGGAGTTCAAATTACATTCACCTCCCTGGGCGGGCGTGCTCTCGACAGCGGGCGGTTTAGTTTTTTCCGGCTCCAACGAAGGGAACTTCTACGCACTCGACGCGCGCACGGGGCGGCCTTTGTGGGACTTTCAGACCGGCGGTCCTATTGGCGCGAATCCGGTGTCCTTCCTGGTCGATGGCCACCAATGTATCGCCATCGCCGCGGACCGCGTGCTTTACGTTTTCGGCCTCTGATTTCTGTGTGGGTCTTTGCGCGAAGCACATCTTCATTTGTTTTTTGACCGAGGGAGATGAGTGAAAATGTTTATGGAACATCGTAAGCAAGTCTTTTCAGTGATGTTCGCTTTGGCGATGCTGGCGACCGCCATAACGATGGCCGCGCGTCAAGAAAAGTCGGCGGAGAAGCCGGCAGTTGCGCCGGCGGCGAAACCGGGTGCGGCGGAGATGGAGCCGCTGAAATTTTACGTGGGCGAATGGGACTATACGGAGACGTATCCGAACGGAGCAAAGAACACCGGCGTTTATACCAGCAAGCTCGGCCCGGGCGGGAATTCGCTAATCAATTCGTTCCATTCTCAAGGGCCTGTTGGCGATTTTGAAGGATTGCTGGTGATGACCTGGGACGCGAAGGAGAAAATGTACAAAGAGTACGTCTTCGGGAGCAACTTTCCTGGAGCCTTGGTGGAGACCGGGCAGTTTGAGGGCGACGCGCTGGTTTATCGCACGGAGATGGCTGCCCCAGGCGCAACGGTGAAATTACGGAACGTCACGCGACTAACCGGCCCTGGAACTCTAGTAAGCGAACAATTCATGGCCATGAAAGACGCGCCGGAAAAGTTGTTTGTGCGCGTCGAAGCCAAGAAGCGCTGAGGGTGATGCACCCTATCCACACGGAGACCTAGCACCACTCAGGTGGAAAACTAGCCACAAGACGCTTGAATGTTTGTTACTCGGGTTGGACAGACTTATCGCGGGGTCCGCTTCGATCCACTGCACTTCACCTCCGCTCAAGATCACTGCAGTTTTGCTCTTCGCTTCGATTTTAACTTGCGACTCACTTAAAGCGACGAGCAAAGAGCACGTGTCCACTGATATCCCGAGGTGCTCCGCTTTGGGATCGAGCCGAATCAAGCTCACTTTAGTGTCAGCGGTCTCAAATTGTGGTACGACCGCATAGCCTTTTCCTTTGAACGCGATCGTTTTATCGCATGGAGCTACGAATCCGGGCACAACTTGCGCGCACAGGTTCTGTGGTTCGCCCTGAGGATGGAGCAGCTCGATGGTGACATTGTCGAAGGTGCTGCCGGCGTCGGTGCGGGCGATGTGGGCGAAGTGGCCTGGGGAGTAGCCGAGCTGGCCGTCGGCCATGACCAGATGGGCTTCGGGCCGGCCTTGGACGGCATTAATGACGTCGGCGGGGCCGAGCGAAATGTACAAGTACGGTACATCGTGTTGATGGAGAAGCGTGGCGCCATGCGCGGGGACGCTTACGCGGAAGACGCGGACGTAATCATTTTCCAAGACGAGATGATGATGCGGCTCCTTTGGGATGGGGACGGCAGTGGGAGCTTGGGCGCTGAGGGAAAAAACGACAACGAGCAGAGCCAAGCAGGACAGTTTTTTAATGCGTCGACCTGGCGAAAGATTAAGAGAGATTCCTCGCTGCCCTCGGAATGACGGATCGGTGTTCGGCTTCACAGTATTTTCGTTACAAACGCTCGAAGATGCCGGCGGCGCCCATGCCGCCACCGATGCACATGGTGACCATGCCGTAGCGCGCGTTGCGACGTTGCAATTCACGAACAAGGGTAGCGGTTAGTTTTGCACCGGTGCAGCCTAGCGGATGGCCAAGCGCGATTGCGCCGCCGTTAGGATTTACGCGGCTGGCATCGAGCTTCGCTTGCTGGATGACGGCCAGCGATTGGGCGGCGAAGGCTTCGTTGAGTTCGATTACGGCCATGTCGCTGAGCGAGAGGCCGGCCAACTTTAATGCTTTGGGAATCGCTTGGACCGGGCCGATGCCGAATTCTTCGGGGAGAACGCCAGCGGTGGCGTAGGCGACGAAACGCGCGAGCGGCTTGAGGCCGAGCGATTTGGCACGAGTGTCGCTCATGATTACGGTAGCTGCGGCGCCGTCGCTCATGGGAGAGCTGTTGCCGGCGGTGACTGTTCCTTTCGCGTGGAACGCGGGCTTCAGTTTTGCGAGAACATCGAGATTAGTGTCGGCGCGGGGAAGTTCGTCGGTTGCGAACGTGAACGTTTGTGTCGCCGGCTTCACTGTCCCAGGCTTCGGCTTGGAGGAAGCGCCGTTGCCGTTGGGTACCGAGGTGATCTTCACTTCGACGGGGATCGTTTCGTCCTTAAAATTCCCGGCAGCAATGGCGGCGAGAGCTTTCTTGTGCGAAGCGGCAGAAAACTGGTCAGCCTGCTCGCGGGTGATGCCGAATTTACGCGCGATATTTTCCGTGCCAAGGCCCATGTTGATGTAAGCGTCGGGATAATTGTCGACGAGCCAGGGATTGGGAGAGATTTTGTTGCCGCCCATGGGCACCATGGACATGGACTCGGTGCCGCCGGCGACGATGACTTCCGCGGAGCCGGAGCGGATGCGTTCGGCGGCGAGAGCGATGGCCTGCAAGCCGGAGGAACAAAAGCGGTTGATGGTCATCGCGCTGGTTTCGACGGGGAGTCCGGCGCGGAGCGCGGCGATGCGCGCGACGTTCATGCCCTGTTCGCCTTCGGGCATGGCGCAGCCCAGGATCACGTCATCAATTTCCTTGGCGTTGAGGCCGGGAACACGGGCGAGGGCCTCCTTGATGGCGAGCGCGGCGAGATCGTCGGGACGTGTGGCTCGGAGCGAGCCTTTGTAGGCGCGGCCGACGGGAGTGCGAATGGCGGAGACGATGACAGCTTCTGGCATGGCGGAACCTCGCAAGACGAAGGGCATCAGGCCTCCCGACCGGGTCGAGATAAATTCCGGCCTGAGCTACAGGTTCATTGTTGGGCGAGCGAACTGAAAAAGCAAATCCGGGTGACTGCTGAATGTGATCCCTGTTTCATGATTCGTGTTTCCTGGGCAGTGCTCCGGATGCTGTGGAAGAATGCCGCAGATGAATAGGGCTTGTGATTCTCAAAGCGCAAGCTACGCCTACCCCCGCCAATTTGCATGAATATCAAAGGAAAGGGCTTACAAAAATTGCATTTCGCAAATGATCGATTCTAAAGAGCGCGATTTTGGTTGTTTTGCACGAGCAAAGGCCGAAATGGCCGCCTAAAAGAGAAAAGCGGGAGTCCTTCGGCTCGACTCAGGGTAAACAAGCTCCCGCACTCCACACGCAGTAATCTACAGCGTTAAGTATAAACGAAATTATAGAAAAGTCAAGGATAAATTGAGCGCAGAGGGCGACGATGCTTGCGTGGAATCATTTTTGACGCAAGCCTAAGGCTCGACGCTTGTGGAAGCGTTAAAGCTGTTGAGGTTATTCGGCGCGGAGGGCCTCGACGGGGTCGACAGCGGAGGCGCGGCGCGAGGGCAGGTAGCTAGCCAGGAACGCGGTGGCTACGAGGCCGAGGGAAGCGGCGCCATAGGCGACTGGGTCCACGGAACTTACCTTAAAGAGCAGCGACGACATCAAGCGCATGACGATGATGGCAACGACGAGCCCACAGGCTACGCCGATGGCGGTCAGCGAGAGTCCGTGGCGAACAAACATACTGGTGAGGGTTTGGTGCTGGGCACCGAGAGCCATGCGAATACCAATTTCGCGGGTGCGCTGGGAAACGGAATAAGCGATAACGCCGTAGATACCGACGACGCCGAGCAACAACGCCATGGCTCCGGCCACGCCAAGCAT
>WNFO01006084.1_pt1 | contig 11403 bp, 9 predicted proteins | sample 5400251 | NCBI WGS metagenome assembly WNFO01 (sample SAMN13153354, study PRJNA577476) | soil metagenome | isolation source: 100 cm saprolite under Madrone tree | place: USA:California | collected 2016-06-14 | reverse complement strand
TCATAATCAGTTAACAAATAACCACGAAGGCGCGAAGAGCACGAAGATTGTTCTTTAACTGCTTTTGCGACTTCGTCTCTCTGTAGTTAAGTCTTATCATTCAGGGCCACGACTCCAGGCAGTTCTTTACCCGCCAGAAACTCAAGCGTTGCGCCGCCACCGGTTGAAATGTGTGTGATGCGATCAGCGACTCCGGCCTGAGTGATCGCCGCGACGGAATCGCCACCACCGACAATCACAATTGCTCCGCGATCCGCGGCGTCGGCGACTGCGTGCGCTATACCAATCGTACCTTGATTGAAGGGCGGCTCTTCAAACACACCCATCGGTCCGTTCCAGATAATCGTCCTTGCATCTGTCAGCGCATTTGAGAAAAGCGATAAGCTTTCGACACCGATGTCCATTCCCACGTGCCCGGCGTTGGTAAACTCAATCGGGATTGTCTTAGTAAAAACCTGGCCGCCCTTGATCGGTTCGTAGCTGTCGACAATCTGATGATCGGTTGGGAGCAGTAACGCGACGCCTGCTGCTTCGCAACGCTGCTTGATCTGCAAAGCTGTACCCAGCATTTCGTTTTCCACCAGAGACTTCCCTACTGTGAATCCTTCCGCCTTCAAAAACGTATAAGCCATTGCCCCGCCGACCAGCAATTTATCGACTCTGCGATCGATCAGAGCATTGATCACGGGGATTTTGTCTGAGACTTTTGCACCGCCGAGAATTGCCACAAACGGGTGTTCGGGATTGTTGATGACCCGGCCGAGGTATTCCCGGCCGAGGTATTCAAGTTCTTTCTCCATCAATAGTCCGGCCGCAGCCTTTTTGACGAACTTTGTGATGCCCACTGTCGAAGCGTGGGCCCGGTGCGCCGCCCCAAAAGCATCGTTGACAAAGAGCTCGCATAGAGATGCCAGTTGCTGAGCGAACACTTCGTCATTCTTCTCTTCTTCGGGATGAAAACGCAGATTTTCAAGCAGAAGGATCTGCCCATCCGCTAATGCACCAACTTTTTCCGCGGCCGGATCGCCAACACAGTCCGTGGCAAACGATACAGGTCTGTGGAGCAACTTCGCCAGATGCTCGGCCACCGGGCGCAGGCTGTACTTATCGACGCGCTGACCTTTCGGCCGGCCCAGGTGTGAAGCGAGGATCACTCTCGCGCCGTGTTCAGTGGCGAAGTTAATCGTCGGGATTGCAGCGCGGATGCGCGTGTCGTCTTCGACAGCGCCGTCTTTAATGGGCACATTGAAATCTACCCGGATGAAGAGGCGCTTGCCGGGCAGATCAAGATCGCGGATGGAAAGCTTACGCATCAGTCATTCCCGGTTTTCCGTGCTTTGAACCTAGTACTCGGAGCTTTGATCTGATCGCAGTATTCAAGAGTCTTCAAAGGACGTGTCCAAGTACCAGGACCACCCTACTGAGTACTGCGATCTCAAATCTGAGATCTCAGATCTAAAATTCGAAATCTCAGAGTCCCTTCCCCGCAATGTACTTCACCAGGTCTCGCACGCGGCATGAATAGCCCCACTCGTTGTCGTACCACGAAAGTATTTTAATCATGTGCCCGCCGATTACTTTCGTGTATTCGGCGTCGACGATCGACGAGTTTGAGTTCTGTCTGAAGTCCGACGAGACGAGTGGCTCTTCACTAAAAGCCAGGATGCCTGAGAGCTCTTCGTTGGCGGCGTCCTTTAAAGCTCGGTTAACTTCTTCACTGCTCGTTTCCTTTTCGACGTCAATCACCACGTCCACCAGTGACACATTGGGTGTCGGCACGCGCACACTAATGCCGTCGAACTTCCCTTTCAATTCGGGTAGCACCAGAGCCACAGCCTTGGCGGCGCCGGTAGAAGTTGGAATCATATTCAGACCTGCGGCCCGGGCGCGGCGCAGATCCTTGTGCGGCAAATCAAGTAACTGCTGGTCATTGGTATACGAGTGAATCGTAGTCATCTGGGCATTGCGAATACCAAACTTTTCATGAATGACCTTGGCGACGGGAGCCAAACAATTGGTGGTGCAGGACGCGTTCGAGATGACGTGATGAGCACCTGGATCGTACTTCTCTTGATTCACACCCAACACGATTGTGATGTCTTCGTTCTTGGCCGGAGCGGAAATGATTACTTTCTTGACGCTGCCACGCAGGTGTTTCCTCGCGTCTTCGGCTTTGGTAAACAGGCCGGTCGACTCAATAACGATTTCGGCGCCCACGGATTCCCAGGGGATCAGCGCGGGGTTGCGTTCAGAGAATACGCGGAACTCTTCCCCCTCAACCGTAATTCCGTTTTCAGACTCAGAGATGTCATGGTGCAGATTTCCCAGCACTGAATCATATTTCAGCAAGTGCGCCAGCGTCTTCGTATCGGTTATGTCATTGACTGCTACGAACTCAATCTCGTTATCGCCCAGTGCCGTGCGAAAGATGTTGCGGCCGATCCGGCCAAACCCGTTAATGCCAACTTTCACCGCCATGCTTTGTCTCCTTGTCGATTCTGGTTTTCGTTAAATAGATATTGACGCCGCCGTAAGTCAGCGATCTATCCTGGCAGAAATAAGTCGCCGGCGGGCGCTTTGGTAATTTCCATCGCGAGAATCTCCGTGAGGCTCAAGATCCCATAACTGGCACGCAAGATCCCAATTCCGCAACTTGAAATCCAGGGTCCGATAGCTTCATCAAGAGATTAGGAAGATTATGCAGCGAGTCTGCCAGTGTCAAGCGAGACATGCAGCTGGCATCGAGCAATTTGTCGGTTTTCAATTCGAATCCATCCTAAATGCCTCAGTCGAGCATGTACAGGTTTCTTGCAAAGGTGTCGTTGCGTTAGGTTTTTGAAACCGGGTATAGTCCGGTGACGTAGTACCGAGTGACCCGGCGCTATCTGTCTGCTCGCAAACGAGGGCGCCGGTGCGGAAAATAACAGTTCTTTTTTTGAGGAGCATCTTCGATGTCGAATCAGTTGCCTTGGGCATTTACCAGAGCGCTAGTCCTGGCGCTTTTTGTTTTCGCGGGTTTCACGGCAGCATTGGCGCAAACGCCGAATCCGACGCCGGTGAATCCGGCGACGCAGCCACCGGGCCAGCCGCAGATACCCGGCCAAACTGTGCCGCCGCCAACGGCGCCGCCGGGGACGACCATAACACCCGCAACGCCCCAGCCGACCCCGGTCGAGCCGAGCTCGCAAGAGCCACGGTCGCCGAATTTCCCTGACGTTCAGGCCCAGCCGGTACCGCCGCTGCCGGACCTGACCCGCGTCGGCATTTTGAGCAGCAACGTAGTGCCACTATCGCTAAACGATGCGATTCGTAGAGCCCTGCAAAACAATAATGATATTGAAGTGGCCCGTGACGATGTGCGCTTTGCTGAGCAGCAACTGATTTCGCTTCAGGGCGTCTATGAGCCCATCTTCAGCGTCACGCCCCAGATCATCCAGAACATCACGCCCCAACAGAGTTCCCTCGGCGGCTCGGGTTCAACCGGCAAGACCAAGACGACTACTCTTAATCTGAGTCCGTCAATCACCAAAACGTTTGAGAAGGGTGGTGGGACCTATACGCTGTCGTTTGCCAACAGCCACGTGAACACGAGCAATAGCTTCAGCTTGATTAATCCGTATTACTCTTCGAATCTTTCGCTGCAAATAAATCAGCCGCTTCTTCGCAATCGATCGATTGATGGTAATCGACATGCGATTAGGGTCCAAAAGAAGCGGCTCGAGCAAAGTGATTCCGACTTTCGCGCGCGCACGATTGCGATCATCGCGCAGGTGCAGGCGGCTTACTGGAATTTGGTTTTTGCGCTGCGAAATCAGCAGAACCAGCTCGACAGTCTTAATCTATCTCGACAAAATATGCGAAACATCGAAGCTCAGATAGCGGCGGGCGCCAAGGCACCCCTGGATCGAGCACAGGTGCAAACCGACATCGCCACCCGAGAAGCAAATCTTTTTATCGCAACCCAAACCGTTTCCCAATCAGAGAACACTTTGAAGCAGCTCATGCTGCGGGATCCAATAGCTCCCGAGTGGTCGGCTCAGCTAACGCCCACGGATACGCCGTCGTTCGATTTGTCGCCCGTCAATCTCACCGCGGCGCTGGATGAGGCTCATAAGAATCGTCCTGAACTGCGCCGCCTCGATCTGCAAAAGGAGATTAATACGGTTGACCTTCAGTACTACAAGAACCAGACGCTGCCCCAAGTGGACATTCAATCAACCGTCGCTTCAACCGGCCTGGCCGGGACGGCGCTTGGTTTGCCCGCCGGCACCCAGGTGCCTTTGATCTCGGGAAGTCCGACCTCAAGTTCCAGCGCCTTCCTCTTATCGCAAATCCAGGCTCTTCGCACTCAGGCCGGCTTACCACAGGCCGTCGTTCCGAACACAGCGGTAAGCGGCGCTCCGCCGTATCTTATAGGCGGCTATGGCCAGGACCTGCGCAACCTGCTGGGCTTTAGTACGCGCAATATAACCGTGGGGGTGGCGATCTCGTTCCCGCTTCACAATAAAACGGCAGAGGCCAACCTCGCCGGCGCGCGTATCCAGCGCGAGCAGCTCGGAGCTTCTTACCGATCTCAGGATCAGGCAATCGAGATGGATGTGCGCAACGCAGCTCAGGCTGTCGATACTGCCCAGAAGCGGGTGGTCGCTTCGCGTCAGGCCCGAGAGAGCGCCGAACAACAACTGGCCGGCGAGCAGAAGCTTTATGAAGTGGGCCGCTCAACTACCTTCCTCCTGCTGCAGCGACAGAACGAGCTGACCACGGCGCGGACGAATGAACTGCAGGCTCAGACTGATTACAACAAGGCCCTGGCCGACCTGCAGCGTGCGACCGCCGCGACGCTGAGAGTAAATAACGTGGTCGTCTCTGATCCCACCAAGCCTTGATTCTTCAGATCTGAGATCTCAGATTTCAAATTTGAGATCTCAGATCGTCCCTTGGCTGATTGCCGATTGCCGATTTGAGCCGTGTATACTCCCAATTAACAGACACGCGAAATCGGCAATCAGCAATTGGCAATGAAGATCACGGCCACAATCATCACCTTCAACGAAGCTGAAAATATTCGCGCTGCCTGCGAATCTGTCGCCTGGGCCGACGAGATTTTGGTCGTTGATTCACAGTCGACCGACTCAACCCGCGAAGTTGCTGCTGAGTGTGGTGCGCAAGTCATGGTGAATCCCTGGCCAGGCTTCTCAGCGCAAAAGCAGTTCGCCGTCGAGTCAGCCACTTACGATTGGATTTTCAGTCTGGACGCCGATGAGCGCGTCTCAAATGAATTGCAGAGGTCGATCGCAGCGTTGCGCGACGGCGACGAGTCAATGTTGCTGGAAGGATATCGCGTGGCCCGGCGTGCCTTTTACCTGGGCCGGTGGATTCGCGGCGGTGGTTGGTATCCCGACTATCAACTGCGTCTTTTCAGGCGCTCCCGCGGACACTGGGGTGAACGATTGATTCATGAATCTGTCTCAATGGACGCGGGTGCACGCGTGGGCATCATTCATGGCGATCTCCTGCACTACTCGATGCGGGATACCAGTCATCACCGGCAAATGATCGAGAATCGCTATGCGCCGTTGGGAGCGCAGCAGATGCTGCGAGACGGCAAACGTACTTCAGTCTGGCGCAAAGCAGTGGCGGGACCGGCCGCTTTTCTGCGCAGCTTTCTCTTGAAAGGCGGTTGGCGTGATGGTAGCGCCGGCCTTACGATCGCCAACTTTGCCTGGTGTCATGCGGCTTTAAAGCACGCCATTCTCTCTGACCTGCAAAAAACAGAGCGAGGCGGTGCAGCGAAAAAATGAAACGAACACGATTCGCGGCGGGTGTTTAGAATGGCCAGGGGATCGTTTTCTATTCTGAGAGATTGCCGCTCCAGTTCCGCTTCGTGTGTTTTCGTGGATCGTCTTACCTCTGTTTTTTTGTTCGTGTCGTTTCGTGTGATTTCGTGCATCGTTCTTGTCCGACCGTAAGAAAACTGAAACCAGGCTAAGACACAGACTGGAAAAGTAGTAGGCGCTGTATCCGAGCCGCGCTACAATGCTCTCCTGAATGAACCTTTCGCCCGAGAATCCCCTGGCCCCATCACTGCCGGTCGCTTGCGCGTTAATGGGCGTTCTGGGGGCGATGATCGGCAGCTTTCTCAACGTCGTAATTCACCGGCTGCCGCGCGAACAATCGATCGTCTTTCCCAACTCAACCTGTCCAAAGTGCCGATCTAAGATCAAAGCTTATGACAACATCCCGATCCTCAGTTTTCTAATTCTGCGGGGCCAGTGTCGTGCCTGCGGCGCGCCAATCTCGGCCCGCTATCCGGCGGTCGAAGCTCTGACTGCCCTTTTGTTTGTCGTGGTCACCTGGCATGACGGCTGGTCCTTTGCACTCGCCTTCGATCTCGCCTTCGCCGCTTCGATCCTGGCGCTGATATTCATCGATGCCGAACACATGATCCTGCCGAACGCGATCACCTACCCTGGGATTCTGTTCGCAGTGATCAGTCGCGCAGTCATTCCTTATTTTGCAGGACCGACCCATTTCGACGACTTGCCTCAATTAATCACGCTTTTCCCGCCGGCCTATCCGGCTTGGGCCGTTTCACTAATTGGCGCCGCCATCGGAGCACTGGCCGGCGGCGGATCGCTTTGGCTGATGGGTTTTCTGTGGGAAAAATTGCGGGGCGTCGAGGCCATGGGGTTGGGCGACGTAAAAATGATGTTGATGGTGGGCGCCTATTTCGGTTGGCGTTTAACTATTCTGACGATTCTGGTCGCCGCTCTCAGTGGTTCTCTCACCGGGGTATCGATGATGTTGCGGCGCGGGAGCCGCGACCTGCAGATGATGTTACCGTTCGGAATATTTCTCGGCATCGGATCAATCGTCTCGTTATTGCTCGGCACGCGCATCATCGAATGGTACGCATCGCAATTTCGCTGATGTATCGATTCTGAATTGAGTTTACAGCCCCCTTCTCGCACAGTTTCGTCTGATTTCGTGGATCCGTGGACATGCAAGCCAGTCGCCCTCAACTCCTGATTACGATTCTTGCCGGCATCTTGCTGCTGGCCACGGCGCTGATCTTTGGGATCTTCGCAGTGGCGCCCGATGCGGCCTTCGTCTACCGTCCCTTTCTGCTTACCTCCTTTGTCGTAACGCTTTTTCTTAGCCTGGTGTGCATTGCCTGGCTCCTGCGCGGCCTGCTTGGTCCTTATAGTCAACTGGTCGGCGAAGCGAAGCGCGCTCCCGTCGCGCATTCGGGCAAGCCGCAAAACGAAGCCGCGTTCGTGCTCGAGACATTTCAGTCCGTCATCGCTCAATTGCAGGAGCAACAGGCCGAGCTCAAACGCTTCAGCGATCAGGCGAGCCAGCGCGCAGATTCTGCCGAACGTTTCAGTGACCGCATCGTGGCCAGCATGCCCACCGCATTAATAGCCTTCGATGCAGCGGGCAATACCACTCTGAGCAATGGGCCGCTGCGCGAGCTGTTGGCCGATGAGTTGAGTGGCTCAGGAGAACATCTCCGGGACGTCTTCGCCAGTATTCCCGCGCTTGCGGAACTGGTTGAGGCTTGTCTGGCAACGGGACGCGTTTTCCGGCGCGAAGAGATCGAAGCAATCAACGGCGCTGGTCAAGGCAAACGATTCGGGGCGACAGTCGCGCCCATCGATCCTACATCGGGGTCAGGCGCGCGCGGCGCGCTCTGTCTGATTACCGATATCACTGAGGTCACGCGCTTGCGGGAACAGGTCGCGCTGAAAAGAAATCTGGAGAGCCTCGGCGAAATGTCGGCCGGCCTGGCGCATGAATTCAAGAATGCGATGGCCGCGCTCCACGGCTATGCGCAATTTTTGCAAAGCATCGATCATGACGAGCAAGGCCAGGCCGCGGCCGACGGGTTGTTACAGGAAGTCAGGAACCTTTCGGAGATGACGACTTCGTTCCTCAACTTCGCGCGGCCACAACCACTACAACTCGAAGAAATTTCAGTCGACGAACTGATACAGGAATGTGTTCGAGAGTTAAGACCCCTGCTTGAATCACGAAAGGTCGAATTGGCGCTCCAAGGTTCATCGCAACCTCGCGAGCGGGGCAGTAGCCCGACCCCGGGGTCCCCAGCCGGGCAGCCCGGCTGGGGTGGGACGGTAAGGGAGGGCTCAACCAACCTTGAAATCCAAGCTGACCTGCGCATGTTGCGCCAGGCCCTTCTCAATCTCCTCCGCAACGCCGCCGAAGCAATTCCAAATGAAAAGTCGGATCGCCGAGTCACCATTTGCACTTCGATCGAAAACGAAGGAGGCACACATTGGGCGGCAATCTCGATTCAGGACACGGGCGATGGGATTGCCGCAGCCGATTTGCAGAAAATCTTCATTCCTTTCTTCACCACCAAGACGCAAGGTCACGGCATCGGCCTGGCCCTGGCGCATCGAGTCATCAGTGAACACGGCGGCACGCTGACCGTGGCAAATGTCCCCGAAGGCGGCGCGATATTTACGATTCGACTTCCCGGATAGATGCGATCGGCCGGATCGATAAAACCTGACTAGAATCCGTACTCCAAACGCCTTTCCAAAGTACGGCACTACCATCGGCGCGCATATCAAATCTTTGTCTGTAACGTGCAACAGTTAGCCGCAGTACGCCCGACAAAGTCGGTCTCCGGGTGAGGCGGAACACCCCTTGATCTCGCTATAACGATCAAGGTTGTGCTGTCTGTCGGCCCCGGAAGCTTCGAGGTATCAAAGCTATCGTTACCTCCCATCTGATCTTTTTCCCAGACCCGGCTCTTTCTTTCAGAAGCCATCTACTAAGGAGAAACTACATGCCAAACACGAACCTCTCTAACCAACCACCAAATAGCAGCCCCAGCGCGCCACAACGCTTTCACGGTGTGCAGCCAATACGCGGTCTTGAAAGTGTGCCGCGGTCGAGTGCCTACGAGGGACGCTTCGGAAGGATGTTCCGCAACCTTCCGCCTTTTGCTCCCGAAGACGCGGATCTTCTGGCTCTAGCTGCAACGATGATCGAGACTGATGACGAAGCTGACGATAAGAAGCTGGATAATCCTGACATTCCGGCGGGCTTCACTTACTTCGGTCAATTTGTTGACCATGACATCACCTTCGATCCCAATTCCAAGCTCCAGCGCGACAATGATCCGGACGCAACGCGAAATTTCCGCACGCCGCGTTTCGATCTTGATTCTCTCTATGCGGATGGGCCGGACAACAATCCCTATCTCTACCAGCAACCTGACGGGGTTAAGCTGATCGTCGGCAAAAATGCAGCTAATGAAGACGACCTGCCGCGGAACAGCGCGAATCCGAAGCGCGCCCTCACCGGCGATCCCCGAAACGACGAAAACGCGATCGTGTCTCAACTCCACCTCGCTTTTATTAAATTTCACAATAAAGTCGTAGAGAAACTGCCCGCCAACACGCCCAACCTTTTTGACGAAGCCCGCCGCATCGTGCGCTGGCATTATCAGTGGGTGGTCATCCACGACTATCTGCGGAGAATCGTGGGAGGCGATGATGTCATCAACGACATTATTAAGCTGGATAAATACAAAGTTCCATTCGGAAGCGGGACCAAAGATATTCCGGGGGCCCTCAACGTTGACCTGAAATTCTATGGCTACAAGAACCAGCCGTTCATTCCAGTCGAATTTTCAGTCGCGGCCTACCGCTTCGGACATAGCATGGTGCGCGGCGATTATGAACTCAACCCAACCGCCCTAAACATCCCAATTTTCGATGTGACCAAACCTGACGGAGACCTGCGTGGTTTTAAGGAACGCCGGGCCGGTCTGGAGATTCAGTGGGCCCGCTTCTTTGAGTTTTCCGGCGCCTCAGTAGAACTCCAGCAGTCCCGAAAACTCGATACGAAACTCGCCCCGGGTCTCAAGACCCTTCCCTTCATTGATGACATGTTCAAGTCGCTCGCCGAGCGTAATCTCTTGCGCGGCAAAGCACTCGGATTACCATCGGGCCAGGCCGTGGCACGGGCTATGGGCATGACGAAAGGTAACATCATCCTAACGCCCGCGGAGTTGGATCTGCCGACCGCCGCGTCGTCGCCGCAGGGCCCGCGCGATCTGGCGAAGGCTTTTGATAACGATACGCCGCTTTGGTATTACATCCTCAAAGAAGCAGAGGTGCGCTGTAACAGCAAAAAGCTTGGGCCAGTCGGTGCTCGCATAGTGGCCGAGGTGCTGATAGGTCTGCTGGACGGAGATCCGTCGTCATACCTGAGCGCAGAGCCGACCTGGCAGCCGAAAAAAGACGAGTTCGGCGCGCAGCAGGACGGCAAGTTCTTTATGTCGGACCTGCTGCGTTTCGCCGGCGTGAAGATTACTTAGACGCGTCCAGGAACAGACACCGGACAGGATTGCTTCAAAACATAACCGCCCAACAGATGAAAGGGGGAGTTGAAAAACTTCCCCTTTATCTAAACGTAAAAGCACCTCAGATTATTTGATAGTCAAGAGTACGATCTCTGGCGGGACGCGAAAGCGAACCGGCAGAATACTCGTGCCGATACCTGTCGTGACGAACAGGTGATGGCCATTCTCGAAGACATGCCCGGCCGTGTACTTCGCTCCGAAACGCGACGGCACGATGGGCGTGCCGATCAAAGGGATGTTCACCTGGCCGCCATGAGTGTGCGCTGCTAACAGGATTGGGACGCTGTGGGGAAGATTCGGGAAGATATCGGGATTGTGCGTTAAAGCGATGATGGTTGAGCCCGGTTGAACTGTCGCAATCGTCTGGTCGACGTGTTGCGGCCGAGTCCACAAATCAGCCAGCCCAACCAACCAAAACGATTTGTCGTGCCATTTTATCTCAGCGGCCTCATCTTCGAGAACGTGAATCCCGTTCTGCTCGAGAGCGCGCCGCACCCTCTCTCCGTTGTACCACCAATCGTGATTACCGAGGACTGAGTACACACCCAGCGGGCATTTCAGATTCTTCAAAGCGGCCGCTGTTACTTCCGGCTCGACCCGATGACTGTGCCAACTGTTGGGCGACATGTAATCGCCGAGCAGCACGATCAAGTCGGGATTGAGCGCATTAGTCGTGGAGACTATCCGTTGCAGCTTCTGGTCGTTAATGAATGGCGCGCCAGTGTGAACATCTGCGATCAGGGCGATGCGCAGGCCGGCGAGTTGGTTCGGCCAGTTGTCGATCTGAATTGTTTCCTCGTGAACGATCAGGCGATTGGGCTCGATCAGAAATGACCAGACGCAACATGAGAGGGTGAGGATGAGCAGAACCAGAAGTGCGACCAGGATTTTCTTTTTCCGGGATCGACGCATTTCAGTTTAAGAACGTACCCCCTCGACTAATCAACGAGTTCTTGGCTGGCTGACAATGAGAACGCCGGTAAGACGCAAAGAGTTCCGTTAGC
>WNFO01021055.1_pt1 | contig 11405 bp, 7 predicted proteins | sample 5400251 | NCBI WGS metagenome assembly WNFO01 (sample SAMN13153354, study PRJNA577476) | soil metagenome | isolation source: 100 cm saprolite under Madrone tree | place: USA:California | collected 2016-06-14 | reverse complement strand
GCTACGCCGAGGAGACGGATGCTGTGGTGCGCTACCTCGTGAAGATGCGGGGTGTGCGGCCAGAACAGATCGCCGTCTTCGCCCAGCAGGATGCGTACGGAGACTCAGGCTTCGCCGGCGTGGCCAAGGCCATGCGTGCGCTCCGTGGAGGCAACGAAGGCGCGATCTTACGCCTCGACTACAAGCGCAACACTGTGGATGTGGACGATGCGATCGCGCGCCTCCGCGCCCACAAGATCCCTATAAAAGCTATTGTCATGGTGCCCGCCTATCGGACTGCCGCGAAGTTCATCGAGAAGACGCGCGATCTCTACCCCACGATGATCTACACCAGCGTTTCTTTCGTAGGCAGCACTGCGCTCGCCGACGAACTGATGCTGCTGGGACCACGGTATGCGAATGGGGTCATCGTGACGCAGGTAGTGCCGGCGGTCGACAGCTACGCGTCCACGGTTCTTAAGTACAAAACCGCGCTGGCCAAGTACTTCCCCGGAGTGCCGCCGGACTACGTGTCCCTGGAAGGCTACGTGGCGGGCAACGTGCTGCTGGAGGGGTTGAAACGCGTCGGTCCGCAGCTCGACACCGAGAAGCTGGTCGAAGCGCGAGAAGGCGTGCGTGATTTCGACATGGGACTCGGGACGCCCATCAGCTTCGGTCCAACCGAGCACCAGGGCTCGCACAAAGTATGGGGCACCCAGCTCAACGAGTACGGCCGCTACCAGGCCATCGATCTGGAGTAAACCGGGGAATGCAGAGCGCAAGCGCGTCGAGATGCGCTTCGCTCACCTGAAGATCCACCACGGTTTCGAACGCATGCGGCTTAGGGGTCTTTCCGGTGCGCGTGATGAGTTCCATCTCGCCGCTATTGTGCAGAACCTCAAAACCCTGGCACTACGAACCCTCGGGCCGCCAGTCGTCCCACAGCCGGCAGCGTCTGTGTGAGAGTTGCGGCCGATCAGAGGCCTCAAAAAATGGCCGCTTGATCTAAAGGTCAAATAGGTCGTGCCGAAGCGGGTATTCGAATCGAAAATTCCACTTTTTCGACAGCATCGACCCAAACCGGTCATTGGCCGGATTGAAATCCCGCAGCGCAGCAGATTCCTGTGAATGTGTGTGTTATCATTTCGGTCTTAGGCGCGGGAGGTGCCGAGCACTGCGACCATTGAAATCAAATGTGCGGGTATTCGCAGAAACACATATGGGGACTCAGGAGGAACCAGTGAGCGACACGCGAGACCCTTCTTACTCACACATTGATCGGGTCATCTGGGCCGTGCTTGTGATTACGATTATCGGGATCGGTTGGCTTATCGTCTCAAGCCTGTAACTGCTGTCAGACTTACAAACGGATCATTAGAAACAAGGCCAGGAATCCGGTCAGCAGGACGGCCGCCGGGATGAATAAAGCCCCATCTCGCCGATACTAGCAGAAAAGTAAAATATGCCTACCGTTGATACCGCTCTGATTGTTCTTGCCGGGATCGCTTTGTTCGCGGCGTTTGTAAATGGCGCCATCGGCTATGGGTTTTCCTCGCTCACCGTGCCGGTCGCGCTCCTTTTTTATACAAATCGCATCCTGAATCCTGCCGTCGTTGTGATCGAGGTCTTCATTAACGTCTACGTCCTATTCATCAATCGGGACGGCGTTCCGGCTGTACTGAAAAGGGTGTTTCCTATTCTAATCGGGCTGCTGCCCGGCATCGCAATCGGAGCCATTATTGTTGCTTCGGTTCACCCCGGCTGGGTCAAACTCGGCACCTACACGGTTATTCTGCCCCTCATCCTGATCCAGGCAGCCGGTTGGCGCAGGCCGATTCGCTCGGCATGGACAATCGGTCTCCCTTTTGGAACGGCGCTGGGCGTCTTGTATTCGGTAACGACCATCTCAGGCCCCCCCTTAGCGATTTTGTTTAATAACCAGGGTCTCGTCAAAACTGAGTTTCGAGCGGGCCTCGCATTGGTTCGCGTAGCTGAGTCGAGCGTGACGGCTATCGTTTATTACCACCTTGGGCTGTTTGTGGCCGAAAGCGAGAACATGTTTTTGGTTTTTATTCCAAGCGTTTTGGTTGGAATACCGCTAGGCGCCTATGTCATCCGACGGCTGGATGCCGAGACCTTTCGTCGGATATGCATGAGCTTTGATGCATGGGTCGTTGGATTCGGACTCTCCCGGGTGTTGATCGAACTAAATCTGATGGAGAGCCCGTGGGCCTACAGCGTTATGGCAATCACCATCCTGATAGACGCCTATTTGCTGTACATATTTTTCACAGTACAGAAAACGGCGACCTCCGCCGACCGGGGCAGGCCGGATGATCCGCTTCTTCGGACATGACAGAACTTTTCCCGCAACCGGCCGGACGATTCGCCGAGCGTGCTCGCTATCGCCGACGAGGCGATCGAGCGAAGATGCCCTTTGCTGCGGGGCGCAAGTCCGGAAGTGGCACGGAGCTGCCGATTCCGGTGTCCGCTCTTCGGTCGCTAACGGGGGTAAAGCGGACAACCCTGACTTGATGCTCGCCAATCCGCTATGCTGCCACTCTGGCTAGGGTCAGCGGATGCCATTCGATCGGCTTGGAAGGCGCGAGTTCATCACGCTGCTGGGCGGCGCGGCGGCGGCGTGGCCGCTCGCTGCGCGGGCGCAGCAGCTGGCGATGCTGGTAATCGGCGTTCTCGGTTTCGGCTGACCGGAACCAGTGGCGGCCTTTCACAAAGGTCTGAACGAAACCGGCTATGTTGAAGGTCGGAACGTGGCGATCGAATTTCGCTGGGCGCAGATGGTCGCGCTGGCCGGTTGGGTGGTTCAAAGCCGATTGAGCGTGCAGGGGCGGCTCACCGAAGCGAGCTGGCTGCCAGTTGTTCTCCGCGATTGCAGCGAGGTGTCGTATGATCGCATACCCCTTGATGACGTTCGACCGAGAGCCCCAGGCGGCTATACGCTCCTCGCGGTCGTTACTACGAAATCAAGCTTTCGCGAATTGAGATCGTCCTCTCTCGATGAAAACTAGTCTTAACACCCGCCTGCCATGCCCACACTATGCCAGACATTTCGGAAAGAAGCGGCCATCGTGTGGAATCGAATGAGCATAGCTGCGAGGCTCAATCTTTCTCTGAGCGAGGAAACAATTACCGAATGCGCTCTCTACAACATCGCCCTTGCGCACCAGAGCGGAGAGATCGTGATCCGTCTGGCGACAAAAGCCCGCAGAGGCCAGACATGGCGCAGATTGGGAATGGTGGCTCGTTCGCGGCAGTAAAGGGTTCGGCTTCCGTGTCCAGGCTAAACGGCTCTTTCCTGATGGCCGTTATCGTGCTCTTCGTAAATCGGGCGCCAATGGCCATGAACAACTTGATAAGCTGGTCCACGTATCTAAGAGCACAGGGCTGCAAGCGCTTTATTGTTTTTTTAATTTTTCGTGCTCGCACGGTCAGTTCAACGGTCCAAATTTGTGCAGGCACAGATACCGGGCACCGAGTTTTTGGGGTTGCTCACTCGCATTTCCCGATCAAGTGAAGCACAAGCAATCGACCAAAATCGCAGAACTCGAACGCGTCATGCATCCCTGGCATCTGCTCGTATGTGACAGTAAAACAGATCTACTCGCGTCGGCAGCTAACTTTGTTAGAGATAGAGGCGGACAGGATGACGTAAGCGGTCCGCGCGATCTGCCAGCGGCTGATAGAGCTGGGGGGGCAAAGTCGCGCGCCAGATCGTGGCTCATATTTGGACGATGACTTTTGGGATGGTGAGAGTGACACGCCCGATGACCTTTCAGGCTTGATGGTGGTGCAGGATTTGCGAGATTGAGTTCCTGTGTCCTCCGCGGGTATCGGCGCGCTTAAAAGGCCAAGCAAATCCGAGGCCTCTTATCGGGGCACCCGATCACGAACCAAGCGAGGTTACGGCCCTGGCGGAAAATACCGCAATACCCCCATTAGCACGGAGCAGACGCGGCACCGCGGCTAAACACCGGTGACCGTGCCGCAGATGCTTGGGAAGAAGACCTCCGAAGGTGTCGGGTCCTGAAGCAGTTTTCTCAAGGCGGCGTAATCATCTCAGCTGGCGAAAAAATGGTTGAGCTTAATGTTTACTGGAGCGATGGAGCTAATTTAGACAATCTCGGCGCAGTGGACATCTCGGTGCGAATAGATGATGCGCCTTTGCCTGATCCTAAGCCGCTTAAGTCCGATTACGGGGTGCTCTACGGTTTTGGGCTTGGCTCGTTCAATGCGATATTGCCCGCGTTGTCCCGAGGTAAGCGCCTTCAAGTTTCGATTTCCGGCAAACCCGAACGGTTTGTTGACCTAGATATTGGTGCCGGGAAGGGGGCGGTAGCATTCTTGAGGAAATGCGACATGTATTGGACAAATTTCCATATCGCAACAAACGCTTGGGAAAAGGGTAGAGCATCTGCAAAAGTGGGAGAGTATGCCCGAGCTATCGGAGATTTCGATCAAGCCATTCAGAAACTTCCCAAGGACTATACAACTAAGCGTGCAAGGATTCTATTTGAGCGCGGTCAGGCAAAACTGAGAAAGGGCGACAAAACCGGTGGCAATGCTGACATCAGGGCCGCCACGAAATTGCGTCGGTGGATTGCTACGATGGACGACATTGATCCGTAGACACCTCGAACAGCGATTTCCGCGCGGTAGCTGAGCGAGCCGGGTTGCACTGTGTCGGGGGGAGTTCTTCGAATCGGGGACCGCTGTGACGCCTGATCTACGGCACGACCGACACTAACGCAAACTCCGCTGGCTGGCCCAGCGCGACTACCAGCAAAGCAAGTAACGCAAACTCCGCTGGCTGGCCCAACGCGACTACCAGCAAAGCAAGTGAATTGCCGCCGGGATTGCCCAATGAGCCGACGCTGTGGAGGGAAAACTATGATTGCGATAAGGCTAATACCGACACCCGATTCAATCAAGCCGCACGGCCGCGCGGCCAGCGTCCTGCGACCGCGAGAGGCTGTAGCTGACTAGGTGGCTCCGTCGCGCGCCTCGCGCGCAAAAGCAACAAGACTATTCTGAGCCCATATGAGCGTTTCATCGAAACTAACACCCGGCCGTCGTGCCATATTGGCAATGAGGACCCCCAGAGCCCTGGCGGTCGCGGCCGTCGCGTCTGTAAGCGTTGCGTCGTGCGTTGCAGTGTAGATGATGCGTATTGTCAGTTGTGCAAATTCATATTCTGTCAGGGCTGCATCACCTTTCGTGGCATCGGGTGCCGGATTAGCGGCTACATGGGCCATCTCGCGCACTGATTGGCACACCATGTCTGATATTTCGCCTATTGTCAGGCTCGGGTTGCGCATGACTAAAGCGGCGACCTCGTTGCCAAGTGCGGTTGCGATGGCAGTCACCGCAGCGCCCGTTGTAACTCCTCTTCGACCAGCGACAACCTGCAACTCAGCAGCCAGTCGTTTGATTTCGGCTCCTGTAAGTTCGGTGGCCGTTTTTGCTCGTGTTGCTCTCTTCCACCAAGCCTTCATTTTGTTTTCCTTCCAGAAATCGCGTCCTTGGAGCGCTGCACGATCCTTCGCGGCCATTGGGCTCACCATCGCGCCCACAGCCTGACAGTCGCCCGTAAAAGAAAGCCCCGGGCGTGCCGGAGCTTTTAATCCAATTCCCCCGGCTCATTTCACATTATCGCCGCACAAGTTCCATGCGTTGGCCGAAAGTTGCGGCCAGAACATGCGTGGGCAAAATGGCGTGGGGAAGAGGGGATGTATCTCTTGACCGTTATCCGGGCCATCAGAGCCGCCTTGACGCACCGCCGCTATCGACCGGAGCTGCACTACATGCGCGGCCCTGGGCCGAAGTGGTTCGAGCGTCACGGCCGATAAGCCCTGGCGGTAGACGCGTTGGGATGTTCGGCGTCGCGCCGCCGGTCGAGGCGCGACCGAGGCTGAAATGCGTGACCGCGAGGCTGATGCATCGCTTGGAAGGTCAGTAGGTTCAACGACCGCGTGGGAACTCGTATGAGCCCGGCACCTCGTCAATCGGTTCGGCCAAGCTCATCCACATCCACGCAAACCGTACTATCTCGACGCGTTCCTCGGGATCATTCATGCACTCCGCGAGCGATAAGCACTCCCTTGCCTTTGCGCGGTATGCGTTGTCGGCTGCCATCGGGACTTTCTCCTCACAGTTCCCTCGCGACCTAATGAACTCACGAGACATTTATTTCGTTCCACAACGATTGGAGCAATTGGGAAATGCCTTAAGGACCAGTACGACGCCCTCGCGATCCCCGCCCCCCGCATCTCGCTGCACTCGTCAAGAAACTCGAAGAACGGGGATAAGCCGCTCGGCACGCCAGCGGGGCGGCCCCACGCCAGCGGGCCTGCGCCGCAATCAGCAGAAACGGCGCCACAAGGACAATACCAAGCCTATTAAAGCCGACGACTACTCTGGAAGGCCGCTTCCTTTTTATGCAGTCCGAGATTGTCCTGCGGCTCGACCATTCTATTTAACCAATGCCAGCGCTCGCCCTCGACATACTACATCGGCGCGCTGGTTTCATGCATGACGCTGATTTCACCGCGACCATACGGCATTGGCAAAGGCCGCTGGTCTCCGCCCTGGCATGGTCGCGGCGCTCAAGGCTGGCATCGCGGTCATGAAGCGTAGGGGTGTCGGCGCTTTGAAACGCGGTCCTTGGAGCGCTGCACGGTCCTTCAAGGCCACATCCGTCAGCACGCGACGCAATACCTCATCGCGGCACCAAGTCTGAAAACGCCGATGCACAGTTTTGTAGTTCGGGTAGCTCTGCGGCAGCATGTGCCATTGCGCGCCTGTGTTGAGAATCCAGAGTACCGCTTCGAGCACACAACGCGTCGGATTCGGAGCGCTGCCAAGGTAGGCCGGGCGCAGCGGTGGGGAGCCAACAACTTATTTACCTGGCAATGACTGAGGTGCTAAAGTGAGAACTAAGCTGCCTAAGCGAATGCCGGTCACGACTAGGTTATTTGGTTGTCGTCTATTTCATTGACTGCCAACGAACCGAGGGGCAAGTCCCCCTCGAGCTAAACAAGGCAAGTTTTTCACTGTCGTGTTCTGGATGTCCCACTGTTTCGCGGGGGTGGCGTGCATGAGCAACATCACGAAGGCGCAAGTGAGCCGGCCTAGCTGACGGATAGTGTAGTCGATGAGTGATGGGAGGCGTCCATGAGTAGCCCTGTCGAAGGGGACGGCAAGCGTCACGACCCTTCAGCATACGCCCCGAAAAGGGTGCGCGATTCCAATCGCGAAGGGAGTCATGAAAACACCAGCATTGCCGAAGACAAGTACCCCCAGCAGAGTGAGCAGTCCGTTCCAGAGAAGGCTCCGGCCAGCGATCAGGCCCGCTCACATCGGCCTTTCGATACGACCTTCTCGAGAGAAGCACGGCTTACTCGCCGGACTTGGAGCCCGCGCGCTGAGAGCGAACTCCCTGAAGGTGACGAGGAGCCCCGCATGCCTCGTTCCCTAGATCCTCAGTTCTTAAGAGACCCTCCGAGCGCTCCACGGGCTCTCGGGAGGCTCGCCGTCGTGGTCAGCCTCATCATCGCCGCGTCCGTGGGAGCGGCAATCGCGCTGTTCGCCACAGGCAAGCTTCCGTCCGAACTGAACAAGATGCTGGGCCTTAGTGCAGATAACAAGACTATTGCGTCGAAGCCTGCGGGGGATACGAAAATAACGCCGGAACAGCCGGGCCTTGCAACCGCTGAGCCGGCCATTGCGTCGACAGAGCGACCCAGCGGCGATTTGGCCAGAGTCGCGTCTGCTCGGAGTGCAACCGAGCGCGCCCCGACCACCCGGGGGGTGACCGATAATGAGATTCAGCTTGGAATCTCGGCGCCGTTTACCGGCTCGGCCAAGGAGCTCGGCAACCAGATGAAGCTTGGCATCGAAACCGCGTTCAATCTGGTCAATGACAGCGGCGGGATCCATGGCCGGCAACTGAGGCTCGTGGCGGCCGACGACGGCTACGAGCCGATGCGGGCCGCAGAAACCATGAAGGAGCTTTACGAGAAACAGCAGGTCTTTGGCTTCATCGGCAACGTTGGCACCCCCACCGCAGTAGTTGCGTTGCCCTACGCTCTCGAGCGCAGGACGTTGTTTTTCGGGGCGTTCACTGGCGCCGGCCTGCTCAGGCGCGATCCGCCCGACCGCTACGTCTTCAATTATCGGGCGAGCTATGCCGAGGAGACGGATGCGGTGGTGCGCTACCTTGTCAAGATGCGGGGTCTCCGGCCAGAACAGATCGCCGTCTTCGCCCAGCAGGATGCCTACGGAGACTCAGGCTTCGCCGGCGTGGCCAAGGCCATGCGCGCGCTCCGTGGAGGCAACGAAGGCGCGATTTTGCGCCTCGACTACAAGCGCAACACTTTGGATGTGGACGATGCGGTCGCGCGCCTCCGCGCTCACAGGGTCCCGATAAAGGCTGTTGTCATGGTGGGCGCCTATCGGAGTTGTGCGAAGTTCATCGAGAAGACGCGCGATGTCTATCCTGGGATGATCTACACCAACGTCTCTTTCGTCGGCAGCACCGCGCTTGCCGACGAACTGATGCTGCTAGGACCACGCTATGCGAATGGAGTCATCGTGACGCAAGTGGTGCCAGCGGTTGACAGCTACGCGTCCGCGATTCTCAAGTACAAAACTGCGCTCGCCAAGTATTTCCCCGGAGTGCTACCAGACTACGTCTCGCTGGAAGGCTATGTGGCGGGCACCCTGCTGCTGGAGGGGTTAAAACGCGCCGGTCAGCAGCTCGATACCGAGAAGGTGGTCGAAGCGCTAGAAACGGTGCGTGATTTCGACATGGGGCTGGGAGCGCCTATCAGCTTCGGTCCAACCGAGCATCAGGGCTCGCATAAGGTATGGGGCACTCAGCTCAACGAGTACGGCCGCTACCAGGCCATCGATCTGGAGTAAGCCGGCATTCAACTTGAGAGCCGCTATCCAGTCCACCGTCAGCGGTCGGAAGGGGCTGCACGATTTGCAGTTAACGATGCTCGACTTTGAACTTTCCATGAATCACGGTCTTAGCTCTGAGGCTCAGTCCACCGGTGCCTCGTTCTTGCCGCCATCGATGACGCGCAAGCGCGGCCTGGCCGCCGGCGGCTCTTCAGGCACATCATTGTCAGCCCACTCCGGACAGGCGTCGGATGGATGGTTCATGAACCATCTGCGGTCGCCAAACTGCGGCTGCGGCACGATCATCCAGCCGCACCGATCGAGCGCGACGGTAAACTCGTCAGCCGCAGGGCCCATAAGTAAGCTAAGCGCCTTGGCGTCGTCTGCGTGTAGCGTGGGTCGACGCCTAGCCATTGAGCGCTCCTGCAAAGGTTATTCGTCTTCCGGCATCCCGGGGGGCCGATGGTGAAACTATTTTCATTGGCCAGCTTACTGCTGCAAACAGACACAGTGATAATGGGATTGCGTGTTGAGACAAATTTCTACCACACTGTTGCACGGCTGCATCGGCCAAGGCTCAAGGCTGCTTCCTCGAATCCGCCGCCTTGAACGAATCCGCGAGTCACGCGTCAATCATTTTGTCCACGGGCCAGGATATCTGCGCTAAGCTTTTCAGATGCCGGTCTGAATGCCGACCGCTGCTCCTTGCGTCGCTGGTGGGTCACATTTGGACTGGCTACTTGATCCCGAACTTCTGGATGGCCGCACTCGTCGGATCCTATGCGGTTCCGGCGGCCGCTTCGCTTGCTTCGACTCTCCGGGGGATCGCGTTCCCGGTGCGTTTGTTGATCAGCTTGTATAAGTTACTAACAGGCATCGCCCGGGCAGTCGTATCAGTTTTCTTCTCTAATCGACTGTGCGAGACCGTGCGGGCGGCCGCTTTGGCAACGAGCGGCGCCTGAGATCGCTCGGTTCCGCTAGCCGTTTGTTCTACATTTGTTTTCACGTGTCCGGAACACTTTACCGGTGACTGCGTTCAGACAGTTACCGACAGTCGACAGCTTGGATTTGAACTCGAGGAGTTGAAAAGAACAGGAAAACAGAGACGAACGAAAGCGCAGGGACCGGGGGCTCAGTCGGGAGTATGCGGTCCATGAGCAACGCATCAAGCGATCTCTTCAAAGTTTCTGCTTACCTGCGGAAAAGCGTGCATGAGCATCCTGCGACTGAGTCATATTCTGTCGAGATAATGAGTGAAGGCCACTGGCGACTCGCGCTGAAGAGGGCGCGCGAGGCCGCGCAACTGCATGCTGTCAAGGGCGGGGCCTGCTTAGCCGTTGGAATTCTCACCAATATACTTGTCGCCATGCCCCTTATGACCGAGCTTGTTGCACCGGCTCACGCGCAAGCAATCCCAAAATCACTTGAGCAAGGCGGCACCGACGCTGCACTGAAAGTGCGAAGGAATACTTGGACCGTCGGGGTCGCCGGCGGTCAGTTGTCGGGCACCTACATGACTTTGGCCGATGAACTGGCCGAGGTGCTTGACGATGGCGACAATCTGCGCGTCATTCCGATTGTGACCTATGGTGCTGCCTCCAACCTGGACGATCTTCTGTATCTGCGCGGTGTGGACGTCGCTATGGTGCAGTCGGACGTCTTTGAGTATTTCCGCACTCAGAGGAAGACCCTCAATCTCGAGAGCAGAATTCATTACATCGTTCGCTTACCCGTTTCGGAGATGCACGTCCTTGCGGGCGCCGACATCAAAACCATCGAGGATCTGCGCGGCAAAAAAGTCAGCTTCGGGCCGGCGGGAAGTGCTTCGAGCCTGACCGGGACGATCGTTTTTCAGCGGTTGGGCGTCACGGTCGAGCATGTACTGCTCGACAACGCCACGGCCCTGCAAAAGGTGAAATCGGGCGAACTTGCCGCGCTGGTGCGGGTGATTGGCAAACCGGTCGGCTTTTTCGGGCAGATTCCCGCGAATTCGGGCCTTCACTTGGTACCCATTCCCTTTTCTAAGACCTTTACCGACATGTACACACTCGGCGAGTTCACCAGAGAGGAATATCCCTCGTTGATTCCGCAGGGGGAGAAGATCGACACTATCGCGGTGCCGGCGGTGCTCGCGGTTTTCAACTGGCCGAAAAATACCGATCGCTACCGGCGTGTACGAAGGTTTACCGAGGCTCTTTTCACCAAGTGGGACAAGTTTATAGAACCCCAGCGGCACCCAAAATGGCGCGACGTCAATCTTGCAGCGACCGTTCCCGGTTGGACCCGTTGGAGCGTCGCCGAGGAGATGCTCAGTCGTATGCAAAAGGATCCGCGGGTCGCCGAATTTCAGCAAAAAGACGAATCCCAGCAAAAAGATATGAGGGCTGGCGATTCTTGGCAAAAAGATATGAGGGCTGGCGATTCTTGGTCGTTCCTGAAGTCGGTTATAAACCTTACTGAGGAGCAGCGCGAGGAGCTGTACCATGAATTTCTCCAGCGGCAGA
>WNFO01022582.1_pt1 | contig 11406 bp, 13 predicted proteins | sample 5400251 | NCBI WGS metagenome assembly WNFO01 (sample SAMN13153354, study PRJNA577476) | soil metagenome | isolation source: 100 cm saprolite under Madrone tree | place: USA:California | collected 2016-06-14 | reverse complement strand
CTCCGGCCGGTCCTTCGATGCGCGCCGGACCCTGGCCTATCCGCCCTATGACAGCCTGCGCTTCGAGGTCCCGGTGCTGAACGAGGGCGATGTCAATGCCCGGATCTGGATTCGCGTCCGCGAGGTCGAGCAGAGTCTTGCGCTGATCGACCAGATACTGGAGCGGCTGCCGCAAGGCCCCCTGCGAGCGCAAGCCGACCAACTGCGAGAACCCGGGGAAGGCATGGCCATCGTCGAGGGATTTCGCGGCGATGTTCTGGCCTGGCTGCGCGTCCGCGATGGCCGGATCGAGCGATGCCGCCTGCGCGACCCCAGCTGGTTTCAATGGCCGCTGCTTGAGGCTTGCATCGAAAACAACATCGTTGCGGATTTTCCGCTCTGCAACAAGTCGTTCAACTGCTCCTACTCGGGCCAGGATCTCTGAGAACAGCTTCGCTGAAAACTTACCGACAGCTCGTCAAGGACAGCACGAAATGCGAAAACTGCTTTTTCAAAGCCTGTTTCGCCGGCCATTCACCGAGCAGGCGCCGCCACCGGACGATGCCGGGTTAAGCGAACTCGCAACCGCCGTCGGCAACGCGGCGCGGCGCCGGCTCGGCCGCAGTCTTTCCATCCGCGAGGTCGATGCCGGATCCTGCAACGGATGCGAGCTCGAGATTCACGCGCTCAACAACGCCTACTACGATGTCGAACGCTTCGGCCTGCGGTTCGTCGCCTCGCCGCGCCATGCCGATGTGTTGATGGTGACCGGTCCCGTGACCAAGAACATGCGCGAAGCGCTGGAGCGCACCTATCATGCGGTGCCCGATCCCAAATGGGTGGTCGCGATCGGAGATTGCGGTCGCGACGGCGGGTGCTTTGCCGGCAGCTACGCCGTTGTCGGCGGCGTTGCCGAGGTGATCCCGGTCGATCTCCACATTCCCGGCTGCCCCCCTACGCCGACGGCGATGCTGCAAGGTCTCTTGGCGCTGCTCGAACGGGCGGACAGCAGCGCGGTTATCTGATCTTTATCGCGCGCGCTCCATGGCCCGCGACGGCTTTGGCGGCCGGACCGTCTTCAGCTTTGGTTTTGGAACATGCTCGCGGAGTCGCACGCCGCGGCCTCCAGCCACACTCGCCACGCCCGGATTGATCAACTCGATGCCTGCATTCTCAAGCGCGGAAACCAGTTTCATGAGGGAATCGACGTTGCCGCGGACCACGCCATCACTGGCCTCCATGCGCTGGATCGTCGGAACCGAAAGGTCTGCCAGATCGGCCGTCTGCCGCTGATCGATGTTCAGGAGCGCGCGGGCGGCCCTGAGTTGATTGGCAGTAATCATGAACCTGGCTTCTCCCAATCTGAGGCGAGCATGATTACACGGTACGGATGGGGCCTCAAGCATCAATTTACACGCATAAGATATCAATACGCCCTGGTGCAAATCGCCATGCGCGAAGATATTCACGTTGGCGCAACCCCAACAGGCATAAAGTCGGATCGGCCGCGGGCACGATTTGCGCTCGGCACATTACATGATAAAAGATGTATAATGCATGCTATTTAATGCATAAACTTAAACAGATGGGTTGTCGGCAGTGCGGTTGTTGGGACGGTACCATGGCAGGAACGGCGAGATCGAGATCGTCGAATGTTCGTGGGATGGAACCCGGATCTATTTCGAGGAGGGCGTGCGGCAGAGCCAGGCGACGCCCGACGGGGAGAGCGTATTCACCTACGTCAAGCTGATGGACGAGGTGTTGTACCGCGCGAAAAACATCCTGGTGCTGGGGTGCGGCGGCGGAAACCTTCCCACCAGGCTGGCCCGTCTTGGCAAAAGCCTGACCATCGTCGACAACAATCCGATCAGCTTCGTGATCGCGCACAAGTTTTTTGGGCTGCCGGATGATCTGCCGTGCATGGTCTCCGATTTCCGCAGGTTCGTGTACCAAGACGATGCGCTTTACGACGGCATCGCGATCGACGTCGGCGGTCCGGGTTTTCAGTTCAACGATGAATTCGATCTCGACACCTGCGATGCGATCCGCGCGCGACTGGCGCCGGGCGGCCGCATCGTGATGAACGTGACCGTCATGAATGACATCGATCCCATCCCCGACCAGATCGCCGCAAGACTTGCCGGCGACGACCTGTTTGCATGGATCGTCGATGAGCCGGGCATCCAGGACCGCAATGCGATCCTCGCCTGCGTACCGGAAAAGCAGTTGAACGCGCGCTCGGCGCTGAATGACGTCATCCGTGGCAGCCACGAACGCTGGTCAATCCGGCGCCGGAGGCTGCGTGGTTGCGATCCGGCCCTCGGTTCGCGCCATCGGTGAAGCGTGAATACGCTGGTCTCGTCGCGGTCCCCATCGCACCTCGAACACCTGTCTGCTCCTGAGCAGATCAGTGTTTGGATTCGAGAACGATGACCACACCTGTCAGTTCGGGTTCATGCGGTTTCAGACTGGTGAGGGTAGCATCGCTCCAATCGGCGAGACTTACGACTTCACCGGCTTGAGCCCGCATTTCCGGCACTTCGGTGGGCTCCAGCACCTTAAGGCCGCCGCCATCGAGAAAAAAAGTATGATCCCCAAACAGATCGTTCAATTGGGTAACCGCCGGATGATCATCGGGAAGAACCTGAGCATCGAATTGGCTCAAGGTTTGCTGCACCTGTGTCGAATTTAGTTTCATGGCCTACTCCTGTTTTTTACGTCAGCCGATTTGGGTGCGCACTCTCCTCCCAGGCATGAAAGCTTGCTCAGCCCAGCTTTACCTTCGGATCGAATTAATCCGCGCCGAGAACGTTCCCGCCTATTTCGTGAAATTTCCAAGATTCGTGAAACTTCCAAGACGCCGTTCTTGCCGGGTGCAACGCGTAAACCGTCTCCCGGTTTCCCCATCTAAGGCGCCGCGCGCCGCATCACCCCGGCATCAACGCGCTCGGTCACGATAACGGTGCATCATGAATTGCAAAAAATTAAATTCACGGGAACAGACACTTCCCGAATCTCGTTGAGCGAACATCGACGTTGAACAAACATCGACTAGGGGTGGCCGCGCTTTGCGGTTCCATCTCCGGAAGTTTCCGGTGCATCACGGATCAAGGAAAGGGCAGCTTGCCATGGAGATCAGCAATTTCAAGGACATGTACCTTGCGGAACTGCAGGAACTGGTGAGTGTCGAAGACCAACTCGCCGATGCATTGTTGCGCATGGCGGGAGCTGCTTCGCACCCGGCACTGAGGCGCCTGCTGCTTCATCACCGCACGGAAACAGAGATCCAAAGGGAACGATTGGTAACCATCCTGAAGAAGCATGGTGCCAATCCCACGGCGCATACCGACCAGGCGATGCAGACGCTCGTCACCGAGACCAAGAAGATGCTGACCATATTGAAGGCGGACGACCTTCGCGATGCGGGGCTTATTGCGTCCGCCCAGAAGCTCGAGCATTACGAAATAGCCGCGTACGGCACTGCGGCGGCGCTCGCCGGCCAGCTGGACCTGCGCGACGAGCAGAAGATGTTGCACTTGAGTCTCGAGGAAGAGAGGCGGGCCGATGTCATGCTGACCCAGCTCGCCAAACGTGAAGTAAATCCGCACGCATTGGCTGCGTGACAAACGCCAGCTGATGCGCTCGCCGTAGACCATTATGAGCATCACATCTCGGAGGAGCAGCAAATGAGTAGAATCGTTTTGATAGCAATGTCCGTCCTGGTTCTGGGATACGGCACCGCACGCGCGGACACGGGAAACGGCACGCCTCAAGAGCGGCAGGCCTGCTCGCGCGATGCGTCGCGGTTTTGCCGAGAACAATTGGCGGCTGGCGACAACGCCGTCCAGCAATGCCTGCAGCAAAACCGTGAGCGACTTGGCCGGGCATGCCGGAAGGCATTTCAAGACCACGGAATGTAATGCGCCTGGGTGCCGATGCCCGGCGAGCCGCCGCCGATGACGATCACGTCGAGCCGCGGCTCAAGTCGGCAGCTCTTTGCCGGCCTGCTCGCGGACGATGTAGTCGGCGTACCAGTCCGGCCAGTCCGCATCGTGCTGGCCGGTCCGCTTCTCGTGCTCGCCGTGTGCCGCCGCCGCACGCCGGAGCGCGGTCGCAAGCTCAGTTGACGAGGTGAAGGTCGTATCGTTCGCGTCCACGCGTCCGGGCAACCGCGCGGTGACCTCCTGGAACAGCCAGCCGTTGCCGTCCGGATCTTTGAACGAGGCAAACGAGCGGTAGCTGCGATGCTCGGGATCCGGACCGCCAACCCGGAGCCGCCCAAACAAATAGGGTTCGTCCGTGCCGACATACACGTCGCCGGCGCCGTGGAACACTTCGCTGACCTCGACGCCCCGACCGAGCAGCTCGTCGCGAGCGGCCTTGATGTCGGAGACGATCAGGTACAGTCCCTGGGCGGAGCCGGTTGCCGCCGAGGTGACGTTCTTGCCGAAGATGACCGAGCACCCGGAGCCTGGCGGCGTGAACTGGATCACGCGAAAATCGTCACCGGCGGCGAAGTCGGCGTCGAGCCTCCAACCCAGGCCGCCGTAAAAGCGCTTGGCGCGATCGACGTCCGAAACAGGAATGACGACGATCTCGAACTTCATGTCGACCGTCCGCGCTTTCGGGGTCTCGATTGCAGTTTCGCTGCGCACTACAGTACTGCTCATATCTAGCTCCTCAGGTTTGGGTGCGCCTTGCGATTGGCGACACTCGTCCAAGCGTGGAAAGACTCAATCCCCCAACTCCCCTCACGTAAAACTACTGCGCACTGGTTTCCAAGGTTTGGACAATCGCCAGTCGCTTCCATGGCTCTCCACGTTCGGCCTTCAAGGTGCATAACGGTTGAAGACAAAGTCGCGAGTTTTGACGGTAGCGTGGCAGCCAAAGCAGGTGTTGTGCACCGCCTCGCTGGCGGGTTTGCCGTCGTCAAATTGAGCGAACCCCCAGCCGCCGGTCGAGGCGTATTTTCCTGAGTCCTTGACCATGAACTGAATTCCGTTCTTGGGTGGCCCGGCCACGAAAGATTGAGGATGGCCAAAGGCTTTGCTGCTTTCCTCCAACGGGTCGTAACTCCAGGCGAGCCGGGCAATGATGGTACCGTCCGGGTAAGGAAGCTTCCCTTCCCGGGCGGCCTTGATCGCTACGTCGTTGCCCAGAATGGCGCGCAGATCGTTGAGGCTGCCCTCTTCGTGGGCCACGGAGATCAACCTCCAGTCGCGGTATCCGGAAGGGATTTTGACTCCGTAGATCGGGGCCGCCTCGCTATCAGCCTGTCCGGATGCGGGGGCCATGTGGGCGACCACGCCGGCCAGCCCTCCAACTGCAACCAGCACGAAAACAATCCATCTCATGCGGTGCCTCCTTCAATCAGGCTAACAGACGATCAGCTTGGATGCGGGCTCGTTCTGGGTGGCAACGTATTGTGAGGGGCCGCGGATCTCCCCCGCGCTCTCGGCGAGGGCGCTCGTGGCGTGCACGGTGCCAACTGCGACTGCGGCGGCGATGGCGATCACAGTGGCGGTCAAGAACCGGCGGCTGTCCTGGCTGACGACTTCTGAGCCTGGTCGCGTGCCCATCGCGACTCTCCCTGGCTTCGTTGAACGGCGTGGACCGGGCCAAAGCTCGGCTAGTCCGGCTGGTGCACTTTGTATTGGTAGAACGCACACGAGTAACAACGAGTACACCGGAACGCCCGGCATTCCCGCACGCAATGGTTTTAACGGTTTCCTTCGCGCTCTCCCCGGTGACCGGGCTCTTTTGCCACCGTCGCTTGCGGAATCTGCGGCCCGTGCGCGCCCGGTTGGGCCGACTTGCCATCCCGCGAACTTGACGCCAGCGTCGGGGCGTCAGGACCACACGACTTCGCCGTCCGCGGCAACATCTCTCGTCAGCGTGCTCTGTGATCGCTCACGGGCTCATCACCCGCCCTGCGATCCCATCGCGCGCAAGACGCTGCCGCGTCCATCGCATCCCGCACCAACGTCCGTGACGATCGCGAAACGCCCCTCTTGGTGGGACGGGATACGGAAAGTTCTAGATGTGATTTGGGGGGTACGAAAACAGAAATATTTTTGCAAAAGGGACTCGACAGGAAAATCACAACGACGCCCGACGGGCAAATCAGTTCAATCGGATGGCGATGCGATGAAGCATTGTGCTGTACCCAGGAATTGCGGTGACACAATTACTTCCGAACAAACCAAGTTGCGGCTCCGGCTGCAGATGCACCGATCTCGATTGCGCGGCCAGCCCGCATGACGGCGTCCTCACTTGCCGAGAAGCCGAGGGTGGCGACACGACAGCGTAGGAGAGGCAGACTGTGGGTCGCGATAGAGAACAGTTCACCGTCCAAGAAACATGGAGACACGAGCCGTAACTAGTTTCGCGAAGAGCCTGATACCGAATCTCCTGTAGCTTGGCACATAGTGCGGAAGATCGGTATTCGCCCGCCGGTAGCTGGTCTGCGTCCTCATCTGCAATGGCGGTAGATCACCCTCAAAGCGGGCACGGTAGGCCGAACCAAAAATCCGAGCCTGTATTTCAGGAACATGGCAGAGTTGCAGCATGACGCCACTACCCTGCGGGTCGGCGCGCGCTCCCTGATCCTTTAGTCCACCGGCTGGTCCTCGCCGGTCGTACAAAACCGGTCGTCACGGTAGGTCAGATATGGCGTTCCGCCGTCGGCGTCGCGAAAGCTGGTCGCGTTTGGAAGTACCTCGATTTGACGGGCGCCTTCCTGACTGTTGTCACAATAGCAAACGGCGCTCAGGATCGGCTTGCCAACGGCCCTGCACTGAACGCGCCCGCATGCGCACGAAGCGCATCTGGCGGTCATTACGACTTGCACTGCTCACTCATCTTCGAAGCCTCGGTGTGCGTCTCGTACTTTCATTTGTGGATGTTACCGTCGCGGCCCGCTCCGCCAAGGTAGACCATTGCAAGCCGCCGGGCGACTCGCGCGATCACGTTCCAGTTTGGCCTGAGGGACTATTGGCACGGTGTTCTCCGAGAAGATTCCTCAACCCGCTTCGCGATCACGTCCCGGATCTTCGCAGCCACATCAGGCCGTTCGATGGTAATGGGAAGCAACAGCGCATTCGAAGGGTGCTGCAGCGTACAGTGGCGCGCCACTTCCTGGGCAAAGCAGAGCACTTCCGCGCCCCCAGCTTTTCGCGGCGGCTTGGCGGCTGTCGCAAGAAGAGCGCCGGCCGTATTTCAGTGATGGGCCGAAACGCTCTTGACGCACTCGGACAGCAAATCACCGGACGCGGAATGGCTGACGTCACCCAGACTGATCATGCCGACCATCCGCTTGCTCTTGTTGATCACCGGCAGCCTGCGGACCTTCAGCGTCTCCATGTGATGGACCGCCTTTGCGAGGTCATCGTCCTCCCGGCAACAATGGATGCCTTCGGTCATCACATCGCGCGCCATCGTGCGGCGAGCATCGAAGTTGTTGCTCGCAAGCCCTCTGCAGACGATATCGCGGTCGGTCACCATCCCGATCAGTCGGTCGTCCTCCCCAATCGGAATGCAGCCGATGTCATGCCCCTGCATCAATTTCGCGAGTTCGGTGACAGGGGTGTCGGGGCTGACCCAGTCGATACCCTTGTGCATTACGTCTTTGACTTTCATGGCGGACCTCCGTTACTGGATTACAGGTGCACTTGATGCAACGCAGCACAGCCCCCCATTTCTCAACCATACAACCGATCGGATGCGACGGCACCTCAAGGCGCAGAAGAAAAGCATCATTCCTACGCGATCGGACCAGACAAACGCCCGTCGCTGCCGCATTCGACAGCGACTTCGCGGCGCAGGTTCCCGCCCAACATCGGATACGGGCGGATTGTCCCCCAAAAGTGTTTGCCCAGCGGCAGATACGACCGACAAATCCTCAGTCGTGTTCGCTAAAGCGCCCATGCGGTGCGTTGGCCGTCAGGCGCGCAAACTGCGCATGAGTGAGATGAAGCAGCGTCTGATGATCGCCGGCTTCCATATAGATCTCTGGCTGTGCCTCGATGCTATCGTCGACGATGATATCCAGTCCGTAGCACTTGCCCACGGCAGGGACTGCACCATGTGCGCACAACAGCCTCACGACGTTCAAGTCATGCGTCACGAACAGATAAGCGAGACCCAGCTCGCGTTTGAGTTTGCTGAGCTGGTTCAGGACAACGGCCTGGACGCTTACGCTGGCATCAGAGACTTAGAGCTGTAAATTTCGAGCTCGTGAGACCCAACGAGATCAATACGTTCCGCCCTCATCCGCATCATCAGTGAATGCCGGTTATCGAATCCGACATGGCGCGCGGGTCACGCGTGGGCCAGCGGCCGGCATCGACCTGGGCGATGAAGTCGCCGACGATGCCGTTGAACAGGGCCGGCGCTTCGAGATTGATGGTGTGCCCGCAATTCGGCATCACCGACAGAGCCGCCGACGGGATGGTGCGCTTCATCAGCAACGCCGGCGCCAGGCAGGGCCAGTCCTCGTCGCCGGTGAGGATCAGCGTCGGCACCGTGAGGCCGGCCATCTCGTTTTGCAGATGATACAGCGACGGACGTTCCTTTTGGCAGCCGAGCTGGGTGTTGGCGGCCCCCAGGGCGGAATGCTCGGCCAGCGCCTGCTTGAAGACCGCGAAACCGCGCGGGTCTTTGGCTTCGAACTGCACGCGGGTCGGGCCGTAGGCATAACGCGAAGCGAATGCGGCCATCCCATCGGCCCGCAGCGACGCCACCACCGCGTCGGCTTCCGCGCGAAACTGCTCGCGCATAGCCGGCTCGGCGCCATAGCCGCAGCCGGCTATGCACAACGACAAGGCTCGGGACGGATGGCGAAGGCCGAAATGCAGCGTCGCGAAACCACCCATCGAGAGGCCACAGACATGCGCCTTCCGGATACCAAGATGATCGAGCACCGTGAGAATGTCGTCCGCTGCGCGGTTCTGGCTGTAGGACGCCGGATCCTCCGGCACGTCCGACGGCGGATAGCCACGCGCGGCATAGGTGATGGCCCGGTAACGCCGGCCAAAATGCTGCAGCTGCTGTTCCCAGCTGCGATGATCGCCAGCGAATTCATGGACGAAGATGATCGGCGCGCCGCTTCCGGTTTCCTCATAGTATAGCCGTACGCCGTCATCGGTGGTGGCAAAAGCCATGGTCAGCTCCGTTTCAGCCGTTGGTCGATCGCGGATTGGTCGGGGTGTTGGAATAAGCGATCAGAAGTTTTATTCCGAGCCACCATCGGTGCCAAGTGCCGTCCGCAGGCCGCGAGCGACCCTTGCAAAACCGTCGCTGCGCGGATCGCGCGGACGGGGCAAATCCACCGCGACGTTGGCCGAAAGGCGGCCGGGGCGAGGAGTGAACACCAGAATGCGGTCGGCGAGGAATACCGCCTCATCGATGCTGTGGGTCACGAACAGCACCGTGGTGCGCTGCGCCGCCCAGATATCGAGAAGCTCGGATTGCAGGCGGCCGCGCGTTTGCGCGTCCAGCGCGCCGAACGGCTCGTCCATCAGCAGCGCGCGCGGCCTTGTGGTCAGCGCCCGGGCAATGCCGACGCGTTGGCGCATGCCGCCGGATAGTTCGTGTGGATACCGTGTTGCAAAACCCGAAAGCCCGGTCAGCGCCAGCATTTCCTCGGCGCGCGCGCGTCGCTCGGCTGCAGCAATGCCCCGTGCCTTCATGTTGAATTCAACATTGGCGCGCACCGTCTGCCACGGGAACAAGCCATGATCCTGAAACACGATGCTGGTAGAACGCGACGGACCATTCAATTCGCGTCCATCGACGATGATCTGCCCCGTAGTGGGCGTCTCCAGGCCTGCGATCATTTGCAGCAGCGTGCTTTTACCACAGCCAGACAAGCCCAGCAGGCAGACGAATTCACCAGCCGCACAGGCGATCGAAATGCCGCGCAGCGCCTCCACATCCCCGGTGCGGCCGTGATAGATCTTGCCCACTTCGATGCATTCGATGAAGCTGGTCAATTGGCATTGGCCGTAAGCCCCTCCTGCCACGAACAGGCGTGCTGACGCAGCTTGCGTACCGCGAAATCGCCCAGCAATCCGATTGCACCAATGACCATAATCCCGGCAAATACCAGCTCGGCTCGAAACGTCATCTGCGCGTTCAGGATCATGTAGCCAAGACCTGACTTCACCGCGATCATTTCGGCGGTCACCACCGTGAGCCAGCCGCCGCCGACAGCCAGCCGCAGGCCGGTGAAGATGTTGGGCAGGGCAGCCGGCCAAATGATGTCGCGCAGGATCAGTGTTTCGCTGGCGCCGGCCGCGGTGGCGACCTTCAGCATCGTCCGCTCGATGCCGCGCACGCCGAAGATGGTGTTCAACAACAGCGGCCACAGGCCGGACAGGAAGATCAGCACGATGGCCGGGGTGTCGCCGATTCCAAAGAACAGCATGGCCATCGGGATCAGCGAGATCGGCGGCACCGAGCGGAAGGTCTGGATCGACCAGTCACACAGCCGGTCGAGCGCCGGATAGCGCCCAATCAACAAACCCGACGGCACGGCCACGCAAAATGCCAGGCCGATGCCGATCAGCACGCGGGTGACGCTCGCCAGCGTGTTGGCCGCAATCGACGGTCCATAGAGCGCAAACGCTGCCGCCACCTTGGCCGGGGGCGGCAGCAGCACCGGTGGATAGAGGTGCGCGGCCACGGCGATCTGCCACAACAGCAGGAATCCCAATAGCGGGAGCAGCCCGACTAACCCGCCGAGCCGCATCAGATGAAACTGGTGTTGATGAACTCGTCCCAGTTCGGCTCGGAATCGAGCATCTTGTTGGTCAGCATCATGCCGGCCAGCGCTTTCAGGCCGTCCTGGAAGCCCGCGCCGCTATCGGCCGAGAAGAACAGGTTCTTCGCGCTGGCCTCGGCCACCTCCTGGCTCATGTTGAACTGCTTGATGGTCGTCTCGATGGCGATTTTGGGATTGTCGCGCATCGTGTTGGTGGCCTTCACATGCGCCTGCACCAGCAATTTCGTCAGCGCCGGTTCTTTTCTGATGAACGGGATGCTGGCCACGAACCCCAAATTGGTTTTGCCCATCGGGGTATCGTACGGCACCCACAGCTTTTTGCCGAAGCCGTTCAGTTCGGCAAACGTCGCGTAGGGCTCGAAGCAGCAAATCGCGTCCACATCGCCGCGGGCAAGTGGCACCGGCATATCCTGGTTGTCGAGGAAGAGAATCTCGACTTTGTCGGTCAGGCCTTCATGCTGGAGCTTCCAGTTCAGGCTGACCAACCCGATCGAGCCGTTCTGCACCGCGATTTTTTTGCCGGCGAGTTCTGCGAAACTGGTGATGGACGGCTTGGCAACCAGCATCCAGCCGCCATCGCAGCCATCGGCCAGCACGGCCATCGGGAATCCCTTGGTGGCGATCTGCATGGTGGCGGACAGCCC
>WNFO01019389.1_pt1 | contig 11407 bp, 4 predicted proteins | sample 5400251 | NCBI WGS metagenome assembly WNFO01 (sample SAMN13153354, study PRJNA577476) | soil metagenome | isolation source: 100 cm saprolite under Madrone tree | place: USA:California | collected 2016-06-14 | reverse complement strand
TCTGTTTCCTGTTTGCCGAAATTCTGCTAAAATCGGCAATCGAAGATCGAAAATCTTCTCGCACCGTTAGCTCAATTGGCAGAGCAAGTGACTCTTAATCACTGGGTTGCAGGTTCGATTCCTGCACGGTGCACATCATCTCTCGGTGATTGAAGAACTTACGCAGAATAAGTTCCTCAAAACGTAGCTGACACCGTAGCTGCGGAGGCTCATTTTTTGCCACAATCGAGATCCCAAAGATTTTCGCGAACCTTAGCTGAGCAATAGCGGCTGCACTGGTAGGTTTGTCCCAGAAACTCTTCACAAACCGGTCAATTTGTTATGAGTCCACAGAGAGCGAGCTAGGATAGCAGTAGCGAAAACGAGGGTCACTCAGGCGCCGAAAAGTAAAGAGTTAACTCTCTTTTGACGGGGGCCAATCGAACTGTGCAATTTATTCGTTGTCGAGATCTACCCAATTTTCATCGCTGTCAGCGCGGCAAGTCTTATCGTTTGGGCAATACTCAATCCTGAAAATCGGATGTATCTGCCAATTAGTGTCCCGCACGACAGGCGGTTGCGGGTGGAAAAAATGCTTTGAATCAAACATCAGCAGACCCGTGTAATAGTTTTCCGTTCGCGGTCGGTTGGGTCGCCTTCCAATTGGGGTCAATCAGCCGGTTCAACTTGACCCTGGTGAGATCGGCGCCGCCACGTTGCAGACGCCTGGACGAAATAAGACTGACCATCACCAACATAGTCGGTTACGGAAATTTTCAGCCGCTCAATGATGCATTTGTCGATTTTGGGCTTGCCTTTCCTTCGGCAATTCTGATACCTAGGGGAACTCCCTAAGTTGTGGCCGAGCTGGATACAGATTTGCGAGGGCTGGTAGTCCAGAAGGAGTTCTTCGATAAGAACCCTTCCGCGGGCAGTATGTCAATCGGCCCAGATGAGCCGTTGTATGTCGCAGTAAAGTTCATTGGAAGTGTTTCGACCTTGAAGAGCGCGGGCCTCGAGATCGCGGAAATCGCAGGCGACTTCGCCTATGGTAAAACGAACGTGGCTGGGTTGGTCGCCCTCGATCGTGATCCTCAAGTCATATCGGTCGAGAAGCAGCGGCGTCATCGGATTCATCTGGACGACAGCGTGCCGGAGCTGAAGGCAGACCAAGTCTGGTCGCGTTCCGGAGATAACTTCACCGGTTATACGGGAAAGGATGTGATCGTCGGCATCATCGACACTGGGATCGACTTTCGACACGCTGCCTTCCAGCACGCCGACGGCACGACGCGCATCCATAAGATCTGGGATCAAACGCTAACAGCGCAAGGCGGAGAAACCGTGCCAGGCCCAATCAACCGGGCGAGTTTATTGGACACGCCGGGAACGCCAATTGCCCTCGGATACGGTGTGGAATACGACGTTGGGCAGATTAAGGCGGCGATTACCGACGATGCAAGTGCTCCGATCAAGGCGCGGCACAAAGACGATGATGGGCACGGCAGTCATGTGGCTGGAATAGCAGCCGGCGATGGGTCGCAGTCCGGCAGCTGCCACGGAGCATTTCATTACATTGGGGTCGCCACTGATGCGACGCTGATCGTGGTGCGAAAGTGGCGTCTTTCGGACAAGGACAGCAAAACACCGCCGACGAGCACAAACACGATGCTCGATGCGATTCGCTACGTCATCAACGAAGCGCGGCAACTGAACAAACCGGTGGTCATCAATCTGAGCCTGGGATTTTTCTCGGAAAGGATGGACGGAAGTGACAACGAAACTGTTACGGTCGACCGGTTACTGACCAATAATTCCACTGGGACGGCGATTGTCTTTTCCGCTGGCAACGACGGAAACGAGAACTTTCATGCGAATGCCACTGTGCCAGCCGGGCCGACGGCAATACTTGAATTGAAGTTCAAGGTCAGCAAGGACGACACGAAAGAACGCGACATTGTGATTCTTTACTCGGGTTCTAACTTGCAGGTGAAAATTACTTCGCCGGTTGGCGGCGCCGCCGGAACCATCGGTTTTCTCGTTTCCGGATTGAGCATTGTCAGCATCACAGCGAACGGCAGCAGTGGAAATGTGACTTTGAGCAACCAACCGAACCGGATCGACATCACCATCACGCCGGGAACAGGCGACACGAACGCCGATGGCGAATGGTCGATCGAGTTTAAGGACAGCGGGAGCACAGCCACAGTCATCGACGCCTTCTGTCTCTTCGGAAGTTCGCATGATGACAAGTCTCCTCATTTCCTTGATCACACCACTTCCAGGAACACACTCGACACGAATGCTTCGGGAAAGGAAAGCATCTCGGTGGGTTCATATCGCCTGGCGGGTGTTTTTCACGGAAGCAGACTATCGGATTTTTCCAGCCGCGGACCGACCACGGACTCACCGCCGCGAGTGAAACCGGACATTTGCGCCCCAGGCGAAGACATTACTTCGGTCGGGATTGCAAAAGACCGGGGGGGTTGTCAGCGCTGTTGCTGTAACTCCTGCCGCAGCTTCTATGTGGATCTGAGCGGCACGAGCATGTCGGCGCCTCATGTCACCGGCCTGATCGCGTTGATGCTGCACAAGAATCCGAACCTCACGCACACGGAAATTAAGAATCTGCTTACTGCGAATTTCGCTCCAAAACCAGCGGGCTCGACGCCGGATGAGGACGTGGGTTGGGGTGCGGGGCGGGCGGATGCGAAGAAAACGGTCGACACCGTGACGCAGGTGAATCCGCCAGTGTCAAAGGTCGCGGCTGCGTTGCCACCGGTGACTGCGGTTCACAAAACGTTTCTCGAAACGGAGCGCGGTCCGATTCTGGACAAACTGTTTCACGATCACGCCGATGAAGTGTGGGAGCTGATTCAAAAGAACCGCCGCGTGGCGACGGTCTGGCATCGCTGCCGCGGACCTGTGTGGGTGCGGTTCGCGCTCAAGGCGGCGCAGACTCCTTGCGAAGCCGTGCCGCTGGAGACGGAGGGTCTGCGATTCACTGATGCGTGCACTCGATTTGCGCAAGCGCTGAAACGCTTCGGCTCGGAAGCGCTGCGGCGCGATGTGAAAATTTGGGAATCGGAAGTCTCGCACGTGCGCGATGGAATGACGCTTTTGGAAATCATTACGGCGGTCGGCAACCGCCCCAACACTCTCATGGCAGCGCGATCTGTGGGCTGACACTCCAAACAGATGGCAAATTCCTCGGGAACCATCGAAACAGTCGTTGTCGAGTTGGGCAATGCGCTCAAGCCGCTCAAGGATTTGCTGGGGCCGCAGATTTTCTCGAACCTTCGTTGCCTTTCCGCCAGCTTAGGCGTGGAAGTGCCGCCAGCAATCAGCGGTGACGCAGCGCTCTTGGGGAAGCTCACGGCGGCCTCAACGAAGGCTGGAGAACTGGAGCCCCTAATCGCGAATCTCGCCGCCGCCATCGCTGCTGACAGCACGCCGAACATAATAGCAAGTGGAGCTGCGCTCATCGCGAAAGTCGCCGAACTCGCTACGAGCCTCGCTGATGTAGGAACCGCATTGCACGCCGCGGCGAATTCGCTGCCGCCTTCGCAGCGGACCGCGTTGCAAGACCTGGCCAACACACTGGTAACGCGGGCCATGGAATTCATGGCGGTCAGTTATCTCAACACACGACTGCCCACATTGACCACTGCACTATCCATGCTGGGTCTGGTGGACATCGACCCTGCTCCCGACGTTGGTCTCGAGATCAATCACGCGCCGACGGAGCCGGTGCCACGCCGTTTCTATCTTGACCGTGTCCCGCAGATCGCCATTCATCCCGACCAGTATTTCCAGCAGCTTTTCAAATGGGGCGCGAATGATTTCGACGGCGTGTTCCTCCTCGAAAAGGCGCAGGCTTTGATTGAACGGCTCGGCGCTAACGCGGCGATTTATCAACAGCCGGGACAACCGCCAGTGCTGGAAGCTTTCGTTCTGAGCGCTACGGTGGACACATCCGTCTCGCCGCCCGGCCTTAAATTCGAGCTTGCGCTGCCTGGCGCAGCGACTTTCGAAGACTCAGTGAACTTCTCCGATCTCTGGAAAGGGACGGTGAAAGTCACCGCGAACTACGAAGCCGGCATGGAAGTGAACGTGCGGCCGCCGTTCGTGGTGAATGCCATTCCGCCGACTGGAAACGTCGACCTCAAATTGCTGCTCGGCATCAAAGCGCAAAACACCGACGGAACACCGGTCACGTTGCTTGCGGTCGCTGGCGGTACGCGGCTCCAGGCTAAGAGCATCGGCGGCAGTGTCGGCGTCGACGCGCACCTCAGCACTTCAGGCGGCGAGATAAAGCCTGAGGTCCAGCTTGAGGTCGAGGACGGAAAGCTCATCGTCGATTTCTCGCAAGGCGATGGCCTCATTCAGAAGCTGCTCGCCGGAGTGAAACTGGAGGCAAAGTTTCCGCTGACCGCGACGTGGAATCCGAAAGATGGTTTGCGTGTCACAGGTGATGCTGGCCTAGAGGTGTTCATTCCGCTGCATCAGAATCTCGCGATCGTCGATCTCAACGGCCTCTACTTTTCGTTAGGCATCGGCAGTGATTCCGCATTGCACATCGGCCTTGCGGCGCAAGTCACCGCGCATCTCGGCCCGATTGTTGCGACGCTCGATCGCATCGGCGCGGATGCGGCGATTTCGTTTCCGCCGAATGGCAGCGGTCGGCTCGGCATGGCCGATTTCCACCTCGATTTTGTTCCACCAAAAGGTGTCGGGCTCGCGCTCGATGCGGGCGTCATCAAAGGAGGCGGCTTCTTGTCCGTCGATGCCGCAAAGGGCGAATACGCTGGCGCGCTTGAGCTGACGTTCCAGGACGTCATCGCGCTCAAAGCCATCGGCATAATCAACACGAAATTGCCGGACGGCTCGCCGGGGTTCGCGTTGCTCATCCTTGTGACGGCGGAGTTCATGCCGATTCAATTGGGCTTCGGCTTCACGCTTGTAGGCGTTGGCGGATTGCTCGGACTGAATCGTCGTCTCGATACGGAAGCGTTGCGCGTGGGCGTGCGCACGGGCGCGCTCAACAGCGTCCTGTTTCCGCAGGACATCATCGCGAACATCACGCGGATTCGCACCTGCTCATTGACACGCTCACCGGCGATATGGCGTTGCGCATCGGCTGGGGCGATCAGGCGATTTTTATTCTCACCGTCGGCGGTTTTCATCCGAGCTTCAGCGAAATCCCGCCGGACCTGCGCAATCTGCGCCGCCTCAGCATTTCGCTGCTATCCGGCGATAATCCGCGGCTCACCTGCGCGACCTATTTCGCGATCACGTCGAACACGGTGCAGAACGGTTCGCGCGTCGAGCTGTATGCGGAAGGCTGTGGGCTGAACATCTACGGCTTTCTTGGTTACGACCTGCTCGTTCAATTCAATCCGTTCCACTTCATCGCCGATCTGGATGCCGGACTCGCGCTGCGCGACGGCACTGATGAGCTGATGGGCATTCATGTGCACGGAGAACTCTCCGGGCCGAATCCATTCCGCGCGCGCGGCGAAGCAAGCATCGACCTTTTCTTCTTCTCGATTTCGATCGACTTCGATGTCACATGGGGCGATGACGCCGCGCCGCAGATCGAAGCGGAAGTCGATGTGCAGCCGCTGATCGAAGATGCGCTGAAAGATGATCGCAACTGGCTCGCGACGTTGCCGGCCAATACGCATCAGAACGTCACGCTGAAAAAGCTCGAACTGCCCCCGGAGCAGATCGTGATGAATCCGTTCGCGGTTCTTTCTGTGAGCCAGAAGATCGTACCGCTCGGCTTTGAGATAAACAAATTCGGCAATCAAAAACCGAAAGGCACAACACGTTTCGACCTAACCAGTGGTGACAGCGCGACCGAAGAAGTGCGCGAGGAATTCGCGATCGCCAACTTCCAGCACTTAAGCGACGACGAGAAGCTGGCGCGCAAATCGTTCGAACAAATGCGCAGCGGTTTGCGTTTCAGCACCGGCGACAGCTCGCAGACGGGTGCGAACGTTGATAAAGACGTGACCTACGAGCTGAGCTATGTGCATCGCAAACGCGGGCTCACGATCCGCGCAGGACTCGTTAGGCTGTTCGGCTCCGTCTTCTCGATGTTCAGCGGCGCGGGCGCGGTGACGAAGAACAAATTCGCGGTTAGCCGTCGGATTGGCGGAACGCCGATCGCAAAAGTCGATGTCGAGGAACCGGAGTTCCGTGTCGTGAACGGCACCGATCTCACGCTGCACGGCGAAGGATTGAGCGCGAAGAGCGAAGCCGAAGCGTGGCAGTTGCATGATGAACTCGTCGCCGAGGATCCATCGTTGCAGGGGCGTCTGCAGGTAATGTCGAGCTACGAGCTGAGCGAAGCCGCATGAGCGTCACAGTCGCAAAATACACTTTCAGTGCGTGGCTGCGCAAAGGTATCGGCAACCGCATCACGGAGCCGGACAACCTTGGCCTCGGCGGCGGCGCGGTGAAAGAGCGCGCGCATGTGCCGGTGGACGTGATGCTCAACACGACGCCGGTACACAAGGAGTTCGCACTCATCGGACCCGGCGACATCATCGGTCTCAATCCCGAGATGGTGGTGCGCACCGAACCGCTCAATCGCATCACCAACTTCGAACCGAATTACCTGCCCTTCATCGAATTCTACGACGAAGATTTTTTGTGGCGTTACACACCGGCGCGAGCGAACGGCCAGCGGCTGCGGCCGTGGATCGCGTTGCTCGTTCTAGAGGAAGGCGCAACCGAAGCGGAGAGCGAATTCAAATATCACCCGCGCGGTTTTCCGCTCCCGATCGTCACGGTCGCGAACGCGGACGCACTACCGGCCCCGATCGAGACCTGGGCGTGGGGTCACGTGCACATCAACGAAGGCTACGACACGCCTACGGACTTCGAAAAATTCCTGCGCTCATTGCACGAGATGGATAATCCGAATGCGGACAAGATCATAAGCCGCCTCATCTGTCCGCGAAAACTGAAGGCTAAGACTGGCTATCACGCGTTCGTCGTTCCAGCATTCGAAACAGGCAGGCGCGTGGGTTTGCAGCAGGACGTCTCAACGATCGATGCGCAACAACCGTCGTGGACTGCGGGTGCGGCGCCGATCGACTTTCCGGTTTATTACGAATGGGCGTTTCGCACCGGGGAAAACGAAGACTTCGAGTCGTTAGTCAAATTGCTCCAGCCGCGGCCGATGGATCCGCAGGTCGGGATTCGCGACATGGACGCGTCCCAGCCGGGGTTCGGCATGACCGTCGGCGCGGACATCGGCAAGATTCCGCCGCCCGAAAAACCGCAAACAATCCTCGGACTCGAAGGCGCGCTTAAAGCACCGACAACTGTCTCGCGTCCGAAGGAAAGCGACATCGACACATCGAAGCCGTTCTTCGCGCAACTGAAATTGATCCTGAATTTTCCGGCCGATGTACAGGACGCATCCGACGGTGACGATGATCCTGTCGTTTCGCCGCCGATCTACGGCGAGAACCACGCGTTACAACATCGCATCAATCCGGCCGGCGCCGGCTGGCTCAACTTCCTCAATCGCGATCCGCGCTTTCGCGTGCCATCCGGTTTCGGGACAAGCGTGATCCAGAAGAATCAGGAGGATTACGTCGCGCGCGCGTGGGAGCAGGTGAAGAAAATTCTCGCCGCGAACCGCATCATCATTCGCTCTGTGTTCGCGATGGAAACGGTTCGCATGATTCAGACCAACTTCGTCCAACGCCTCGCACCCGCCGAGATGCTGGCGGTCTTTTCGCCTGTCCTAAAGAAAGTGAAAGGCTCGCCGACAACGCTCTTTCATCAGCTCACCACGAGTCTCGTTTCGCCGGCGGCGTTGAACAGCGCAATGCGTCGCATGATCCGTCCGCGCGGCTCCTACGGAAAACGGCTGCGCGCGGCCAATTCCTCCTTCAATCACGGCGCGCTCGTGCAGGATTTAAATAGTGGTCGCATTAGTGCGGCGCCGCCGAAGCAGGTCTCCGACTCGGTGATCACCGATGAGCGCATCGCCGAGCAGCTTCCAAACGCGCATGAACCCGCCTGGCTCCAATGGATCCTCACGCATAGATTGCTCTTACTGATCCTTTTGCTCTTGCTCGCGGTCGTAATCGCGATTGCCGGTGCATGGTGGCTCGCGCTCATCGTCGCCGCGGCCGCTGTGTTCGGTTACTTCCGCACGGCCGAAGCGGAGCGCGCACTCGAAGCGACCAAGTCGCTCACGGATCCCAACGCCACATTGCACGACATCGAGAATGCACCGCCTCAACCGAATTTCGCATTCGTTGTTACCGATCCAGTCACGCCGATCAGCGCAACATCCGGCACTGACATCGCGACAACTTCGTTTACGACATCGGCGTCCACAGATGCACTGCGTTTCAACGAGGTCTCGATGATTACGCGCGCCGCGGCGGGCGCTGACAGTGTTGAAGCACGAAATTTCCGATCCGCAGCGACGCTTTTCAATCAGCGCCTCGCCATTGAGCCATCCGAACTGCAGCTCGTGCGTTTCGATATCACAAACGCGCAGACGAAGGTCAGCGACGCCACGCGTGCGACCATCGTATTTCCGCAGCTCGTTGCGAAGCAAGTGCGCTTCACTTTCAACCCCGCATGGCTCCTCCAGCCCGAGCATCTCGTGCCGGCGATGGCGTATCCGGATTTCCCCGACCCGATGTACGAGAAGCTGCGCGATATCTCGAGCGAGTTGTTCCTTCCAAACCTGGAATTGGTTCCGCCGAACACGATCTCGCTCCTGGTCACCAATCCGGAATTTATTGAGGCCTACATGACCGGACTCAATCACGAGTTCGGCCGCGAGTTACTCTGGCGCGAATATCCGACCGACCAACGCGGCAGTTACTTTCGGCAGTTCTGGGATGTTAAAGGCATTATCGCTGATGATTCCGACCTCACGCCTGAAAAGCGCGCCGAACTCGCGGATACGTACAAAGACATCGTGCCGATTGACACGTGGATTTCCACCTCAAAGCTCGGTACACATCGTAGTCCTGCGCGTCCGCCGGGTCGTCAGCTCGTGTTGCTCGTGCGCGGCGAGCTACTGAAGAAATACCCAAATACGATTGTTTACGCGCAGCGTGCTCACATCTTTCGCGACGAACACGGCACGCCCGATCCGACGAAGGATCCGGTCATCGTCGAAGTGAAAACGGAAGCGGACATGCACGCGGAAATCTTGTTCCCGATGTTCCGCGCGGAAGTCGAACCGGACATTCGCTTCTTCGGCTTCGACATGAAACCAGAAGACGCGAAGGGTGCCGATAATCCGCAGACGGCGACGGACGACTGGGGTTATTACTTCATCATCCAGCAAGTACCCGGCGAACCGCGCTTCGGCATGGACATAGAGTTCGAGCCCGACGACCCAAACAAGGTCACATGGGACGACCTATCGTGGGACGAGTTTTCGAGTGGCCTGCGTTTCATCGACACCAGCACGCCACCTGTTGCCAGCTTCTTCAATCGCCTGACGAGTGCTGAAAGAGGGCAGTGGGGTAGTCACTCGGCGGACATGGCTTCGATTCTCTACCAGCGTCCCGTGATGATCGCGGTGCACGCAAAGGAAATGCTGGAGAACCTGGACCTCCAGCCGAGTACATGAGCGACTTCAACGAGACACTTGATGCCCTGCGACGCGCCCGCGGGACGCGCGACGATGCGCGTGAGCAGCTGCAACGCGCGCGGATGCGTCAGCTCACGTTGCAGCGCTTGCAGAACAAAGCGGAGCGCCGCGAGATCCTGGAGGAAGGCGAAGACAACGAGCAGCCAGTGTTTTATCCCAATCAGTCAGAGGAATTGAAGCGGGAGCGTGTGCAAATACAGGAGCAACAAGGAGCGCTTAGGCAACGCAATGCAGAAGTCGGGCGACTGATCGGCGATCTCTTCCAGCGCACACCGCAACAGCTCATCGAAGAATGGGACGATTCCCTTCCGATCATGCTGCTGCCATTGCGTGTGGAAACGCGTTTCAAAGACGCAGAGCTGTGGGTGCGGGTCTTTCCCGATGAGATCGCGATCAACACGCACGAAAAACTCCTGACCGAGCGCGAGCAGACGTTCGGTATGGCCTATTGGAAAAGCTTGCGGGCGGCGAAAGATGACGATGCGCGCAAATCGGCATGGCAGGACCTGGTGAAACGTTTCGGTGCGAATCGTGCCGCGTGGGTCGCGCTGCAAACGAAACCGACGAACTGGAGCGATCCGCCGCCAGCGAGTGATGACGCTCTGCAGTTCCCAAAGTTCGACGTCGCAAAGCCGGATAGCTGGACCGAAGCGCCACACAGCCGTGTGATGCCCGATCGTTTTGTGCTGATGTTGTTTCGCGGCGGCAAAGCCGTGCACACCATCGTCGGCAATCAGGTCGATGACATTGTCGTGGTCGGCCCCGCGCCTCTCGATGACGAAGGCAAATCGACCTTGAAGCGCGATCCCGCGACGGGACGGCTCGTGCTTGGCGACGAGTTCAGTTGGATCGCCGACTTTCCGCTCGCCGTCGAGAAAGGACTTGGATTCCGCGTCCCGCTGAATGCCGATGAGTCGTCCGGTGGCTTCGAGCAACTGCTCGTGATTGGATTGAAGTTGTCCGCAGACGAAACGGACACGCAGCAGTTGATCGAGCAGCTAATCGACAATCATCACTACTCCGCGAAAGGTTTTGCACTGATTAAGCAAGGCACGTCGACGAACAATACAGACAATGATTCCTCCGGTTTCGGCGCAACTGATCCGCAAGCCGAGCAAAGCTTCTTCGTCGAAACGGGCCCGCCGCTTTTCGCGTTCGAAGCGAACGCCGACAAAGCCACCGACGGCCAGCGGCTTTCTGAGTACCTGGGGCTCGAATATGACGCACTCGCGCACATCGACGGCGCAGACTTGACCGATCACTCGGAAGCGGTCGCAATGAACAAGGCGCTGTACGCCGGCACGCTCGGGTATTACCTCAATACCTTGCTCAACGACGTGATGAGCAACGACACGCTCGAACGCGTGCGCGCGCTGTTTATTGAATATGTCGCTGGTCGAGGGCCGCTTGCGACCGTGCGCGTCGGCAATCAGCCGTACGGTTTCCTGCTTACAAGTGCGTTTCCGCAGTGGAGCTATGGCGTGTTTGCGGAACGCGTTTTCCGCTTTGAAGAAAATGTTCGGCGCGTACTAGCCGAGCTGCAAAGCGAATGGGCCACGCTCAAGCTGCAGCTTCCGCACATCAGCAAAGACACGGACGCAAACGCGAACCTTATCAAAGTCCTCGGCCTCCAGCCCACTTCTGCGGATTACTACCAGCGCGTTGGCTACAGCTACGATTATCTGCGCAACGAACAGCAGTTCGCGTTCGGTGGACGCTACGGCGCGGACGTGATCGGTATGTTTTTCGAGCGCAACCTCGCGCGCGCGTTTCTTGCCATGT